>WLWG01002043.1_pt1 | contig 16281 bp, 11 predicted proteins | sample 6712871 | NCBI WGS metagenome assembly WLWG01 (sample SAMN12718693, study PRJNA515312) | sponge metagenome | isolation source: marine sponge | host: Mycale hentscheli | place: New Zealand: South Island, Marlborough, Capsize Point | collected 2003-05-01
CCCAGCCAGCTCTTCAGCGTCAGGCACCAAAGGCGAGATTGCTTACGACAGCAATTATATCTATGTCTGTGTGGCGACAAATAGCTGGAAGCGCGTGGCGCTTTCTACGTTCTAAGGATTAATCATGCTTGAATCTCTTATAGCCCCCGTAACGGGGCTACTGGACAAGTTTATTCCGGATGCTGACGAGCGAAACAGGTTGGCACACGAAATCGCCACAATGTCAGAGAGGCACGCCCATGAGCTGGCTAAGGGTCAGATTGAGATCAACAAGATTTCTGCGGGGCACAAGTCAATGTTTGTCGCGGGTTGGCGCCCATTTGTGGGGTGGACTTGCGGCGTTGCTCTGGCTTGGCATTTTGTGGGCCAGCCTCTTGCTGTGTTTGTCATTGCCATTGCTGGTGTTGAGACCCCTCCACTTCCTGTTTTTGAAATGGAAAGCCTGCTTACTGTACTGCTCGGGATGCTGGGTCTCGGTGGGCGGCGTACATTTGAAAAAACAAAAAACGTAGCAAGAGAGAAGTAGTTATGCTTGATCCAATAAAGGCCGCAGGCAAAACCCTTAAGTCCCGCGTCATGCACTTAACTGAATGGGAAGCGGGAATGCTGTTTATTGCCACCGTCGCACTAAACGTCGTATTGCTGGCGGCTTGGTTTCTGTAAGTGATTACACCGGAAGGGTTGGATCGCTGGAGAATACTCCCGCGAGTGCTGATGTTTGCCATGATGGTGATGACGTATCGGGTCGTTGAGTGGTTCATGAACTTGCCCGACCCCAACTTTGAGCAAGCTAGTTTGGTGTCCGTTATGACCGGCTCTTTGACGGGTGCGTTTGGCCTGTACTTGGGTTCCGGCAAAAAAGAGTGATGGATTTTAAGTACTTCAACCTGTCTGACTTCAATTGTCAGGAGACAGGCGAAAATGAGATGGACCTTGATTTTGTCAGGGACTTAGACGAACTCCGCGATACCTGCGGATTCCCGTTTATTGTCACATCAGGGTATCGCTCCCCTAGCCACAGCATAGAGGCCAAGAAGGAGAAGCCGGGGATGCATGCCTACGGAATCGCGGCAGATATACAGGTTAGGGACGGCCATGAGCGCATGCTGATTGTCTGGAAAGCCATAGAAATGGGATTCAACGGCATTGGCGTGGCTAAGACGTTTGTTCATGTGGACAAAAGAAACTCCACGCCCGTTATGTGGGTTTACTGAGGAGCTAAAGTGGCGCTGACCAAAATTGCCTTTAACCCCGGAATTAACAAGGAAGGTACAGAGTACAGCGCAGATTCCGGCTGGTTTGACGGGGACAAAATTCGTTTTCGCAAGGGGCGTGTAGAAACAATTGGCGGGTGGACAAAATACATCCCAACCGCTATTCAAGGGATTGCTCGCTCCCTATTTGACTGGGGTTCTGCGGCTGGAGACAAGTATCTTGGCGTCGGCACAAACCTAAAGTTTTATGTGGAGTCCGGGGGAATAATCTCCGACATCACGCCACTCAGGGAAACAACAAGCGCAGGTGACGTGACGTTTGCGGCCAGTAATGGCTCATCCACCCTAGTCGTCGCCGATACTGGGCACGGAGCGGTTGAAGGTGACTTTGTCACACTGTCCGGTGCCGTCTCGCTGGGCGGAAACATTACCGCGGCTGTGCTGAATCAAGAGTATCAAATTAGCCTGATTGTTAACGCCAATAGCTACAACATTACGGCAAAAGACACCAGCGGCGCGACAGTCACCGCAAACAGTAGCGACACGGGAAATGGCGGGTCATCGGTTGTTGGCGCCTATCAGATCAACACGGGAACCAACTTCTATGTAGACAGCACAGGCTGGGGCGTAGGGGGTTGGGGTGTGCCCGCTTTTGGCGAGTCTGTTGACCTGACAGTGTCAAACCAGCTTCGATTGTACAGTCAAGACGCCTTCGCCGACGATCTTATTTTTAACCCAAGGGCTGGCGGCGTATATTTTTGGGATGAAAGCTCTGGAGCTTCAACCCGAGCCGTGCCGCTATCGTCCTTGGGCGGCGCGTCCAACACGCCAACTGCCGCGCTACAGGTAATGGTTTCCGACATTGACCGCCACGTCATTTGCTTTGGGTGCAACGCGCTTGGGTCTGCAAGCATTGACCCTCTTCTGATTAGGTGGTCGGATCAGGAGAGTGCGGCAGATTGGACGCCTACAGCCACTAACAGCTCCGGCGGGCAAGTCTTATCTACCGGCACGACCATTGTTGGCGCGATCAAGACAAGGCAAGAAATACTGGTATTTACGGACGTTGGCATACAGGCCATGCGGTTTATTGGCGCCCCGTTTATTTATTCGTTTTCTCCGGTAGCAGAGAACGTCAGCATAATTTCCCCGAAAGCCGGGGTTGCGGCGGCTGACGCAGTGTTTTTTATGGACCGAGAAGGATTCTATGTGTACCGAGGCGCGGTCCAGCGGCTACCGTGTTCTGTTTTGGATTATGTGTTCTCAAACTTGCAGTTCGACCAAAGGTTCAAGATATACGCAACGACTAATCCTGACGATTCTGAGGTAACATGGTACTACCCGGTAGGCAGTGCGAGTGCGGATATTACAAATTACGTTACATACAACTATTTAGAGGATAACTGGTCTATTGGAACGCTGGATCGTGGGGCTTTTATTCACGCGCCCACCAAGGAGTTTCCAGTGGCGGCGTCCAACGATTTGACTAATGTGAATAACAATTATCTTTACACGCACGAATTTGGTCATAACGCGGACGGAGAGCCGCTTAATGCATTTGTGGCTTCTGGGGGAATAGGGCTGGGTGATGGCGAGTCGTTTATGGCAGTGAGGAGGGTGATACCGGACTTTACGTTTCGGGGCACCACCTCCGCCGCAGACCTCTCTATGGAGATCAGAGGCAAGGACTTTCCGCTCAACACGGAAACGGTGCTGGATACGGCGGAAATCAACAGCACAACAGGCCAATATCACCTGCGAGCAAGGACCAGAGAGGTGATTATAAAAATAAACACGCAGGGCGCCGATTACGGCTGGACCTTGGGTGATCTGAGATTTGACATCAAGCCGGATGGCAAGCGCTAATGTCTAGATATACCACCTTGCCCGTAGCGAACAAAGAATACGAGCAACAGAACGAGCAGGTTGCGAGAAGAACAATAGAGCAGTCCCTGCAAGACATATCCAGCACGGTAGAGGGCAATACAAACAAGACCAATAAGGACTCATCACTGGCCCTGCGCCGGTTCCAGTTCCTGTTGATGGGGGCGAGCAGTGGCTGATGTAATCAAGGTACTTGGTCAACTAGCGCCTGCGGCAACGACCACCACAACTTTGTATACGGCGCCCAACCTTAATCAAACGACGGTCAGCTCGCTGGTTGTGTGCAACAGGACGGCTGGAGGTCTTACCTTCCGGGTAAGCGTCCATGTGGCAGGGGCTACAACAGCCGACAAACAGTACCTTTATTACGACAAGGCCATCGCGGCAAACGAGACATTCTCTGCCGTGCTAGGGCTAACACTAAATCAAAGCGATGAGGTTAAGGTGTATGCAAGCAATACTGGCCTTAGCTTTAACATGTTTGGGGTAGAGACAAGCTAATGAATCGATATCCAGCGAAACCGATGATGGACCAGATGGCGCAACATGGGCGCTACGGCGATACCATGCTTGTGCATATGAATCCTGTTGAGGTGGCTGGCATTGCGGCCTTGTCGCCAACCGGCAAGTTGACCACCAACCCCGTCACTGGACAGCCAGAGGCGTTCCTTCCCCTCCTGTTCGGCGCACTTGGTGGCGCTTTAAAGCTGGGAACACTGGGTACGGCGGCTCTTAGTGGTATCGGCACAGCGGCGGTAACGGGTGATCTTAAGCGTGGACTGCTGGCTGGCGTTACATCTGGCCTGACCGCGGGCATTGGCGAGGCTTTTACTGATGCGGCGGTGGGCACGGGAACCGATCTGGCCGCATCTGCGCCGGTCGGCATAGAGCAGGCGCTGGCTGAAAATGTAGCGCAAGATACCCTTGCGACAGGAGCGGAAGCGGCGGCGCAAGGCCAGCAAGCCCTGCTAGACAAGGGCTTTTCTAGCGTTGCGGACTACCAAAGCGCAACAGGCGTTCCTGTAGACTTGTCAGGCGTTCCGTCCAGCCAAACCAACGCATTGGTTGCTCAGGATGCCGCACAGCAAACTTTAGCCAACGCAAAACTCCCTGCTCCTGTTGGAGAATTGCCTCAAAATTATAGCCAGCAGTTGTTTGGCGGCGCCGAGGATTTTGTAAATCGCGGCATTGGCTCACTCGGCACCAGCGGACAGCTTGTCGGCGCAATGACAGCCGAAGGCGTGTCCCAGCAAATGCAGACCCAGCAGGACTTTGAGCGCCAGCAGATGGCTAGGCGAGAAGAGTCAGAAGCCAAGAGGATGCAGGCATACGATGACCTGCAAGGCGCTTACGCGATGGCACAGCCCGGAGCACAGCGTGGCTACAGCCCGTACCGCTCCATGATGAGCAGAAACACCCCTCCGCCCATGTACGCGGCGCAGGGTGGCATGGTGAGAATGAGTGAAGGCGGTGTTGTTGACACTACAGGTGTAGACGTTCCCGGTGCTATAACCTTTGCAGAATGGCTGTCTGGCCCCGGCGCGGCATATGCAAGCTCGCCCCCTGACGAAAAGTATCAGGCGTATTATGCATTTACACAGAATACAGCATCACCAGATCAACAGGGTGGCAACACTAACAATCCTAACGCCCACACTAACCCCAACAATACAGACCCTGAGTTCAACACTGGCGATAATACCACCAACAGCGGCAACACCAACACCAACACCAACACTAACACCAATACCACCACCAACACTAACACCACAGGCACTACAGACACCACAGGCACCACCACGCCGGACCCTATCAGCACGGTCCCGAATGAGGAAGAGGCTCGCGTTCTAAATATCGCAGGCAGGGGGGATATCTTAGGTCGGGCAGACCAGTTGATCCTTGAGCAGTATTACAACCGACTTTCGCTGGCGAATCAAGAAGCGGATGCGGTTGACGCCGCGGTTGCGGCTGAAGACAACACGCTGTACATCCCAGAAGGGGCGACCAATATAGAGGCATTGCAGGCTCTCAGGCAGGCAAATCTTGTCCCAACAGACGCCTACAACTGGCTCATGCGTCACTACGATGCAAGCAACACGGGCGGCAGTCAGTATTTTGCGAGTGATGCTTTTCCCGGCGTCGAGGAGTGGCTTGCAACCACAGACTTCAACGAAGAAAACAAAAATTACATGAGGCGCATATTGCCTCTTATACAGCAGGGCGCGACCACTGGCATCCCATTAGCCGGAGGTGAAGATAGCGTTGAGAACATTGTTGCGTATAACCCCTTCGGCGGATATTTCGGGGGAGGCGTAAACCCCGGATATGGTGGCCTAGACCCCGTAACCATCCAGAAAAACCTGCGTGGCGGCGTGTCTGTGGCCCCTCCCCGAGACTACATGCCGGGTTTTGAGCCGGAGTTCAGTTACTTCCAAGATGACCCTAACAGATTAGACATTCCGAACCGCGCATACAGGCCAACTGCAAGGCGATTCTTCAACTACGGCGAGGGTTACTTTGACCCAGTCATGGAAGAGCAGGCCTATCTTGATCAGCTTTCCGAGTACTACACCAAGCTGGGCGGTTACGGGCCAGACTCTGTGACCTACCCGACAGAGACGGAGTCAACAACTGACGATCCGGATAATATCGGCGACGATACCACCACCCAAGGGCAGACAACAGATGGTGAGACGGTAGATAGGGATACTGTTAATGCGCTCTATCAGGAGTTGTTTGGCAGAGATGCCGCAGACGCAGGCTATGAGTATTGGGCAGATCAGGTTGCTAGAGGCAATATTAGCCCTGACAGGCTAAAAGAGGCCTTAATGTACTCAGCGAATCAACACCCTGACGACCATCCAGACAAGATTGCCTTGCAAAACTACCTCAACGGAGAGGATACAGGCACCGGTGAAACCGGCACGTCTGATGATGAAAACACTGATTTTCAAACAAACGCGCTGTTTATTCTGGGCAACGTCGCTGACGGCACCGCTACAGAAGGGCAGATGGAGTGGTATAACAATAACTACCTGAGCGGTGCTTGGATGCGTGGTGAAAACGGAGACCTGTTAGACCCACAAATCAAGCAAAATGCTCTGTTTATCTTGGAGCAGGTTGCCGCCGGCACCGCCACTGAAGGACAGCTAAACTGGTACAACGACAGGTACAAGACGGGCGATTGGTTGCAAGGGGGATTTGGCGGCGCGACTGCCCCCGAAAGTGCTGGTGGAGGCGACGATGCCGTTGGTGGTGCAGACACGACTGGTGGCGAAACGACTACCGATGGCGGGGACGCAACGCCAACTTACGGCGCGTATGGCAATCCATTAGCCGCCTACTCCAGCGCAGAAAGAGACGACTACATAGCGCGGATGTTGGATGTCAGCAACGTGGACGTTACCGCGACCCCCGGTTCGCGGTCTCTTTCCGGTCAACAGCAGGCGGCACAGAGAGAGCGTTCAAGACTTATTGTGCGGGATATGTTTAATAGATACCTTGGTAGAGATCCCGATAAAGAGGCGCTTGATTACTATTCAGAAAAGGTAGTAGGCGGACACCGCCGGAACATTAGCGCAAGAAATTTTGACAAGGTGGTCGAGGAGATTATGAACTCCCCCGAAGGTCAGAATTACGCCGCGGCAGTGCAGGCCGGCACGGCAAACATTCCAGAAAGGACGGTGCCGGAAGGGTATTACATTTACACTGACATTGATGCGTGGATGGGTGGCAAGTCCGGCTCCAAGCCAATGGACCTCGATCCGACTCTAGATGCGGAAGGCTATTACAGTGCCGCTAATGCTCGTGACGTAGACCCGTTTCTCTGGTCAAACCGAACATCGTTTTACGGGGTAGATGTTCTGGCGGACTCTAAGGGAGAGGTCTCCAGCGAGGAGTTTAACAACGCCCTTGCCGGTCAATCTGGACGCTATGGCGGTCGAATGATTTTTGACCCAGAAAGCGGAACCATCTACGAAGGCGTTACAGATGACATGTCTGATGCAGAGAAAAATGCATTTATGCAGACTCTTGAACAAGCGGAAAGAAATCAGTCCGTCCCTGCCGGTGTTGATCCCAGCCTGCTTACTCCGACTCAAAGAGCACGCGCAAGGCAGATTTATGGTACTGGAAACACAGTAACCAGAATCGGGAACACGAAGTATCTTGTTGACGACGATGGCAAGGTCGTCACTTATGAGGTGAAGGACGTTGAGTACGGAGGAACTAGACCTAGCTTTGGCCCCGGAATGAAGGATGGCGGCACTGTCCCCCTAAGAACCTCTATGGGAGACGCTGAGGTGTCGGCTGGCGGCATTGCAAACGTGCCCACCGAGTTCACGGCATCCATGCCATCCGAGCAAGAGTTCAGCATGATTGCCGCCGCAGTGCTTGGCCGGCTAGACAATGCCGACGCTATTGTTGACATGTTTGTCGAAAAATACGGCCCGGAAATGTTCCAGCGGGTTCGCGAGTTTGTTTTGCAGAACGTGGCGCCCAATGCCCAGACAGAAGGCATGATCCGTGGCAACGGTAGCGGTATGGACGACAAAGTCCCCGGCATGATCGGAGATCAACAGCCTGTTGCCGTGTCACCGGGAGAGTTTATTGTTCCTGCTGATGTCGTGTCAGGGCTAGGCGATGGAAGCTCTGACGCCGGAGCCGAAGAACTGGACAGGATGATGGAGCGGGTTAGGATGGATCGAAATGGCACAACCAAGCAAGCTCCGTCTATTGATGCAAGGAAAACGATGCCCGCATGAAGATAAGGCTGGTGCCATTAGAGCATGCCTCTACCGCTTGGAATCAGGCGCGGCACTGTCTTGAGCCTGCTGTAGATCGGGCGGGTGGTCGCTGGACTATGGAGCATCTTTGCGCCGCTGTAGTAATGGGCAACACTCAGCTTTGGGTCGCATTTGACGACGACAAGGTATGGGGCGCTGTGACGACAGAGATTGTCAGATATCCTGCAAAAACCATGCTGTCAATGCACTTCTTGGGCGGCGAGGACTTTGATGCATGGTATAGCGACATGCTTGAAAGCTTGACCCAGCATGCAAGAGAAGCGGGATGTGACGGCATAGAGGGTATAGCTCGTTTTGGCTTCTGGGAGTGGCTGAAAGACGACGGATTCCGCAGGACATCTGCATTTTACGAGAAGAATTTATGAGCAAGGACTTCAAGATTAGGCCGCTGGAGCATCGCGACGCCCCGGTTGCCGCTGAAATTCTAGTTGCATACAAGAACATGTCAAATTACTCAAACAGGAAAATATGCCCGCAAAAACTTCCGCTGGCGATCTACAAGATTGTCGAGGATGAGTCTCGTCTTGGACTGGCGGTTGAGGACAAAGACGGGGTTGTTCGGGGTGGGTTTTTTGGCGGATTGGTGCCCCACGAAGTGTTTGAAGGTAGCGATGCATTTGAGCAAGGTTTTGCTTTGGACCCGATAATGAGAGAGCACACTAGGCCCGTAATTAAGGCGCTTGTTGAGGCGTTTGAGTCGTGGGCGAAGGAGAGGGGCGCGCTTGAAGTTGCGTACTGGATATCAAGCGGTATACCGGGGCGAGCCTTAGAAGAAATTTTTGATGAAGCTGGCTATGAGCGAACAGGATATTGCGCTCGTAAGGAGATTTAAATGTGTTTTGGCGGCGGAGGCTCTAGCGGACCAACTGAGTCCACAGTAACTCAAACAAATCTGCCTGAGTACGCAGAACCTTACTACCGTGACCTATTGGCCCGAACAGGCTATGAGAGTGCGGTGCCGTATCAGATGTTTGGAGGTCCGCGTCTTGAGTACTTCCGTCCGGAAGAGCAGACGGCTATGCGTCGGATGCGTGATCTGGGCATGTCGGGTACTCCGGTCGAGCTTGAGATGGCCGGTCAGATAGCGGCTCAGACGGGACTCGGAAATCCCTATGCAGAAACAATGCTGGAGACGACAAAGCGGGCGCAAGAGATGCCCGGATACGCCAGCACGTTTAGGCAGGGGAATGTCTACAGCGGGTATCAACCGCAGTTCATGAATGACCCAGAGGTAATGAGGTCGTACATGAACCCCTATATGGAGCTTGTCGCAGAACCCCAGATGCGTGAGGCGCAACGTCAGTCCGAGATACAGGGGCAACAGCTAGGCTTGCAGGCGGCTGGCATTGGTAGCTTGGGCGGGTATCGCGAAGCATTGATGCAGGCAGAAAGAGAGCGCAATCTGCAACAGCAGAAGAGTGACATCTACGGGGCAGGACTGAAGGATTCGTATGACCGCGCCCAAGGCGTGTTCCAGTTTGGCGAGCAAGCCAGACAGCAGGCGGCAGGCATGGGCATGGACGCGGCGAGGATTGAGCAGGCAGGACGCATTGCAGAAGAGCAAGCCAGAAGCCGTGCCGCAGAGATGAACTTTGCACAAGCTCAGAGATCGGCGCAACTTGGCCAATCAGCCTACAGCCAGTTGCTTGGCGGAGAACAGCAGAGGCTGGCCTCAGCAGGCATGCTTGGTGACTTTGTCGGACAGCGCCAGCAGATGGAGCTGGAGCGCCTTAGAGCGATGCAGACTGCCGGACAAATCAACCGAGAATTGCGTCAACGCGGTCTGGATATCGGCTACTCAGACTTCCTCCGCCAACAAGCGTACCCAAGAGAGAATCTGGCGTTCTACAGCTCTATGTTGCAGGGCATACCGATTGCGCCGGGACAAATATCACAATCATATGGCATCAGCCCGTCCATGACCCAGCAGTTGCTGGGTGCTGGTATCGCGGGTGTCGGCCTGTACAACGCATTTCAATAGGGGCTAGTTGATGAATATCCTTGAGCAAGAAGACATCATCAAGGGACTTCCCGATGCGGCCCTGATGAAAGAGGCGTCAGCGCCTAGCGGTCAGGTTCCTCAGTTTTTGGTGGTTTCTGAGATCAAGCGCCGCAGTGACATGCGTAAGCGTTATCAGGAGCAGGAACAGCAAGAGCAGGGCACCGTCAAGGATCAGATTGTGATGGAAGCGATGGGTATCGCGCCCATGATGCCCACCGCAATGACCCCTCCAGCGCAACCAATGGGGCCAGCAGGGCCACCTCCGAATGGAGCTATGCCACCTCCTATGGGCGGTATGCCACCGCAGGGAATGCCCCCTATGGCTCCCCCCATGCCACAGGGAATGCCTCCAATGCCTATGGGCGGGATAGCGTCTGCCCCACAGGCTATGCCCCCGATGGGTATGGCTCAGGGCGGGATAGTGCGCATGCAACAAGGCGGGGCAACCGCTCTTCTTGACCTTATTGCCGTAGGCGCCTCCCCTGTGGAGCTGTTAAGGCGTGGCTATACGCAGGAACAGATACAGGCGGCTAGTGCTGAATATCAGGCAAGAATGTCGGCTCCATCCAACACTGAGGTCGTGGGAGGTATGCAACAGATACAGGATGCTCCTCGCGTCGATCCAACCTACCTGCGCAGAGAAGAAAACATACTTGAGAATCCGGCAGGCATAGGCATGCTGGCTAAAGACTACGTTGTAGACCCCGTTACCGAGGGGATCGGCGCGGTGGGCGACGCTATGACAGGTTCCTATCGATCAGCGCAAGCTAAAAACCCTTTAAGCAACACCCTGCTGTTGGCCAGTGACATGCCCTCGCTTTCGATGCCCGAGCGCATGAGCCAAGCTGAGATGGCCGAAATGTTTACTCCAGAGCAGGTCGCAGAGCGGCTGGCAAATAGGCCGAGCCTTGCCGACGATCTGAATATGACTCCCATGGACTTTATTCGACAGCGGGTTCTGGGGCAGGGGGAAGCGGGTGATGCTCGGGTTCAAGGAAACACCAGTGCTGAGGTGCAACCCAGCTCGACAACTCCCTCCGGAAGCGCTTTTGACTTTTTGGAAAATCCGTTCCCATACTACGAGAGCAAAGGCACTGAGGCTGACCCAATCGCCAGCCTTGTGACCGGAGTAGCTAAAGCTCAGGATGAAGTCGGTCGCACGCCTCAACGGAGTTCAGATTCAGAATCAGGCATTTACGGCGACGCAATATCCTCTATAGACAAGATGCTTGCAGACCTGTCAGGCAGAGAAACCCAAACCTCTCCTGTTCTTGACTTGTCAGATGTAATTGAGCGCTCCAAGAAAGGCACCCTAGCTGAGACCTTTCTGCGGCTGGGAGCGGGCGTTGCTGGCGGCGATATTAGCAAGGGTATTTCTGGGGCGGCAGACGCGGCCTCAACGGGACGCCAAGAGCTGTCCAGACTGGAGATGGCAGAGCGTATCGCCCAGACCAAGGCTGGTCAGGAAGATATTCGCAGAGGAGAGCAACGTGACTTTGACATCGCTCGGCTTGGGCTTCAGAGGGGCCAGCTAGAGCTAATGGATCAGCGGCTTTCCAACGATCTAGGTAAAGCAGAGCGGGTAAGCAAAGGCCAACTGTTCAGTCTAGTATCTGACCTTGTGAAAGAGGCTACAGATGACATGATGACGGAGGACAGATTGGAGGCTGTTGACAGGCTGTCAGCTTATTTCATGCAGAAATATGCCCCATTACTGGACATTGCGCTTACCGAAGAGGACTTAAAAAGGCTTGGCACAACCTACTCTGGTGCTGGTGGGGGCGAAAGAACGCGCGAAGGAATAATGTCTCAGTACGGGCTTTAGTATGGCTACCAAAGAACAGCTTGAAGACGCACTGGTAAAGGCTCACACCGCGAGCGATTTTGACGCGGCGAATCTTTTTGCGTCTATGATAAAGGGCGGCGATTTTGAAGGAGACACATCCCTCCTTGGCTCTATCGGAGAAGCGGCACGCCGCATTCCCGGCGGTCTAGCACGAGGCATTACCAGCACGTTTACGGGCGCCGGACAGCTTATTCCCGGCCTTGATGATGATGCCTTGGTTGACACACAGCGTGATATCGATCAATACATCAGAGATACTCTTGATTACGATCCGGACTACGACGACAGCAATGTGGCCGCGATTGGAGAGGCTCTAGGTCAAATCGGCTCATTTATGCTTCCCGGCCTTGGTGTGGCAAAGTTGGCGACGGTTGGGCGAGGAGCGCAAACCGCTCTCGGTGCTGGAATAGGCTCTGCACAAGGACTTGCCCTTGGCGCAGAAGAGCGACAGCAAGCGATGGACCGCGGTATTGAGATATCGGACACGCAGAAAACGCTGTCCAAGGCGTCGGATGTGGCTATTGGCGCACTGGAAGTGGCGGGCGTTCCCCTCAAGATACTGCGCGGCCTGCCGAAGAGGTGGGAGGACACCCCGGAGGGCGGAGTCTTAATGAGAAGGCTCAAGTCGGCGGTTGCCGGTGGCTTCAGGGAGGGCACTCAGGAGGCCATATCAGGCATCGCACGAGACATATCTGCATCGGCGATATACGACCCAGACAGGCCGATTGGCGACAGCGTTGTTGATGATTTTTCTGTAGGTGCAGGCGCTGGTGGCATATTTGATTTTGCTTTCAGCTTGGCCACCGGCAAGTACAAGCGTAGAGCACCAGACGATCCGCCAGAAATACGCGAGCCGACTCCCGAAGAGGCAGAGGCCGAAAAAGAAGCGCGGGTTCGCGAAGAGGACAGGGCCGAAGCGTATAAAGATCAAGAGGTTGAGGCGGCTAGGGCGACCGATCGAGTCCAGCAAGACCTTGTCGGCCCCCCAACGGAGGAGACCGCAGAGCAGGGCGTTGTCATTCCGGGTCGATCAGAGCGTCTGAGAGAGGACTATCAGTACGGCAGAGACCTTGACCGCCCTGAATACGGTCTTAACCCTGACGAGTCTACAGCAGAGAGAATTGCAAACCGCATTGCAACCCGACTTGGCTCAAGCATGCCGCTCGGAGTGTCATTTGACCCAACCAAAGACAGAATTACTGCTGACGGGGTTGAGTATGGACCCGTTATTAAGGATGAGCAAAAGCGCCAAGAGGTTGCGAACAGGCTTACCTCTAGAAGTCAGCGCCAAATTCCCATTGGCGGGGGCGGTACCCCGCGTGTGGAGGCGTATAACGTCAACGAGGTTGAGCTGAAGAGAGAGGCTCAGGGGCTGTCTCTTGAGGCGTCTCGGCTAGATAAAGAAATTGATGTTGCCCAAAAAGAGCTGAATGAGACATCCAAGAGGCGATTTAACACGCCTGTCACCGTAGAGGATGACCTGCTCACGGCAGTGGCAAAGCTGGGCGGCATAGATACGGAGCTTGCGCGTCAGGATGGCATAGAAGCATCGAGAAACCCCAAGCCCTATGCGGGCAAGTATAGGGTCATCAAAAGCAACGGCTTGTCGTTTGATCAGATGGGCGAGTTGCTTGCCGACAACGGCTTTTATGCAATGCGGCCAACGGCAAATCAAGTCCTGCAAGACATAGATGATGCTCTTAACAGGTTTGATCAAAACGCCCAGTTCGGCGGGGACGGCAAGTTTATCCCGTCTCCTGACGCCGGCACCTACTTTGGCGGCTCAAAAGGCGCTGAATTGCAAGCCAAAAAGCAAGACCTCATGGAGAGGGAGAGGCGGCTAGAGCAGATAAACTACACGCTGAAGGAGCTGGATGGCAGAGACCCTTCCACTGTTTCAGCGGAAGCGGAAAGAAGCCAGCTTGAAGAGTTCCAGCGGCTCGCTGATGCCACCGCCGCGGCCCAGCCAGCGATTGAAGCTGTTGAGCCGGTAGAGACCCGTGACAGAGACACGGCACAAGCCGCCGCCGAGGCAGAGCGAGACCTGCCACCCCCAGAAAGAGCAATGGGCGAAGAGGCCGCTCCCCAAGATACCCCGCCTCAAGAAGCCCCCGCATCAGAACCCGCCGCTCAAGCGCTCGTACCATACGACCCCAACGATACCGACATAGCCCGGAACCTGCGTCAGGCGCTAGAGCGCTTTGGTGTTGCAGATGAGTTCACCGCAAGGCTGGTTGAGCAGGTTGGCAAGGCCACTTACGACGCAGACGGCAACGTCATTGTGGCGCCAGACCCAGATGCAGAGCGTGAGCGTGCCAGAGCCGAGGAAGAGGGCAGGCCGTATGATGTAGAGGGGCGCTTCAGCCCACTGACCAAGCTGATACAGGTGAGCTTGGATGCGGTACGGCCCAAGGTGGAGGCCGGAATGACCTACGACCAAGCGGTCGCGGACATTCTCAACCACGAAATTGTCCACGCGCTACGTCGTCTTGACTTGTTCACAGCACAGGAGTTCAGCCTTCTTGAGCGAGTGAGCAGAAAATACATCAAGCCAGACAGCGGCGTGACCTACGCAAACTGGGCCTCATCAACATACGCAGACGGCACCCCTGTAGAGATTCAGGAAGAAGCTATAGCAGAGATGATCCGCGATGCCTTGACTCGCGGCGTTGTTATCGACGGAAGACAGACGAAGCCAAGCGGCAAGATACGCCAGATGATCAACAAGATTGTTGAAATGTTCAAGCAACTTGCTGGTTTCTCGCAGAATCAAGACATCAACTCATTTTCTGAGTTGGTCGAGTCGATCAAGTCCGGTGACGTGGGCAGAAGGGGGCGCGATGTAGTCCGAACCCAGATGGCTGTGGAGAGAGAGGCGGGGGCAATACCTGAGCGCGGTGTCACTTCAGAGATTCTTGGCTTCCAATATCAGCGCCCACAAGGCGTCGGAGACACGTCGAGGAGGCCCGCGGCAGATCAGCCTGTCGTTGATGAAGCGATGGCTAGCAGGACACCTTACATCCCAGCTCCCGAAAACGCGCAAAAAACCCAACGCGCAAACACGATAGGGACGTACAGGAAAGCGGGCGCTATTCTCGACAAGATAGCAGGAGAGGGCAGGGGTTTAGACTTTTCGTCTGGTCTGGGTATTGGCGCAGGTGAGCTGGGCTTTGAAAGCTACGAGCCGTTCCCTAAAGACGGCGTTAATCCCACCTACCTGTCTGCCAGCAAGATACCAGTGGGCGCTTTTGACAAAATCACCAACCTAAACACCCTTAATGTCGTCCCACGCAAAGACAGGGACGTGATTGTGAGGGGCATTGCCGCCGCCTTAGCGCCGAATGGTGTCGCGGCTATTACAGCAAGAGGCAAGGAGGTAATGAAGGCGCAGGGTTCGCCCGGACCAGAACCAACCTCCATTATCACAAGCGGCGACACTTATCAGAAGGGATTTACCACGTCAGAGCTGGTTCTCTACCTGCAAGAGACGCTGGGTGATGGTTTTGAGGTTTCTTCTTTGAATCTTGGCCCTGCTGGCGCGTTAGTGAGGCGGCTTGATCCGATTATTGACGAGCAGATGATGAGCCGCAGGGCCACGGGAACTCCTATCACCAAGGCCGTTGCCAGAGCCAAGAAAAAGCATGATGGACTTAGGTTCGGCACCGAGGAGGAGTTTTTCGGGAAGGTTTGGCCGTCACTCATGGCGGACGTTGGCGGCACAGTTCCATCTAACAAGTTGAGAGTAGGCGCCAAGCGAGCAGTCAGAGACCTGAAGGAGTGGGTGAAAAACAACCCCAAATACAACGACTACTACAACGAGGATATGAAGGCGACACGAGCCTCGCTGGAAGCTGAGTACGGCAAGATGTCAGACTCTGACTTCGCCCTGTACATGTTCCTAAACGGGATTACATCTCCCGGTACAAAGCTGGCGTCCAATGTTGGCGATGCAGTTAAGGCGTTTGACCTATACCGTCGTGACGGCAACTTTAATTCAATCAAGATGGGCTTGAGCGACAAGGGCAATCCCGTCATGAAGAGTGCGCCCATAAGCATATCCGGCCTCACCGCCTCGTCCAAGGCTAGGACGATGAAAGCGCTGGACAAGATTATTCGCGAACGCGGTAGCGTAAAGGCGGCGCTTGACTACCTGTTTGAGCGGGTGACCATGAAAGAGCTTGAGTCCTTTAAGAAGGGGCTGGGCTACGCTGGTGTTGCCAAAAAAGCAGACATACGCGGTCTTGTCGAGGATGCAACTGGGCAAAAGCCTGATAAGGACCAGCTTATCCCCCGAATGTTTTTCTTGGGTCCAAAGCTGGGCGCATACACGCTGAACCTAATGGGTGATAGCCGATACCAGACTGTCGATGTCTGGGAGGCTAGATTTATACGCAGTTATTTTGATAACATGTATGACACCAATACAGGCATCACCATGACTGCTGAAGAGGGCCGCTTGTTCAGGGACTTCAGCAAGGTGTTCGCTGAGGAGTTTGAGAAGGTGTCTGGCTTCAAAGCGGACCCAGCCAC
>WLWG01002047.1_pt1 | contig 16261 bp, 8 predicted proteins | sample 6712871 | NCBI WGS metagenome assembly WLWG01 (sample SAMN12718693, study PRJNA515312) | sponge metagenome | isolation source: marine sponge | host: Mycale hentscheli | place: New Zealand: South Island, Marlborough, Capsize Point | collected 2003-05-01
AAGCAAAAGTCATTGGAAGATCTAGCTTTTTAGTAGTTTTAGTACCATCAGGTGAAGTAGTTTCAACAGTTAAGTTATCACCAAAAGCAAAACCATTAACAGTAGAATCACCTCTTGAAGCTTTCTTTGCGTCTTCAAAAGTCATTTTCATTTGTTCTTTAACCTGGTTCTTTTCTTCTGCTGTTAAATCTGTTCTAGTATCTACGTAATCTAAACCTGCTTGTAACGCTTCTTTATTGTTGTTACCGACAACCATTTCAACCTCGCCTAGTAAATTGTTTTTAGCTCTATAAGCGTTTGAAAACTTTCTAGCTCTAGTTTTATCTGCGTTCCACTCTGCATTACCTACTACAGAATTTTTAAAAGCTTCTAATTGAACTAACTTTGTTTCTTGTTCATTTATTAATTTAGCAGCTGTTTTAGGATCTAAAGCTGTGTTGTCGTTTATCTTATCTATTTCTGCTCTTACTTTATGCTCGGCGTTGTAAGTATCAATTAATGCTTGTCTGTCTGTTTTAGTGTAAGAAACTATATCTTTTCTTGTCTCACTTTGGCTATCAAGTTGTTGCTGCGCTAAGTTGTGTAATCTGTTTTCAGCTAATTTTTTAGCAGATACTATTTCAGAATGTTTATCAGTTTTAGGTGTTAAACCACTTAGCTGTGTTTCAAAGTTTTTTATTTGATTACTTAAGTTTAACATCTCCATTCCGCGTTCCGCTATTTTAGCGTTTGCATCTGGACCTCTAAAAGCAGTATAAGTCTGAGCAACTAAACCAGGTGACTGCATTGTTCCTGACATTACTAAACCTGACATCATAGACTCGGTTACGCCATCTAACATAGAAACATCTTTGTTTCCTAATATATATATTTCAGCAGCATTTTGAGATAAGGTAACTGCTCCTTCACCAAGTGATTCACCAGGAATACCTTTAGCAAAATCTCCAGCTGCTTCTTTTAAATTAATCCATCTTTGGTTAATCTTATTAGTAATAGGCATACCTTTTTTAAGACCTTTGCTTAAATCAAAAGCTTTTCTTAAATTTTTTGCACCTAATTTAAAGTTACCTAAAGTAATTTTTTCACTAGCATATTCTGCTATACCATATATACCAGCTGTTCCATAAAACTGTAAGGCATTTATATCTTCTGGTTTTATTTTGTAAGTATCGTCATCTCCTAAAGGATTAAAACCAAACTCTTTTTTAAAGTCATTTATATATTTAACTTCTTTTTCGTCCCATTTCTCGCCCTTCATTCTAATCTTCATGTCATGCATCTGATTACCAGATTCAGATAATGAAGAAAGAATTAAACCACCACCACCAGGTATAACTATAGACATACCTGTATTTAATATCTGACCAGTAAGCATTTCAGTACCCCATCTCATGGCCTGACCAACACCTTTAATATCGTCGTATCTTTGCGCAGGTCTATTTCTATTTAATAGTTCTTCTCCATACTCATAAGCTTTACTTAACATACCATCTGCGGCATTGTCCTCAGCTACTTCTTTAACTATTTTTGCTGTAAGAATAGCTCCACCTTTTTCTCCTAGTACATCATTACCCCACTCAATCCATTCTTGATTTATAGTTCCATCTTCATTTTTAAGGTCAATACCAACTTGCTCTAACACGTTAACAGTGTTTAATTCATTAACTAAAGAACCTAAACCTGTCATTATTCTAACACCACTATTTTTAAATATATTTTCATGAACCTCTAAAAAGTTGTAAGTTTTTTGAGTTTTGTCTATAATTTCTTTAGCTGTGGATCCTTCAAACTTAATATCTCCTAGATAGTCTAAGTCTGCTTGCATGTTTTTCTGGCCTAGTATAACATTTTTTCTTATAGAATTAAATTGATCAACATCTTCTTGAGTTGCAGTAGGATCATTTTCTATTTTTCTTCTTAGTTTAAGCATTGCAGCTTGCTGCATAATTAAGTTTGCACTTTGCTTTTCAATGTTATTAGTTATTTCATAAGCCCTGTAGTCGTTTCCTATTTTTTCGAGTTCTAATAATCTACCTAAATCTTCTTTATTTTTTTGGTAAGCATCGCTTGAAGAACCACCTAGCCCTATAGCTTTATCTAAATCTTTGTCAAAAAACTTTTCAGCTATAAAAGTCTGAGGACCTGTTATAGCATTACCTTTAATTACTAAATTAGCTAAATCGTTTAGTAATCCAACTCCTTTTTTATCTTCAAATTCTGATAAAATTTCGTCTTCTTTGTCCCTAGTTTCTTTTGAGTTTTTCTTAGTTTCAAATATTGTGTTAAACTTGTCGTTATAATTTGCTTTTTCTAATACATCTATAGAAACTTTATTAAATAAACTATTATCTTTTTTGTAGTCTTCGTAATTAGGCACGTAAGTATATTTGTCAGGATCTTTTTCCACTTTACTTATATCTGAAGTAGGTGTTAAACCTATTTCATTAGCAGCAGAAACTAACCCACTCATAGACTTGCCAAACTCTTGCGCTTGTAAGTTTTCTTTAACAAACTCTTCTCCTTCAATGTTAAAGTTTTGCATGCCCTCAGGTAATATTATTTTTTGATCTTCAGCTACTTTGTCATTATAAGTAGATAAATCTTCACCTGCTTTTCTAATTTCAATAGCTTTATCACCAAAAAATTTATTGTCAGATATTTCTTTAGCTATATCTTCTTCAGTTGGAATATTGCTTTGTTGAAGGTTTTTCATAGCTTGAGCAGCTGCAATTTTATCTTCAGATCCCTCAACATCTAGCAAATCTAAAAACTCTTGTTTGTGTCCTTTAACTTTTTCTAGCTCAGCTACTCTTTGAGTATCACTTGTTATTTTATCACTTCTATACTCAGTATCTTCTAAAAGCTTTATATAACCATCAAATCTTTTATCAATTGTTTGCTTGTCAAATAAAGCTGGATCTTCTGTGTCAAACTGGCTAACCACCTCTTCTTCTTCACCTTTCTTACCTTCTTTTAATTCAGAAAAATATTCAACTTCAAAGTTTTCTTTGTCACCAGTATATAAACCATCTGATATAGCAGTATCAGCAACTGTACCAGCATAACCTTCTTCAGTTTTTAATCTTTTTTTAAAATCTTCAAAAGTAGTTTGACTTAGTAATTCCTCTTCTACTAGTATTGTATATAGCTTATTTAACTTATCTTTCATTAATCAAGTTTACCTTTACCTCTTCTAGTTATATTTTGTTTTCCAGTTGGGAATATATCATTAACTATAAACTCTGTATAAGCGTCGTTTAAATTAACTTGTTTTGATTTATCCCAAGGATCTATATCATTTATTACTCCTTCTCTTTTTAAAAACTCCCAAAGCTCTTCTTCGCTTGGGACAGATCCACTACCTGTTAAATTTTTAAAACCATTCTCCATGTTAGTGTTTAAATAACCTGCTATAACTTTTCTAGCTTCAGCAGGATCTGTGAAAGTAAAAGATTCTGTAGTGACTATTTCTTTTGGATTGTCTTTGCTAACAGGTTTACTAGAATCAAAACTTGGATTAGGCGAAGTAACTGATCCTTGACCTTTATAATCTATTTCTATTTTGTCTTTTAAAGCATTACCTATTGATTTACCAAATTCTATAGTTTGAGCTTCCATATTTGGATTAATTGATTTCCAACCACCTGTACCTTTTTTTCTTAGATTTTCAGCGTAATCACCTATAACTATAGTGTGTTCATTTTGACCGCCAGCACCTTTACCCGTTATTTGGTATTTGCCATCTTTATTTTTAGATAAAAGAACATCCGAAGTACCATTTGTTATTCCGTACTTAAATAAGTCTTCGTCGTCATTATAACCACCTATTAGTCTATCTTCCTCTTTAGCTAAATCATAAGCTTCTAAATCAACATCCATAGCTCCTACGGCAATAGTTAGATCATTTAACTGACCTGTTAAATCATTATCTAAAGTTTGAAAAGCTATCATATCTTCAGGAGTTCCATCAGGGCTATAAGCTTTCATGTAGGAGTCACTAATTAACCTTGCGTTGTTTTCTATTTCAGCTATTATCTGTTTGTCTAAGCTAGGATTTACTTTAGCTATATCTTTAGCTATATCTTTATATGCTTGTGATTCAGATAGCGCTTCTTTAGTAAGCATTTTCACACCTAACTTTTTAGCTAATGAAGCTTTTGTAGCTTGATCGTACATTTTAGAGCTTTTATCAGCTATGTCTTTAGTAAACTTAGCGGCTTGCATGCCTCTAGTATCTCTTATAATTGCTCTTTTACCTATTCTTCCGCCTGATCTTCTTTGTGCCATAATATATTTTTTTAACCTCCAAATAATCCAGAAATCTGACTCATAGCCTCTGGGTTAGACATAATACTTTGCGCCATTTGCATTGTACCACTAACGCCAGCTTGTCCACTTGCTTGTTGAGCTGTTCTAGCGTCCATTTCTTTTTGCTCTAATCTATCTAAGTTACCTATTTCAAAATTAATAGTATCAAGCTCTTTGTCTATTTCTGCTTGTTGTCTTATTTGTTCACCTTGTGCAAAGAACTTTTGATTAGTAGCTTCTTGTTTTTGTATGTCAGCTGAAATACCTTGTTTTGATTTAGCAGCTTCTCTAGCTAAAGCAGTAGCGCCACCAGCTCCAAAACCTCCAGCTTGTATAGCGTCTAAAGTGTTAGCAAGTGATTGATCAACTTGTTGAGCTTGAAACTCTGCTGCTTCAGTAGCTACAGCTAAGTTAGCATAAGGATTTTTAATTTCAGCTCTATTAGCCATTAACTTTTGAACATCTGCCTCTTTAGCTAGTCTTTTTGTTTCTAAATCTTCAGCAATTCCTTTTTGTTTTCTATTCTGTATAAAACCCATAACCATAGGTGTAGCGGCTGCAGCTAATTGCATATACCCCATCATATTACCACTACTATCAAATTGAGAACTAGCAGAGCTTTGTTGATTAGGATTTATGTATCCGCCTCCAGTTCCGCTAGTAGAAAACGTATAACCGCCACTTGGGGATTGATTAACATTAGCACCTGAAGCCGCAGCTTGTTGGCTGTAATTACCACCTAGCGTTTGTTGCTTTCTTAAATTAGCTTTTTTATTTTTTCTATGATTATTGTTGTTTAATAAACCCATATTTTAATTTTAATAAGATGACATGACGTATTCAGATCCTACGGCAAACAACTCTTTGGTCCCGCCAAAGTCTGTAGTTGTATCTGTTGTTAATTTAACAGTTGTAAAATATCCTTTAATACCACTAGCCTCTGCACCTATTATTATTTCACCAGGTGCAGCAGGTGAATTGTTTATAACATTTGCTACATATCTATTTTCTTTCAAGTAGAATCCAGCATTATAAGTTATGCCATCTTCTACATAAGCTCCTTCTTCATAGCTTTTTATATTGTCTATTGTATCAGAGTTATTTAGTGCTCCACCAAGATTCGTAGGTCCAGTTGGATCTGACTCCATTTTTTCAACTTGCCAACCGCTAGAACCTTCATAATTAACAGTTTTAAAAGTTTTAACAATATTTGGCTGCGCGTTAAATATGAATTCTATAGATGATTGTAACGATTCAGATCCGTAAAAACTGTTTCTTAACGAAGAATTAGCATTGTGTACCCATAAATTAGTTTGATTAGTAGTATAAAACCTGTCAAATAGACTTTTAGCATTAGTAGGTTTGTAGTCATAAAAAGTGACCCAGCCTAATACTTTTTCATCAAAAACTAAAGTATTATAATCACCATCTCTTTTTTGTAAGCTTATCATATAGTTGTCTGTGTAGACATCGTAAGCTCCAATAACTTTATCTTTAATGTATGTTACAAAATCAACAGTAGCACCTGAAGGAATATCTAAAGGAACTAAATCAGTTAGCTGTACATGACCATTAGATAAGTCAACATTTCTAACATAACAACCCGTGTCTACACCATTTATAATAACTGAAGATCCAATAGGTATATTTGTAAAATCAACAGGTCCACCTGGATTGTTAATGCCTATATAAGGTTGTCCAGGTGTAACTGGCTGCTGCGGTGAATATGGCCAGCTAGGTACTTGAACACCATCTAAGGTTCTTGTAATTTTTTCTTGATAAACATTGTCATCTATGTTAGATAATTTATCTCTGAAGAAATCAGCCATACCGTAATCACTTATTGGTGTCAAGCCGTTGTCTGACAACCTTAAAACTACGTTTCTGTTTTTATCTGTAAAGTATTTTCTTCTACCAAACTGAGCAAATGAAAGTGGATTGTTACTAATACCATATTCACCTACAAATGGAGTTATTTCCCCTAAAACCATGTTTTCTGTGCCAACGCTAGCGCTTCTGCCCTCAGAAGTGTATATAATATTTTTGTTAACCATAGATCTGCTAACTTTATTTTCTTGAAATATTAACAGTTTTGTGTCTTCACTATATAGCTTCTGTATAGAGCCATATTGTTCAGGAGCTGCAAAAGTTATGCTTTGTGCTGAGGAAAAAACGTTAGTTTCGTTTACGTTTGTTTTGGAATTAAACAAACCAGAGTAAATTATATTATTTTTTCTAGTAACAGATGTATATTCTTCATCTAATAAATAAGCTTTTACACCATAATCAGTTGAAGGTGCATTAAAAGCTCCTTTTATTCTAGACTCTTCAATTATCCAATTTAAACTAGCTGATTGAAGATTAGGATAATTAGTAGCTAAAACAATATCAGGTCTTTGCTCTAAAGTTGCACTTGTGTTTACAGCTGTAGCATAGTTTAAATACCTAGTAGAAGTGCTAGTAGCATCATATTTTTTATAAGGTAACCCAGGCCAATTAGGTATTTGAGAAATACTACCATAACCAGCAGCGCTCCATTGACTTGCCGTGAATTGATTATTTGTTTTTTTAGCCCAAAAACAGTTAAAATAAGATATTTCTATACTAGCTGCCATTATCTATAAAGTTTTGTATAAACTACTATTTCATCAGTTGAAACTAAACCTCCTTGAAAAGTTTCTCTAACGCTTATTGTTATTTTATTACCACAAAATTCACCACCAAATAAATCTCCTTCTGGATCAAATGAATTGTTATTTTTAACAGATCCAAACCATTCAAACGGTGGAAAATTTGGATTAGCATATAAATAGTAATTACTGTTAAAATTACCTCCACTTAAATTGGTATCATAATCTGGACTATCAGCATTTATAAATCCTATTTTCCAAGGTAATTCAGCATATAAAGTCCGCATAGCTGTTGTTGTACTCGGGTATTTGTTTAAGCCTCCACTTCCTAAATTTCTTACATACCCTACTTTCCAATTTGGGTTTTGATCAGGATCTATTGAAGCTTCAGAAACACTTGGATCAGCTTCTCTTATAGTATACATTTGCTGCCAATCGTAATAGCTTGATTTAAGTTCTCCATCTTTTTCAAACACCGCACATTCAACTTTTTTTATATAAAGCTCAGCTCCACTCTCATTCCAACCGCTACCATTGTGCCATGTAAAATTAGAAGCAGAAGTTCCGCTGCTAGGAAATATTGGTGTAGCAACTATAGGATAGTTAGTAGTGCCACCATTTTTATTTGAAAACCAATATTGATTTCGTCTACTAATGTTACTGTAAGCTGTTTGGTTATTTCTCCAATAACCTCCCCATTTGTCCCACATAGGATACTGCTTAACAAAATCTAAAGTTGTTTGACCAGCGTCTGGCTCTTCACCTTTTATACTAAAAGCCCAACCATCATCTACACTATTGTCCCAAGCTGAAGTACTGCTAACACCATCACCAGGTGGTTCTGGAGATGGGCTTGTAGTACTGCCTAAGCTCGGTGCAAAATTACTAAAAAAGTTATTTTCTTTAACAACAGTTGTAGTTTCTTCAGTTCCTATTCTAAGTTTAAAAGTAAACTTAAATTCCATATTGCCCCAATTACCTGGAAAATCAGGATCAAAAAATAAACCACTATTAGGCGTATAACCGGATGCTCCAGCTGGAAGCGCTTGATTTAGTTTAATGTTATAAGTTGGCACTGAGCTAGAATTGTCTTCTGTTAATATAAAAAACCCGCTAATATTGTTTTCTTGACCAAAATCATTAATGCTAAAAACACTTTGCAATGTTATCTCACTATCAGGGTTTGAAGTAATACTACCTGCTCTAGTAACTATTTGTAAATCTGAAGCTAACAAGCTTTTATCAATAGTAGATCCATCATAAACAACGTTTTCAGAACCTCTAAAACTAAATGTAGTTACATCTTCAGGAGCAGTTAAGCTACCACCTGTTATTACAGAAGCATTTAATTCACTTATTAAGCCAGATGTTGAGGTTTCCCAATAAAGTTCTAAATCTGAGTTTTTAGGTTTAGTTTCTGCAACTATTAAAGATTTTGAAAATTCAGCTATATCTGTCGATGAAGTACTAGTTTGTTGAGTATTAAAAAATCCTACTCTATCGGTGTTTTTAGAATTATCAACAGTGGCTACAAAAGGATTATTATCTGATTTAACTAAAGGATCAACAGTTCCACCAATGTAATCATTAGTACTTGAATCTCGATAACCACCCGGATAAGATATGCTGTTTATGTAATTTAAAACAGCTGGATTACTCGAATCAGGTGCAGTAGCTACAGCTCCTTTTTGCGTGGTCCATTTACCCATATCTAAAAATGGTTGTATAGATACAACTGGAGAATCAAATAAAGGTAGTTGCGTTTGTCTAGAATTCCATCTATTGACATCAACTGTTAAAGGTGGCGTAGCTGAATATTCATAATTAGGTTGAACAACTCTAAAATACAAAGACTCTTTGCTGCCATATATTTTATCAGTAGGACCGACGTTAGTCATGTCTCTAGGTATTTTATTTATATTATCACCAAATAAAGATAAATTAGCAGTTCCCCAGGTATTGCTGTAATTAAGTTTAGTATAGTCGTTAACGTATATAACATTTCCTGACATGCTGCCAGGCGCAAAAACATTGTAATATTCCTGCTCTTGTTGTTTTACTACTATTTTATAACTATACCAACCGTTTGGTCTTAAATATTCATTATATAAACCTGGATAATTTAAAGCATAGTATGAATTTTTACCACTAATATCAGGTATTGGTTGATAAAAATCTACTTTTAAAGAGTTACCAAAAAATCCTAAAACATCAGTTGCGCCTGTATTATCGTAAGGCGCGTAAACTGTTGACCTATCTCTAGTTCCATCTCCAAAAGGCTCTGTTGAGCTTGAAATCATAACTGTAGATTGTCTTCCATATCTATCTGAAAGAACTACACCTACTTGGTAAGTTCTACCTTGCTTTAAGCTAGCATTATAATATTCTTTTATTTTATTATTTAAGTTTGAAGCTATAGGCGGATTTGCATTAACGTCATACATTGGTGAAAAACTTCCAACTTTATTAGAGCTAGTAGCGTCATAGTATAAATCAGGTGGAAGAGCGTGATTGTCTACATAGTTACCATACATTATTCTGTTGCCTGAAGTTTCTTGTGAATAAGCTTTCACTGGTACAATATCATTTACTCTAGTAACATCTGACTCTGGCAAAACTTTATAAGGCTTTGCTCCTTTATAGTAATATATAAATTGATTCCTACGATCAGAAGTAGTTCCTTGAGGTAAAACTAAATTATTATCACTAACGCCATTCTCTATATCAATGCTTTCTATTGAATAAATGTTATTATCATTAGAAGATTTAAATAGTATTTCTATTTCTTTTATATGTAGCTCTCTCTGTAATTGTCCATTAACGTATGGTACTGCACCACTGTAATTAACTCCAGGGTAATATGGTAAATTTATAACTAAACCTATTTCAGATGCTCTATTTTCAAAAAACCTTAACTCAGTTGTTTGACCAGCTACATCTTCATCACCATAGGTAAAACTACCATGTTGAGCTGGAACAAAAACAGGTTGAGTAAACGGAGCCATTAAAGAATACTCGTTATCAATATATTTAAATCTATAACTAAATCTAGGAAATTTATCTTTTAAAAACTCTCTATCACCGTCAAAAGTAACATCATACTCTGGGTTTGCTAGTTGAAAAATAATAAAATCTCCAGGATCTGCCCAATCAGTGGGTACAGATGCAACTGTTGTTAGATTTCCTTTGTTTTCAGCAACCTCGATTGTTTGTCCATAACTTTGGTGTATATAATAATCTTTAACACCAGGCTTTGATACATTTTTAACTCTTACAACTGGGTAAGTAGCTCCAGAGCTTTTCTTAAAAAAATTGTCTATTTGATTGTTACTTCCATTAGGGCCTGTCCACACAGCATCACCAACGGGTGGATTTGTAGCTGTGTTGCTAAATTCTAAAACATTTTCATCTCCATTGTTATATATGAGTTTTAAAGGAGCTACCAAAGACACTGGTAACCACTCTGTAGTCGTAGTTTTAACTGTAGATTCAAAGTCAGTTGAATTAATTTGCTTCGTTAAAGATATTGATTTAAATGGAAAATACTTAGCTACAGATATTTGGTCTTCATTGTAATAATATCTTTTGGATGCATAATTGTAAGCGACCTCATCACGTCCAACTAGTAGAGGTGCGTATTGAGATGCTTTTTCAATGTTTAATTTTCTTGGCTGATTTCTATTATCAGTCCAAAACATAATGTCTTCTATTATGTTAAAACCTAATATAGGATGTGTTTTAGATAAGTTTAAAAAACTACCTTCAACTAAAATAGTACTTTCAAACCTATTTTCAGGAGGCAGTGTTAAAACTCCATTATACCTTGTTCTAGTTATATAACAATGAGAATTAAAAGTTATAGCGTGATTATCTAATTGGTTTTTTGAAGCATCAGTGAAAGTAGTTAAAAACATATATATAGAAGAGCTATCTTCATGCGTAAACATACCTATTATCTCTAATGGCTTTTCATTAGGTGTTAATGTTGCGTTTAATCTATTTATAAAACCTGGTAAAACACTAGCGTTTCCTTTTACATTTTCTAATGCTCCAACATCAGACCCTTCAGATTTGCTAATATTTATATTTCTACCTTCTCGATACTCACCGTTAGGTATTAACCTAGCGTCCATATCTCGGTTCATTTTAGACTTTACAAAAGTATTTTTTATTTGAGCCATATTAATGTTTAATCTGTTTAGATTTATTTCTCATTATTCTAACTATTTGATCTATCTTAATATCTGATAGTCTTATTTTAGCATTTCTTAACTGAGCTCTTCTATCTTTTTTAAATCTTTGAACAATGTACTCTTGGACTCCAGATCTTCCAGCTAATATAGAATATGCTATATGCATATACATTGCCTCCTCGGCCATCTTAGGCACTTTAGAATCAGTGTCGTAAGCTAAACCGTCTGATAAGTATTCTAAAACAACTGTTCTACCATTCATATCACTAGAGAAAGATATAGTACCTCTAGCTGGATCCATTGTGAAGTAGCCATTTACTTGAGTTGTTTCAGGTAAAGCTCCATACCTCATGCCCAATTGCTGATGTCCAAACATGTATCCATCGCCATAATAGTTTTCAACTCCATTTTGATAAGCATCAAAACCTCCGCTTAATCTTCTTTGATTTAAATTGTCCCAGTTTCTAGAGGTATCAGAAGTTCCTTGAGTATTTGAACCGTATTGGTCTTGTATAAAATCCCCATTAACAGTTTGCAATGGTACATCTGTAGGTTTTATTGTTAAATTGTCAGACGGATAAATAATATGTTTAATACCATAAGCATCGGTCCAAGATAATCTAACATAATTAACATAGTCTTGTGGTATTATCATTGATAGACTTGGCGTAATTGTAACTTCTTGGGATTTAATACTTTTTAAAGTGTCATAACTAAATTCTTGTAAACCTCTTTTAGCATGGAATATAACATCAGTTCTTTTAACGCTTGGTATTAGTTTACCTGTACCTACATAAGTAGCTATAAAAGTATTTATAATATCATTGAGCTTAATATAAGAGTATCCTCCATAATTATTTTGTACAGCAGCTATTTTTAAAGTTACTCTAGCTATAGCTGGCCCAGCAACAGCAACACTAACATCTATTGTTTTATTGTTATTACTTAAAGATATAACACCTGCTGAATATATATTGTAAGTAGCTCCACCATCTAAGCTTATTTCAAATATAAAATTAGCGTCGGCAGAAGAAGAACTTAAAAGTAATTCAGTGTTAAAAGTTGTTTCAAATGAGCTTTGATTTGTTGCTGCTGCTATTAGAAATACTTTTTCACCAGCGTAATATTCTTCATTAGTTTCTGTGATTAGTCCCATTTGTTAAGATTTTTCATTTTGATCCTCTGCCATAGCCATTTGCTGTGCTGAATTTATTATTTGTGGATCTCTTATTACTATACCTGAGTATTTTAATATATTTAATATAGTCTCTGTTTGATCAGTATTGTCTATTTCAAAATTAGTTGATCCATACGTAGTTCCACTATATATACTGTTAGAAGCAAGTGTAACAACAGCATTAGTACCACCACCGCCGCCGCCACCTGCTTGAAAAACAGTTGAGTCAAATGTTAGTGTATCACCAGCAGCAAATCCAGTTCCAGGCTCGTTTACATTTAAACCTGTTATAATACCAGTGTTACTCATAGTCATTGTAAACTTTAATCCAGTACCGTTACCCTCGTAAGTAATGCCATTTGAAGATGTGGTTAATCCAGACCAAGAAACAGTAGTTGGCTGGCTAGATGTTGCCACAAAATTAGTAGTTAAAAAATTAAACAAATTATTGTTTACTAGTAAAAGTCCTGTTGGAATATACAGATTACTGTCATATATGTACTGACCTAAAGAACCTACTGAATATCCAAATCTTACATTACTAGGTTTTTTTATGTATGTTACTGAAATATCTGACTGTATTGAGCTAGGCTCTACGTATATTTTTGGATCTGGAGTAGTAGTTAATTTATCTTCGTATGAATATACAGGAAAAGAAACAGACGGCTTTGTTAAAGGTGAAAGTTTTAAATATAATAAATCATTTCTCTGAACTCTTTCAACTTCTGTAGAATCTTTATATATAACAGTACCTATTCTGTGTAAGTCTGTAGGAGTAGTAAAAAGTTTATTAGTACCATCCCATGTACAATTGCCTTGAGTTTTAAATATAGATATTTTATCATCTACATTTTTTACCCTATCGGCATATTCTGTTTCATCTTGACGTATACGTAAATTTTGGTTCAGGTCTTCAAAATACTTTTCAAATATTTCTAACTGAACTTGTGTGCCTGTTTTATTAAATTCATCAGGAGTTATATATCCTCTTTGCTCCTTATTTAATATTAATAAAACCGTTTTATAAACTTCATTTACGTTTATTGCCATTTTAATATTTTTTTAAAATAAAAAAAGGTACTTCCCTTTTTCATCCAATTACAATTCATTTTTTGCGTACTCAACTAAAACAACTTTTCATCATATATAGTAAAACAATTAACTTGCGTCAATTATCGTAATATTTACAAATCAAATCATTTTTTGCTTTTCAACTAAAATACTTAGTAATCTTCCAATAAGAGAAGCACCTTTTCGGTTTAAGCATAGTAAAATAAAATATTTTCGCAAAATTCTCTAACAATTAAAATAAGCACATAGAGCTATGCTTATTTTTATTATATCACTAAATACGTTACGGTAATATGCTTATTTATATAGTTACTTGTTTATTTTAGTTATTACTTGTTATTTTAACTTTTTCTCGATAGATTTGTAAACTTCAAGCCCCTCGTCTGTTTGGAACCAAGCAGCTAACGCTGAATATGGATTCTCATCAAAAGGAACTGTCATTAGTTTTCTACCATTAGTGCCCCAAGTAAATGTTCTTTGATCTTGAGACAATTTAATAATACCTGACTCAGTTGCGTTAATAGCAAAGTTTCTAAGTACTACATTTTCATCTTCTGCTAAATTTAAAAACAATTTAGGGTTTCTTTTAGCAAATATTAGTATATCTCTTTTTAATTCTTTAGAACTCAAACCAGACACAGCTGAACCATTTTCAACTCTTAATATTGCTTCTGCTTGTTCAATATCCATTACTGAAGCAGCATTTAATGCTTTAATTTCAAACTCTATCATGTCTAATTCATCAACAGCTACAGCTTTTTTATCAAATTCATTATAAACTTTTCCTTTAGCTGGATGATACATAGATAATAGTTTTTGTAATTGAACTTTTTCTTTTGGTACAAATAATGTTCCATCTTCAAAAACAATATGCTCTAAAGTAACTGGACCTTGTTGCTCATCAACAAACACAGATTTTTGATTAGTCGCATACCTCAACTCTCTATTATAACCTTTTTCTGGATCAAACCAAAACATTGGATGTCTAGAAGTGTGTCTTGAAGGAATTTTAAATGTTAATGGTTCTTTTGAACCTTTTAAAAAATAAGTTCTATCTTTATATTCCCAAGTATCTTTTTTTACTTTAGGAGTTTCAACGATTTTTTCAACCGCTTCTACAGCTTTCGCTGCAGGCTTTTTCTTTTCTTTTGTTTCCATAATATAATATAATATAATAATTAAAAAAGACCCCGCCGGAGCGGGATCTTATTATTTTAATTTAACTAGCTCCAACAGAAGTTTCTAAAACAACTTTGCTTAAGCTAACGTTAATCATTCCTGATCCACCACCTATTAATCCAATAGCTTCAACTAATGCTTGAACATCAGCTTGTGCAAATGAATCTCCAGCAGCAGTACCTACAGGCGCTATAGAAATAGTATCAGTAGCACCATCGCCACCCATATACGTTACATCTATTTGCTTAGCGGTATCAGTGCTAAGTTTTACTGAACCTACATTTTCTGAAGGTAGTATGTCAAAAGCACCGTCGGCTTTTGGTAATTTTACATATCCCATTTTCTTTATCTTTTAAATGTTAATAATTATATAGTTGACTTAAACAATACGAAGTTATTCGCAGCTTGAGTAACTAAACATCTTTCAGATAAGAAATGAACTTCCATAGCATCAAGAGCAGAAGTATAAGCACCACCTACAGAACCTGTAATCCAGTTTTTATATCGTCTGTCATCAGTTTGAGAAGCTCTATATCTTACGTGTAAGAAAGGACGTCTAATGTTTGATCCTAACATTTGATCATAAACAGTAGTAGTACCAGCGGGAACCATAACACCGTCAATATCTTGTGTTAAACCTCTAGTAGTAGCATCGTTTAAGTATTTCCAGTCAGTTTTGTAGAAGTCATAAGAACCTCTTCTAAATCCTGAAAAACCAAAGTTAAGTGCCATTTCTGACTCATTGTCAAATAAACCATAAGAAGCAGCTTGTGTACCAGCATAACCTCCGCCAGCCATAGCAGCAATCATATCATCAAAATCCAAAGCAGTAGCTCTGTTTAAGAATAACATGTTTTCTTCAATAGCTCCTTGCTTATCAAGTTGCTTAAGAATAGCATCAAAATCACCTAATGCACCAGCTCCAGGAGCAGCAGCACCAGCAAAATTTTGCCATACATTACCTCTTTCTTCAATAGCATCAAACATACCTTGAGTACCTATTGGAGCAACTCCATCAGTACCAGCATCATTTAACGTAAACTGAGTATCAGCAAAAGTACTAGCGTAGTTAGCATCAGCAACACCTGAACCAGTAGCAGCTTTAACACCTTCAACACAAGTCATTTCTAAGTAATCTTCAAATCTTAATCTTGTTTCAGACTCAGCTTTTAGATACCACATGTAACCTGATGTTCCATCTTCAGTAGCAACTTCGATCCAACCAATTTGAGCAGCATCAGAACCTGATACTTCAAATTTATCTTTAATGATAACTGGATTGTTTGCATAAGTTTTTGGAGTAGGCTCAATAGATCCAACCATTTGGCTAGTTCCTTTTGCAAATTCTGAACCATAAACAAATAGTTTTAATCCAGTAGTTCCTAATCCAGCAGCTTGTAAATCAGCAGCTTCATAAGGTACAGCAGTAATAGCTAAACCACTTATATCAACAACTAAAGCTTTTACAGTGGTAAAGCCGTCAGCTATAACGATAGTTTGATTTAATCTTACAGCATTGTTTGATCCAGCAGGTAGAGTTATAATATTAATATTACCTCCAAGTCCTCTTGTGGCGCCTTCATAAGCAATGTGTAATCTATTTTGCTCAGACCAAATTACTTGATCAGATGTCATAGGCATTTCAGCGCCTACCATTCTCAAGAAAGCAGATAAAGTTCTGTTTCCGTATCTTTCTACTTCAG
>WLWG01002048.1_pt1 | contig 16255 bp, 6 predicted proteins | sample 6712871 | NCBI WGS metagenome assembly WLWG01 (sample SAMN12718693, study PRJNA515312) | sponge metagenome | isolation source: marine sponge | host: Mycale hentscheli | place: New Zealand: South Island, Marlborough, Capsize Point | collected 2003-05-01
AAGTGATGAGACAAAAATCTAAATGGCTTAAATTTTAATACATGGCTGAAATAAAGAATAGCTTTCTAAGGTCCAAGATGAATAAAGATCTTGATGATCGATTAATTCCTAACGGTGAGTATAGAGATGCAAACAATATATCTGTAGGTAAATCTGAAGATGATGATATAGGTGCGTTAGAAAACATATTAGGTAATACTTTAGTTCAGGTTAGTAGCACAGGTAATGCTAATTTAGAAATTATAGGCTATTTTACAGATAACAATAATAGTATTGTTTATACATTTTTAACAGATGAAACAACTCACTGGATATATAAATATGAAGGATCTAATTATACGCCATTAGTTACTGGTTCTTTTTTAAATTTTAGTAAGTCAAGTCCTATTATAGGTGTAAATCTAGTAGAAGATCTTTTATTCTGGACAGACAATAGAAATCAACCTAGAAAAATAAATGTAACTAAAACATTAGGTTATTATACAAAAGAAAACCAAATATCAGTTGCCAAATATAATCCATACGAACCTTTACAATTATTAAAATCTACAACAAGTACAGCTGGAGCAGCAAGTAATTCTACAACTATAACATTATCAGCAGCTAACGTAGCTATAAAAAAAGGTATGAATATTATTGGTCCAAGCATAACAGCTGATCAATACATATATGTAACAGACGTATCTGGAGTAACTGTAACTATAAACATAGCAGCAACTGTAGCAAACTCAGATGTTTTAACGTTTCTAACTACTACTATGACTGGTAAAGACATTACTTACGATTTTAATCAAGGTGGTGATTGGCCTGGTGATCCAGATTTTCTTCAAGATTTATTTGTTAGATTTAGTTATAGATTTAAATTTGATGACTTAGAATACTCTATTATGGCTCCGTTTACACAGCCAGCTTTTATACCTCAACAAAAAGGTTATTTTTTTGACGGTGATGAAGATGCCGCTTATAGAAGTACTATACTTGCTTTTATGGAAAATGGTGTTCAAAATGTAGAACTATTAATACCTTTACCTGATCAACAAACTAAAATAGGTACAGCTAATACTGATAGTTATAAAATAATTGGAATAGATATATTATATAAAGAGTCAGATGCTAGAGCAGTTAAAGTTTTAGATTCAATAAAAATTGAAGACCCTAATTGGCTAAATGAACCTACTAATGTTTTCACGTATAATTATCAATCAAGAAAACCATTTAAAACATTACCAGAAAGACAAACGGTAAGAGTTTATGATCGTGTTCCTGTTAGAGCTTTATCACAAGAAGTTTCAGGTAACAGGGTTATTTATGGTAATTATCAAAGCCAACACACTCCTCCTGGCACATTAAATTATAACGTTGGTGCTTCAGCTAAAAATACTACAGCATTCACAAACTGGGCAGAATACCCTAACCATACATTAAAACAAAATAGAAACTATCAAGTAGGTTTTGTATTGTCAGATAAATTTGGTAGACAGTCATCCGTTATTCTTTCATCGGTAGATGCAGGTAAAAGTTTAGCTGGAAACTTTTTTGGTGGTTCAACTTTTTACCATCCGTACAAAGCTAGTACTCAAAACTTAAACCAATGGTTTGGTGATGCTTTAAAAGTTGTAGTAAATCAACCTATTGTTTCTTCAGTTGCTATTGATGGCGCAGGTGCTCCAGGATTATATGCTAATGTAATTGGAACAGGTTTTAATACAACTGGCGTAACAACTAATATAAATGGTAACACTTTTACTTTTACATTATCTACAGGACAAGTCAATGTTCCTACAATTGGATCATATTTAAGAGGCGAATACACCGATTTTGTAGAAGTAACTAATGTGACAAACGTTGGTGCGGCTTACACAATAACAACTGATGGAGAAGTTAATGATTTATTATACAGTTCTAATAGTAATAGCCCTGATGTTAAGTTTGCCTACACATTACCAAATCCTTTAGGTTGGTATTCATATAAAGTTGTTGTTAAACAACAAGAGCAAGAATATTATAATGTTTATTTACCGGGATTTTTAGATGGTTATCCAATTTCTACAACGGTAACTTATCCATCAGAAGATGGTAAAACAGCTAATGTTGTATTACTAAACGATAATATAAACAAAATACCTAGAGATTTAAACGAAACATCCGATCAACAAAAACAATTTAGAAGTTCAGTGCAACTTTATGGTAGGGTTAACAACAATACAGCAACAAGCAATGTGCAATTTTTTCCTGTAAATTCTGCAGCAGCTGGTTCACAGTTTTTACCATTGTCTATGACGGCAGACGCTATAGCTACAGCTAATGATTTAGCTATGAGTTCTACGGATATAACAACAGGAGATCCGTTTTATCAAGTAGATACAAATCCTTTTATAGCTAGACTAGCCACGTCTAACGCTGGTACTACAACAGTAGGTACTACAAAAACAACAATGGCTCCATACTTATCAATTGTTGAAACAGAACCTGTTGATAGTTTATTACAATTGTTTTATGAAACTACTACAGCTGGATTAATAGCTGATTTAAATGCAGATGTTGAAACTGGTTTTGATGGCGTAAGTCAATTATCAGCTTTAAGCTATTCACAGACAGAAGGCATGGCTGCTAACTCAGATGTTACAGCTATATTTTATCCACAGAACAACCAAGGTAGTAATTTTGCTAATACTCAAATAGCTCAAGTTGCTATTACTGTTGTTGATGGAGCAGGCACAACAAGAGCTACAGGTAACATAACATATGATGGTTCTACATTTACAGAAAACATAGGTGCTGGTAGTCAATTTAAAATTAAAACATCTGGTACGGGATATAAAATAGAAACTTTAGTAAATACTTTTAATTATTCTGCAGCTGGTTACAACGATGGTACAGCTGGAACTGTAAACAAAAGCTCTAAAGAAGTTTATAACTATACTTTTGTTTTTACAACTGTAGCTAATTCTGGTGGTGATACAAGTACGATACTTTTTACAGGTGAATTAACTAATTTAGATCCTGTTTTTATAGATGGTACTTCCTTGCCAGATGTTATAGTTAGTGCTGGTGACAACGTAGGTGTTACAAGACAAGGCTATAATGGTTCAAATAGCAATAGTAATTTAGGATTAAGATATAGTATTGCTTCACAATCACCAGGTAACTATTTTACTATAGCTGATAATACAACTGGTGTTGTTACTAAAACTGCAAACTCTACACCTATAGGTGTTTATACTTTACAATTAAAAATTGAAGATGCTATATTAAACAACGTTCCTCAATTAAATACTAAAAGTGTTACTAAGCAACAAGTTATAACTGTTGGCGCTGTACCTTTAAATTCTAGTTCAAAATCTGGATGTGTGGCTCAAGGTGTAGTTAGTGCAGGTATACCAGCAACACAACAATCTGTTGTTCCTAATAATACAACTAGCTCAAACACAAGAACTGCTGTTTGGTATTTATCTAACAATACTTTAACAGCTAGTGATTTTAATAATCCTAAAATAAGTGGCTTAACTGTTTCGGCAAATACTAATGATTCTAATTTTATAAATAAATTAGGTAGTGCTGTTACACAAGGTACTGTTGTTTTTCAATGTAATATGCAACAGCTATATTCATATGGTAGTTCTCAAGGTGGTCCTAATTTTACTACAATGAGTGTAGAATGGCTTGTTTATCATAGAGCAGATGCAAATGCTACTTGGCAACAAATAGATGATGTCAATGGTTCCAATATACAAGCAAATGGTGATTGGACAAACAGTACTATAAACAGTACTAGATACGGTTCAACTGCTTTTGCATTTAATTCAGTTGGAGAATATGCTGTAGTTGCTAAAGATGCTTACACAGAATATGCAGGTGCTTACTCAGATTCATTATGTCTGTGGGTTAATTCAAATGATTTATATTATAGTACTTGTGTTGTTGAAGATGGTGGTGATGTTACTGATAATAAAACTCCAAAAAGTTATTTATATAATCTTTCCTCACCTCAAACTGCATACACTTGTGCTACAGGTAATACAACTAGATATGCTCCAATGCCTTATTCTGAATATGTAGATATATTTTATACAGATGCTGGATTAACAAGTACTTTCACACATCAATTAGCTAGTAATACCACGCCATTTTATGGATTTTCAACAGCATCAAACCCTGCAGAACCTTTTAACCAAATAGATTCATCAGCTAAGTTTAATGCATCTGGTATAAAAATAAGTGGAGATGCAAATACATGTAGTGATAAACTTGCAAGATCTTGTATTGGTTGCGCAAGACCTGTTCCTGGAACAAATGGCTGGACGTAATAATAACAAAAAACAAGTAATAATAAAACATGGGTGCTACTTTAGAACTTAAATATTTTAACTCATATTGGCTGAAGAAATTAACAAATGTTGTTGCTGAAAATCCATCAGCTCCTGCAATACCATATGCTAATGTACCTCAAGCATACACACCTGTTAACGCAACTGACTGGTTTATAGAGGAATCAAGAATAAGAGGTGGTTATAATAATACATCAACAGATATAGGTGTTAAAGCTCATATAGTAGAAGACAATGCTAGTAATCAAAATAGATTTAATTCTTTAATATACTCTGGAGTATTTAATTCTAGAACAGGTATAAATCAAACTAATGAGTTTTCAGTAGCAGAAGATATAACTAGAAGTTTAGATCCAGCACATGGTTCAATACAAAAGCTATATGCAGAAGATACTAACTTAATTATATTTCAAGAAGACAAAGTAAATAGAGCACTTATAGATAAAGATGCTATATATTCTGCGGAAGGCTCAGCTTTAACCACGTCTGGTAGATTAGTAATTGGACAAATAATAGCTTATCAAGGTAAGTATGGTATAGCTAAAGATCCATTAAGCTTTGCTGCTTATGGTTATAGAAAATACTTTACTGATAGAAAAAGAGGTTGTGTATTACAATTATCTACAAACGGACAGATCGTAGAAATATCTGGTTATGGTATGCATGATTTTTTCAGAGATCAATTAACTGATCCAAATACTTCTGCTAATGGTATTGTAGGTGGTTGGGATAACCATACTAAAAACTACATACTATCTATAAAGAAAAATAGATCAACTGGTTTTGGCGCTCAATCAGGAAACGCAGCAACTCCACAAACATATAATCAACCATCTGATGGTGTTGATGTAACATTAACATTAAATGCTGCTAACCCAGATATAACAGCTGGCATGTATATATATAAATATACTACATCAGGGCAAATTGTTGGCCAATTATATGGAAGAGTTGAATCTGTAATATCGTCAGGCAATCCATCATCATTTAAATGTAACATAGGTACTCAAATACCTGGTAACGAAGTTTTAATATTTTATAATGAATTATTTAAAACTGTATCATTTGATGACGGTGTTAAAGGTTGGACAAGTTTATTTACTTTTCAACCAAAACTAATGTTTAGTTTAACATCTACTTTTTTCTCTACAAACAGTGGTAAGATATACAGTCACTACGGCTCTAGTCCTTACGCTAATTTTTATGGTATTGAAAATGATTCTGATGTTACAGTTGTATTAAATGCAAAACCATCAACTGTAAAAGTATTTAAAACAGTTAACTATGAGGGAGGAAATGATTGGATAGTAGATAGTGTAGTAGCTAGCTCAGGTGATATAGCTTTAGTTCCAATAGCTAAATATGGTAACGTACCTGGTAGCTTATCACTTTTAGAAAATGAAATGTTTTCTAATAAATTTAAAAGAAAAGAAAATAAATACTTTGCAAACATTATAAACAACTCACCGGCAACGGCAGGTGAAATAGTATTTGGAAATAATATGACTGGTGTTAAAGGATTTTTTAGTACATTTAAATTTAAGCTAGACAACAGTATAAATCAAAAAAGAGAATTATTCGCGGTGTCCAGCGACACAGTTGAATCATCGTATTAATAGAATAAATTATGGGATTATTTAAAGCAATAGGCGGCATAGTCGGTGGGTTTGCAAAAAAAGCAGCTGCTAGAAGAAATATGAGAGCGTATGCAGCCGAGAAAAAAAAGGCAAGAGCAGAAATGTCTAGTCTTGAAAAAAACAGACAAAAGGTAATTAACCCTTATGATAACTTCTCTAACTTAAGCTCATTAGCTAAAGATCTTAGTGGTAACTTTAGTAATCCATATAATAATCTTAGTGTTTCAACTGCTGGTGCTGAAATGCAAGCTGAAGAAGCTGATATAGCTTTAGCCAATACATTAGATACGTTAAGAGCAACAGGAGCAAGTGCCGGTGGTGCTACAGCTTTAGCTCAAGCTGCGTTGCAGAGTAAAAAAGGTGTTGCTGCAAGTATAGAAATGCAAGAGGCACAAAATGAAAAATTAAGAGCAAGTGGTGAAGAAAGATTACAAGCTGCACAGACTCAAGAACAAGTAAGAGTTCAAGGTGTAAACATACAAGAAGGTAGAAGAATGCAACAAGCAGATGCAATGGGTAGAACTTTTCAGTTTAATAAACAAGAGGCTAGAGATAATAGTAAAATGACTTTTCTTAGACAAAGTTATACAACAGCTAATGCTGGTGGAAAAAGTGCTAGAATGGCTAAAGCAAATGCTGTTGGTCAAATAGCTAGTAGCTTTGGAGCATTAGGAGACAGTTTAATGCCTAGTGCAGGTGCTGATTTAGGAGCAGCGCTTAAACTACCTGGCACGGGAAATTAAATGCCGGCAGCGGCAATAATACTTTTGGAGGTTTTGGAGGTATGACCCCTACTAGCGATCTTGATATGAATTTTAATAAACCTAGTCCGTTTAGCGATACTTACAATAATAGAGATTTTGCAAAATATCTAGAAAAATAAATTAATAAAATGGGATTAAAAGAACAATTAATAAAAAACAAAGAAGATAACGAAGAGGTTAAGTTTTACATCTCTGAGTACCAATCTTCACTCTCTTACAGACTAGGAGAGGACGATACACCATCTCAGGACGTTAACTGGAGCTATTTCTTTGCTCCATACATAGAGCTATATGCAAAATTAAAATTACAGCTAGAGAATGGATCTAGCGAAAACCCTGTGTTAGCAAGAAAAACAACAGAAAACATATCTAAAAGTGTAGGTACAATACAAGAAAGCATGGAGAATATTGCGTCAAACACAGAGGTGTGGAATAAGATGGTTCAAATGGAAAGTTTAATGGGTGGTTTAGATATGATGAGTACACCTGTAAGTAGATTTAAATCTCTAAGTATTTTAAATGACGATCTAAAAGGTAGAATAGATATAGAAGCTATTGACGGTGATATAAATAATTTAGCTTGGGTTATATATGATGAAAACAATATTTTTGTAGAAAGACTTTTAGTTAATAAAATAAATATATTATCTGAAACACAAGACATGTTTGTTACTATACCTGACACATCAAAACAAAACCAAGAGTTTAAAGGTACTAATCCTGAAATATTTGAAATGAAAGGTGGTAACGCTCAAGAACCAGGCCAACTAACAGGAGGTGTCACAGAAACATATAGAGTAAAAGACAAAGACGGTAAAGTTAAACTTATAGCTAAAGATATATCTTCTAATATGGTACAAGACTTTTATGAAATAGATAAAGACACAATTAGCAAAAGCTTAGCTTTTACATTAACTATGGATAAAATATCTGCAGGATTAATAGGTGCATATCAAAGCTCTGATCAAGTTATAGCTTTTAATAATAATATATTATCTGAAGTAACTGATTTTTATTTAAAACCTGGCATCGCATTAAAACAAAACCAAAAAGATAAGTTTCAAAAAGATTATCAAACATGGTATTTAGAAAAAGAAATAGGTAAAGAATTTCCGTCAGGACCACCTAGATTAAAAAAACAACCTAAACAAGAAGGAGAGGTTGAAGAAGTTGATGAGTTTGCTGAGTTTGTAGAAAATTAAAATATAATTTTATGCCAAGATATACGTTTAATGGTAAGACATACAATATTCCTGATGAAAAGGTTGATAGTTTTTTAACTAAAAATCTTAGCGCAGAGCCACTAAACATAAACAGTTTTTCTGATGTAGAAACAACTGAACAAACTGAAAAAAAGCAAGAACAAGACTTTGTTAATCAGCAAGCTGTACAAACTGATAACCCTGATGATATGGTTTTTGAAGATTTACCAGAGCAATATGGTTTATCTGATGTAGAGCAAGGCGCTTTTGGTCAACAAGCTAATTATTTTGTACCTACAAAACCTAGTTTACCAGAGGTAAAATTAGAAGAGTATGTTTCTAAAGCGGAACTAGATCCAGAAAAATTAAACAAAAAAATATTTGGTGAAGATTATGAAAAATGGAAAACATTTCAAGCTGCTGAATCAAAAAGTGATTTAACATCTAATCAAGTTAAAGAGGTTAACAATAATGTTAATGAAATATTTAAATTAAACGAAGACGGTAGTATTAACAATGTTGATTTAAATCCTCAAGGTTTAAGAGATGATGCTTATTATGATAAAAAAGCTAAAGGAGATGATTGGGAACCTGTAGCTGATATATTTTTTGAAACAGTTGATGATATTAAAGATTTTGGAAGCAAAGCTCTTAATCTTGTTGGGATAGGTGATGGAAAACAAGTTGCTATAGATGAGGCTGATCAGGTTAAAATAGACACTCAAAATGAGTTTTTAAAAAAAGCAAAAGAAAATTTAAAATCATCTGATCCTAAAAAAGAACCTACAGAGCAAGAAATATTAATGGAAGCTCGTAAACTTTATACAGATGATTTAACTGTAAAAAAATACAAGAAAAACGTTGTTGATAATATTATAAAAGCTAAAAACTCAGACGGTAAGTATGGTTTAGGTATGCCAGAAGACCAGGAAGCGTTAAGTGAAATGTATGATATGTTAAACGGAAAGATGGAAAAAGCATCTGCTGAATTAACAGTTACAAGCAAAAACGCTGCTAACAGTATAGAGTTAATAAACAAAAAGTTTAAAAAATTAATAGAAAAAACACCTGATACAACAGAAGAATATTTACAAACAAAAGTTGATTTAGAAAAGCTAGCTAAAGAAAGAAATAAGCATATGGCTGTGTTAGAGCAAAATCAACTAGAAAACGAGTTTATTGTAAAAAATGTAGAAGAAATAGCAGAGTATGGTAACTTAATAGGTAGAAATTATAATGGCATTACTCAGTTTGCAGGAATTTTAGGCGCTTCAGGTATAGACCTAGGTGTAAACATACTTAATTTTGCTGATAAATTTAGTGCTAAAAATATAGTTAAAAATATAGCTTTACCAGCAATGGAATCTTTATTACCAGAAAAATATATTCCTGTTGGAATAGCTGTTAATGCATTAAAACAAGCTAGTCCTGAGTTTAAAAGTTTCTATGATGATGAAGGTAAGTTTGATGAATTATATGGTTACAGTGATTATTTAAGATCTGCTGTAGCTGAACCTATATCTTATGATGAAATTAAAAGTGCTAAAGATTGGGGAAACTGGGCTTTACAATTTACAGCGGCTCAGGCGCCACAAATTGGTTTAATGGTTCTTGCTCCAGGTGCTGCGTTACCTTTGTTAGGAGCGGCTTCAGGTGGTGGTAAGTTTAGATCTATGGAAATGGAGATGAAAAATGGTGCTACTTATTCTCCTTGGCAAATGTATGGTGCTGCTATAATGACTGGTGGTGGTGAAGTTTTATCTGAAAAATTAACTTTAGGTCAATTAAAAAGATTAAAAGTTAGAAACATACCAGTAAGCAAAGCAAAAACTAGTTTTGTAGATGGATTAAAGAAAAATGTTTTTAATTTTAATAAAGTTAAAGCTTTAGCTTACGATGTCAACGAAGAAGGTGTAGGTGAAATGTTTGCTGGGTTTTCAGAAAACTTAGCAGAAAAATATATTCTTGGTAAAAAAGATGTAAATCTTTTTGATGGTTTAGAAGAAATGTATGTAGGTGGTGTGTTTATGAGTGGAGTACTATTTAGAGCACCATCTATAGGTAATCAAATGCTAGCGCCTTTTAAAACTAAAAACTTAAACTCTAGCTTTGATGCTAACGCTGCTAATATTATAAACCTATCTGATCAATTAAAAAAACCTAATCTTGATCCTAAAACTAAAAGTATAATAGAAAATAAAATAGATGATTTAGTTGTTGCTAACTCTGAAATAAGAGTTGATCAAGCAATGTCTACTGATTACTTGGCACCAGAACAAAAATCTGAATTAATAAGCATACATAAAAAAGAGTTTGATAATAAAAATTCTATTGAAATAATAAGAGCTGATAACAATTTAGATGGCGCTGCTAAAAGTGAAATAATTAGCGGATTAGAAATAGAAAACAGTAAGCTTTCGCAACAAAGAGATGCTATAATGGAACCAGCTATTGAAGCGCATTATAAATCTACTACTGAAACAATAAAAACCATGGCTCAGGATGTTGATGGAGTTAATGTTAAAGAAATAGAAGACGTAAGTAAAGAGAACATAGAAAGACAAAAAAGAAACAATCAAAAAATGTCTTTAGCTGAAGCTGATGGTAAAGAAGTTGATCCATCACAGCTTGAAGATATGTTAGATCCTAATTTACCAGGTTCATTTAACCCTGATACAGGTGAAATAATAATAAACAAAGCTGCTGCTCTTAAAAACAAACAAGTAAACGTTGCTGCTCATGAGTTTTTGCATGGTATTATGGCACAAACTTTTAAAGGTAATCCCGCTGCGCAAAAAGCTTTTGGTAAAAGTGTTTTATCTGAATTAGGTAAAATAGAAGGTATAGACACATCTAAGTTTTCTAGTAGAATAAATCAATATCAAAAAGCTGTTGATGCTGGTACGATAAGTGAGGCAGATGCTTATGAAGAGGCTATGAACTTATTAGGTGATGCTATAGCTACAAAAGATGTTAAACTACCTGAAACATTTTTAGGTAAAATAGGTAAACTAATTACTGATGCAGCTGGTAAATTAGGTTGGTCAACTAAATTTAATAAAGGTAGTGATGTAGTTAGTTTTGTTAAAAACTTTCAAAAAGAAGTTAGCCAAGGTAAGTTAAGTTCTCAAACATTACAAGTAGCTAAAGAAGGTGCAAAAGGTAAATTAGCAAAAACAAAACCAGCTAAAGCTAAACCTAAAACAGTAACTAAATCTAGTTTACCTACTATAAAAGGTGTTAAACCTAAAGCAGTTAAAGATGCTGTTGGTAAAGTTGCAAATAGAGCTGCCGCTAAGTTTTATAGAGGTATACCAAGAAACATAAGAGAAAAAGCAGGTCTTGATAGAGCTACTTATATTAGAAGTGCACAGACTGAATTAGCTCAAATTGCTCAAAAATACGATCCTAGTAGAAAAGATAAAGACGGTAATCAAGTTTCTTTTGATAGATATATGGCTAACACGGGTATGCAAAGATTAAATTCTTTAGCAACTAGATTAGGTGTTGAATCATCAGAACAAGGTGTTACGCAAAGTTTAGACAGTCCACAGGCGCAACAAGTTGCTGATACTACAGCTGAAACAGATACAACTCTTGATACAAAGCCTATAATTGATGTAATGAATTTTGCTAAAAAAGCTGATCCATCAATTGATGTAAAAAAGTTTGAGCAAGACTTTACAGATGGTGTAAATAAATTAGCACAAGAAAAAGGTATAGACATAACTAGTCCTAACTTAACACCTAAGCAATTACAAGCTATAACACCTTATGATGTTTTAGCAAAAGCCATAGGTATACCTGCAAACAAATTATCTAACGCTGCAGACAACTTATCTAAATCTGAATCTTTAAAAGCACAAAGAATATTACTAGCCGCTAAACCATTTATTAAAAATGTAGTTTTAGGTCAAGCCAATAAACAAGTACAGACTGTTGCATCGAAAAAGAAAGGTGGTAAACCTGTAAAAGTAGGTGGTGAAAGTTTAGGTCTAGGTAGAAACATATTAAATACATTTTTTAATCCACCTAAAAGAGTTGGTAACAATTTAGTTAGAACTCCTAAAAAGTTTGACAACAAGATTTACGATGCTGCTATAGGTATTAAGGATGGTAAGGTTGATCCTAATTATGTTCCTAGAGCTTCTGAGTCACAGACAATAAAAGGGTTGCTTAAAGGTGTTGCAGAACAAATGGCAAATAGAGGTGCTAGAAACATATTAGATACCAAAACACAGACTAGCAATGTTGTTACTGCAAAAGCTAATCTTGAAAGAGGTAAATCTAAATTAATGTTTAGTTTAGCTAAACCAATAAACAAACAGGTTTCAGAATATAAAAATAGGATGAAACCTCAAGATAAATTTTTAAGAGGCAAAGATGGTAAAAAAGTTTTAGGAGGTAAACAAAATCAAACTATTAAAAATAGAATAAAAAATAAAATAGTTCCAGAATTAAAAAATATATTAACTCCAAAAGAAAAAGTAGTTTTATTATATACTATGCAAGGTACAGGTGCTAGCAAAACAAATCCTAACTTTGGAAGATCAGGTATGATATATCCAAACTCAGCTCAAGCTATGGAAGCTTTAGGTATAACTAAAGAACAAGTAAAAGAGCTAAATAAAAGTCCAGAATTACAACTTGCGTTAAGATACGCAGGAAAAGCTGTTTTAAGCACAAGTGGTTTGAGTTTAAATAAAATTAACGAAATAAAAAATAATAAATCAACACAAGATTTAATTGCTAAAGAAAATGAAGCTAAAAAAAATATATTATTTGATATAATTAAAAAAATAACTAATTTAGTAGCAAACAAACCTAAACTAGCAAATGGTATAAATCATGTTTTAGGTTTGCAATCTGATTATCAAGGTCATTTTATTAGAAAGCTAATTCCTTTTGTTTCTTTTACTGATACAAAGTTTTTAGAAGATGGAATACACGATGAACATTATTCTAAATCATTAAGAACTACAAGATTTGTACAATCTATGGTTGATCAAGCTGCGGCAAGAGGATTAGAATACACTAATAAAGAATTAATTGATGATTTAAATGATTTGTGGACTGGTATGGGAAGAGGAATTGTTTCTAAAATTGAAGGAAATAAATTTGATGAAAAAAAAGGAATAGGAGAACAACAGTACATTGCTCAATCACCTATGATAGAAGTTTTAGGAAAAGTGCAAGATGCTAAAAATCATTTTGTTCTTCCTTTTACAGAAGCAAACCCTTCTTCAGAGTTAAAAACATTAGAAGAAGTTGGTGAGGTGATTAAAAATAAAGAGTTTTTAGATCAAAAAAAATTAAATGCTGAAAACACTATACAAAAAGGTGAAGATGCTTTAGCTAATAATCCTAATTTAAAACCATCGTTACCAGATCCTGCTCAATTAGATTCTGATATAAATAATATGATACAGGATACTAAAGGTATTAAAGCTAAATACAGATTTTCTGATATTGTAGCTAAAAGACGTGGCGCAGGAGTAAGAAACTTTAAATTAATTCCATCAGGTGCTCAAGATTTTAATGGTTTAATGTATGACCTGTATGGTAAAGGTAAAAAAGGAGAAGCACAGCAAAAATGGGTTAAGGATAATTTAGTAAAACCTTATCAAGACGGTATTGCTAAAATAGATAAATATAGACAAGCACTTAAAAATGATTATTCAGCTTTATTAAAAAAATATCCAAACGTTAGCAATAAACTAGGTGAAATAATACCTGGTACAGAATTTACTCTTGATCAAGCATTAAGAGTAAATCTATGGACACAAGGTGGTTTTGAAATACCAGGTTTGTCTAAACGTGATATTAAAAAATTAAATAATATTGTTAATAAAGATCCAGAACTTAAATTATTCAATGAATCAGCTTTAGCTATAACTAAGCAGCCTAAATGGGTTGCACCAAGTCCTCATTGGGATGTTGAAAGTTTAATATCTGATTTAAACAGCTTAACAACTAAAGTTGGTAGAAAACAATATTTAGCAGAGTTTATAGCTAATAAAAATGCTATATTTTCTAATGAAAACTTAAATAAAATGGAGGTTGCATTAGGAACTAACTGGAGAGAAGCAATGGAAGATTCTTTATATCGTATGGAAAACGGTACAAACAGACCTTCAGGAACTAATAAATTAACTAACGACTTTTTAAACTGGGTTAATAATTCTGTTGGAGCAATAATGTTTATGAACGTTAAATCTGCTTTATTACAAACTATTTCATCAGTTAACTTTTTAAACTGGTCAGATAATAATCCTTTTAAAGCAGCTTTAGCATTAGCTAATTTTCCACAGTATGTAAAAGACTTTTCATTTTTATGGAACTCACCTAAGTTAGTACAAAGAAGATCTGGTCTTAGAAAAGACATAAACGAAGCTGAACTTGCTAATGCAGCTAAAGGCGCTAAAAACAAACCTGCTGCTATGTTGAGTTATTTACTTAAGTTAGGTTTTACACCTACACAGCTTGCAGATAGTTTTGCTATTGCATCTGGTGGTGCTACGTTTTATAGAAACAGACTTAATACTTATAAAAAACAAGGGTTATCAGAAGCGGAAGCATCAGACAAAGCTTTTGAAGACTTTGCAGAGGCATCAGATGTTGCTCAACAATCGGCTGATCCAATGTTGATCTCACAACAACAAGCTAGTGTTTTAGGTAGATTACTTTTAGCGTTTCAAAATACACCTGCTCAGGTTACTAGAATATTTAATAAAGCATCTAGAGATTTTATTAATGGTAGAGGTGATCAAAAAACTAATATATCTAAAATGATATACTATGGTGCAGTACAAGGATTTATATTTGCTGCATTGCAAAACGCAGCATTTGCTTTAATACCAGGTTTTGATGATGAAGAAGATAAAGAGAAAAAAAGTAAAGAGTTTGACAAAAAAGAAGAAAGAATACTTAACAGTATGGTAGACACTATGCTTAGAGGTTCTGGTGTTTATGGAGCTATTGTGTCTACATTAAAAAACACTGCTCTTACATATTACAGAGAAGAAAAGAAAGACGCATTTGGAAAAGATCATAGAAACACATTATTAGAAATATTAAACTTAAGTCCACCTGTTGGTTCTAAAGTTAGAAAAATAAATAATGCTATAAAAGCTAAAGATTATAATGAGGAAGTAGTGAAAGAGCAAGGCTGGGATGTAACCTTAAAAGGTAAAGTTAATCTTAGTCCTTCTTATCAAGTTATTGCATCACTTACAGAAGCTATAACAAACTTACCGCTTGAAAGAGCTGTAGTAGAAATTGACAGGGTTGTTGAGATGTTGGATGCTAGAAACACTACATTTCAAAGAGTTGCATTAGCTTTAGGTTACAGAACATGGGATGTTAATACTAAAAATGAAGAAAGAGATCTTGTTAAAGTAGAATCTAAAAAAGCTAAAGAAGAAGCAAGAAAAAGAAAAGTTATAGAAGATAGAGCTGAAAGAAAAAGATTAAAAGAAATTGAAAAGTATAAAGGTAAAACTGAAGAAGAAATAAAACAAATGAAACGTAGAGACTCTATAGTTAATACTAATAAATCTGCTCAAATAACATCTTTAAAAAACTTAGGGTTAACTACAAAACAGATTAAAGAGCTTAAGTACGAAGATGATAGAGTGAATAAAATAATTGAACTAACAAATAAATAATATGAAATTATGGAAAATTGTCCTTTTTGCGGTAGCTGTACTTGTCACTAGTTGCTCAATACAACAACAAAAACCTAAAATACAAATAACACATGTACTAGCTGTCACAGAGCAAGGTGATACGCTAAGATTACCTATTAATATGATTAAACCAAACGTTTATTATAACGTTATATCATATCCCAATAGATATTATGGTGGCTGGTATAATAATTATTATCGACCAAGCTACTATAATAATAGACCTATATATGCTCCTGGTAAAGGATCAAGTGGATCTTCAAACAATAATAACAATAATAATAACAATAGTAACAACAATAGTAAGGGTAATGTTGAATCTAAAGATATATCAAGACTAGACGTCAACAACTCTAAACTGAAAATGAAAAATTAAATGGCTCAAAAAATTTCAGAAAACACAGAAGTACAATTAGATTTAAAAACAATTGGTATGCTAGTTGCAGGCGCAGTTAGTTTAGCAGCTATGTACTTTACTTTGCAAAAAGATATTGATCTAGCAAAAGAATTACCTAAACCAGAGGTAAGTAGAACAGAATATGATCTTAAAGATGAGCTAGTAAGATCTACTATCATGGACATTGATGAAAAAGTTCAAGACAATAGTGATAAACTAGACAAGATAGACGATAAACT
>WLWG01002050.1_pt1 | contig 16251 bp, 21 predicted proteins | sample 6712871 | NCBI WGS metagenome assembly WLWG01 (sample SAMN12718693, study PRJNA515312) | sponge metagenome | isolation source: marine sponge | host: Mycale hentscheli | place: New Zealand: South Island, Marlborough, Capsize Point | collected 2003-05-01
ATAAAGTGTGCTATTCACCTTTGTACTTGCTCTCGATTAATGATTTAATACTATCAAATAAACAATCAGTAATTTCATCTTGAGATAATTGATCTGAAATAAAGTCATGTAATTCTTCATTAACTTCATTTCTATCAAAAGTACTACTCATTAATTCGTAAACGGCTTTTTGTGGAATGTTTACTGGAAATTCTAAAAGAAGTTTTACTTTGTTGTTTTTCTTTTGTTTATCAAATAAAACTCTAATAGGGTTTGGTGTAGCATCTAAAGCAGGAATTGAAACCTCAGTTGGTAGCTTTTGTGGTGCTGATACATTTAACGGATCTGTTTCAGTAGATGTAGAGTTTACAAACTCACCAGCTATATCTTCATCTAATAGTTGAATAAATTCATCCTGTAAATCTTTTGCTAATCTACCACCTTCATTAAAGTTTATCCACTTATCATCAGTATCTTTAATAGTAACTACATCACCAGATTTTTCCCCTTTAATCCATTGATAGTACACCTTCTCTTGTACTTTCTCGGTTTTATCTTTTTGCATTTGTTGTCTATTTATTATTATACTTTAAATATAATAATTGTTTAAGATCTATTAATTGTAAACATATTCTATTCGATACTTAATCATCCAAGGTTTAGATGAATCTAATGTAATCCCAGTACCTACATTATCAACAACTTCAAAGGCAAATCCTAATTTATAGTACTCATTACGAGTTAAGGTGATTGTACCTGTATCTAAAATAAAACTCCATGCATATTCTCCGAATGGCCCAGGAATTGTATTAGGTGCTATCTGATATGTTTGAGTGTCCATAATTGTACCAGTAGGTTGATCTGTTGGTGTTGCAGGGCCAGCAGTATTAGGAACTATATCAAATTTCTTAATTGCTATTCTAACTCTTCCTAGATAAGTAGGGTTTGATACTTGCTCTTGTAGGTATGCCATTCCAGTTACTCTTATAAATCCTCCAGTTAAATCATCAGCTGGTGTTGTGTTACCAATAAATGCAGCATCAATTAAATCTTCAGTATCAAAGGTATCTGTTTGAGCCGTCTGCATTTCATAGAATGACTGATTCGCGGAAGATGGTGAAGCCCAATTAGGATCAAGACCACCTACTGCGTATTTACCACTGATAAAACTTCCATTCCAATCAGGTACGGTAGCCCTATATCCTGAAAATCTATTCATCAATTGTACCGGAGCGGTTGCAGAGCCTGCCGGACCTGTAGCTCCAGTTGCTCCAGGATTACCTTGTGAACCTTGATTACCTATTGCACCTTTATTACCATGCATACCCCAACCAAATACTGGTTTTGTATATGTTAAAATACCAGCACCACCTATATAATTACCTTTCAATAATTCTATACCACCATTAACTCCATTTGTAGTACCAATATTATTAGGATCGAATGAATAATAATTTACTTTATCAGGATCTCCGTATTCCCATACTCTAATGAATGTAGTATTTTCAGATGCCGCTACTGCCGTATTCCATGCAGAGTATACCGTATTAGTATTTTGATAATCGATAGGATTACCAGATTGAGGGTCATTACCTGTAGCACTTAAATACATATTGACTAGACCGGCAGCAGGTTTCCAATTAGTTGAATCAACGTTTGCATCATTTGCACTAAAAGCTCCAGCGCTAACATTGGCAGAAGTATATACTGTAAGGAATCCACCATAATCTCCTCGTGTACCTGTTGCACCTTGTTGACCTTGAACCCCAGCTCCCGTTGCACCTGTTGCTCCAGTAGCTCCTAAAGTTATACCAGTAGATCCTTGGACTCCTACTGCACCTTGATTACCAACGACTCCCGTTGCGCCCTGCGCTCCTGTACTTCCTTGTACACCGAGTGGTCCTTGATCTCCAACTTTACCTTGAGCACCTGTTGCTCCTTGTTGACCAGTTAAACCGCTTGCACCTTGTCCACCAATTGCACCTGTTGCACCTTGATTACCTATTGCTCCTTGATTACCTATTGCTCCTTGTTCACCGGCTTTACCTTGAATACCTGTTGCTCCTTGTTGACCGACAGCACCTGTTGCTCCTTGTTGACCAGTTAAACCGCTTGCTCCTTGTTGACCTACAGCACCCGTTGCTCCTTGTTGACCGACAGCACCTGTTGCTCCTTGTTGACCAATAGCACCAGTTGCTCCTTGTCGACCTATTGCACCAGTTGCTCCTTGAGATCCAGTAGCACCTTGTTGACCAATAGCACCTTGTTGACCAATAGCACCAGTTCCACCTTGTTGACCGATTGCACCAGTTGCACCAGTTGCACCAAGTAAACCACTTGCTCCTTGTTGGCCTATTGCGCCTTGTTCACCAACTGCTCCTTGATTACCTATAGCACCTGTTGCGCCTTGAGAACCAGTATCTCCTTGAGAACCAGTTGCTCCTTGTTGACCGACAGCACCAGTTGCACCAGTTGCACCAAGTAAACCGCTTGCTCCTTGTTGACCAATAGCACCAGTTGCTCCTTGTTGACCTATTGCACCAGTTGCTCCTTGAGATCCAGTAGCACCTTGTTGACCAATAGCACCAGTTCCACCTTGTTGACCGATTGCACCAGTTGCACCAGTTGCACCAAGTAAACCACTTGCTCCTTGTTGACCGATAGCACCTGTTGCTCCTTGGAACCCAGTTGCACCAGTTGATCCTAGTAAACCACTTGCTCCTTGTTGACCTATTGCACCTGTTCCACCTTGTTGACCTACAGCACCTGTTGCACCAGTAGCACCAAGTAAACCACTTGCTCCTTGTTGACCTATAGCACCAGTTGCTCCTTGTTGACCGACAGCACCTGTTGCGCCTTGCTGGCCAGTTAAACCGCTTGCTCCTTGTTGACCTACAGCACCCGTTGCTCCTTGGAAACCAGTTGCACCAGTTGATCCTAGTAAACCACTTGCTCCTTGTTGACCGACGGCACCTGTTGATCCTTGGAATCCAGTTGCACCAGTTGATCCAAGTAAACCACTTGCTCCTTGTTGACCTATTGCACCTGTTCCACCCTGTTGGCCAATTGCACCAGTTGCACCAGTTGATCCAAGTAAACCACTTGCTCCTTGTTGACCGACGGCACCAGTTGCACCTTGTTGACCTATAGCTCCAGTTGCACCCTGTTGACCTATTGCACCAGTTGCTCCTTGGCTTCCTGTTGATCCTTGCATTCCTGTTGCTCCACTTGCGCCTGCACCTGTTGCTCCAATAAATCCAGTTGCTCCAATACCAGTTGCACCGGTAAATCCAGTTGAACCGACACCGGTAGCACCAGTCGCACCAGAACCTGTTGCACCAGTAAACCCAGTAGCCCCAGTAGATCCAGTAAATCCAGTTGAACCGGTAAATCCAGTTGAACCTGTTGCGCCAGTAGCACCAGTCGCACCAGAACCTGTTGCGCCAGTAGCACCAGGAGGTCCACCGCTAGGACCCTGTGGCCCAGTTGCTCCAACTTCACCAACAGAATTAATTGTTATAGTATCAGCAACCTCATCAATTACAAAAGTTACATTTGTACCTGGTATTAAATCAACATCACTAGTAGCAGCACCGTCATCTAATTGAATACTTGCACTTCCATCAGTATTTTCTAATACAGATAAATTATAAGGTGCTAATGAAGCATTCTCCCATTGATTAGTAGTACTATTGTAAACTAAAAGTTGATCATCTTGTACATTTGTAATAGTAACATCAGTTAAACCACCTAAAGTAGAACTTCCTCCACCACCCGTAGCTTCTACATCAACAGTACCTCGATATAAATGTCCGTTTGCAGAATTAATCCATAATGTTCTTTCTGAAATATTACCACCACTTACATCATTACATAATGGTCTATTAGCAAAACTAGTAGAAGGTAAAACTAATCCACCTTTATCAATATTAACACAACCTACAAAGTAACCAGCCCATGTACCACTATCAGTAACTAAGTCAGTTAAAACTGCTTCACCGTTAAAATCATTTGCACCAAATGTATCTACTACATTAGAATAGAATCCTACTGTTTGTGGGCTAGCTCCAGCATCTGCTTCTGTAAAATATATCATTTCACCAACAGTGATAGCTAAACTATTTTTATAAGATAAGGATATATTAGAACCGATATACTTAGTAGCTGCAGGTGTTTCCCCTGGAACAGGATTTGTTATAATAGAACTTCCTATATAACGATTTAAATCAGTAGACAACCATTGACTAATATTATTACCTTCGGCAACACTATCATATGTAAGACTCATATTTTGAGAATAACCTTTAAAGTTTGGTTGCCCAGATGTCCACAGCGATTTAATAGTAGATGTAAAAAAGGTAGGAGTTTGATCATTATAACCAATAATCTGATGTTCCCCAAACTGTAATGTTCTTATTCCAAATTTTTGTACAGCGTCTTGTGTCTTGTATACTGAGCCTCTCCAATTATTATCAGCGTCAAATCTTCCAGGTCTTACGGTAGTAGAAATTATTGGAACCCTAAAGTCATCGACGTAAGCAATAGCATCTGTTGTTAATTGAGGTATAAACAATTCACTATTAGCAGATATACTTAGTGCATCTACAGCTAAACCACCTGGAGTAGATCCCATTGCAATATAATATGATCCATCTGAACCACTCACCCCAGTGTTAGCTTTTACAACACCAGCTAATTCATGCTGTATCCCAGTTATGCCAGTAGCTAAAGAATTTCTTAATTGTAATTGATGATCTGCTGAAAGATTTGAAATATGAACACCTGTTCCTAAATCAGAAGACCTATTAAATTGTAAATTACCAACTGCACCATTTAACCTAACTATCCTATCAGCATCCAAGATTAATGAACTAGTGGTATATATGTTTTGTTGTCCTAGGCTACCTAATGATGTTGGTGCCCATACACCTGAACCTGCATTCCATTGCAAAATATCTAATGGTTGAGGTATAACATCTGATACGTTTGATAGCATACCAATTAAAGGTGCACCATCATTTAAATTTGCAAGATTAACCTTTGCCTCATTAAAATTATAAACAATATTGTCCTGTACATTATTAGTACTGATTGATAATGCAGTACCTGTAGTATTAGTAGCATCAAATCCTCTAAATTGTAAATTAACACCAGACTTACCTGCATAAACATCTTGGTGAGTTACACCTTGCCCTATATTTTCACCGAGGTTAGCTTCACCTGGATTAGAGGCTAATGAATTAATTAATACAATAGATTTAGATGCTAAGTTATATTGAAGCTGCATCCCTTGTCCAGCAATAAGATTAAAAGTATCATCACCAACAGTGGCTTTCATTAAAGCATTACTTCCATTTTGTAAAGCTCCAGTAGGTAATGTAGAATTTATATTAATCTTACCAAAGCCATTTGAACCTGATACACTAATAGATCCAGAACCGACACCACCAATAATATCCCACTCAGAAGTATCAAACACACCTTGTGTAGTTCTAATGTTAGCTCTCCACCAAACGAGTACCTGATCTTCACCAGTAGTTGTAGGATCATCTATAACTACAGGATGATAAACAATATTACCTATCTCATATATTCTAGACTCTACCCATGGGTTAGATACCATTTGAAAATTAGTATCAACCTCTCTATTGAATAGCTCTCTTCTTACCTCTGTTCTAAAAAGAATATATTCTTGTAGGTTATTAAATGACGTTGCCATTGATGTTAAATATTTTTTTATTTATTCTTCTTTCCAATGTCTTTATTTTGGAGGATTTTCAACAATAGTTATATCTGAATATGGAAACTGAGATGTGTCTCTACTTGTTGTAAATGCTTCTCTAAATGATTTAAGCCACCAGGTATTTTCGGACCATCCAGGTTCTGCATAGCACGGTGAGTAAATTCCTGTTATATAAATGTATCTTAGTTCTCTCCAATACTTAAGGTAATCATTTACAGCATTTTTAATTAATTGAATTTGTCTATCAATAAATACCTTTCTTCCAGCATTCCTCTGGCGGTCAAAAGCAGACCCAGTCTCTAAAGTAAACTTTTCTGTAACATCAATTGCTCTGTACTCAGTTGTAAAATTATAAAGTTCGCTAGTTGCTAAAAAGAATTGTATTGAAACTAAATCACCTAAAAAACAATTGTCAATTGGTTTATAATTATCATCATAATATTTTTGCATTGCAGCAACATCGGCAAAATCAATGTATTCATGTTTTACTCTATCAAAAAAATCAACCTTAATACTTGTGCAAGTTATGCGGTTCTTTTTCATGAATATGAAAAAGTCTAAAGCTAGTTTAAATGTTATTGCCTCTAAGATCACTGGGATATACTTTTTTTGTATATATTCAGTCTATGATTAGATGGTAGTCTTTAATTAAAGAATCAATTGTACCGTATGTGATTTTACACTGCTTAAAAATTTCTAGGTGATCTTGGTTACGATAATCATCAATCCAATATACATGTTTAAATCCTGCATTAACTAAAATCTTTGTACACATTTTACAAGGTGAAAGAGTTAGAAGTATAATGTAATTATGAGGATCATATTCTTTAAATTTAGCAATCATATTTACCTCAGCATGAATAAAGCCACTTTCACCTGGAGTAAGACTGTCTTCTTCTGTACCAGTCTCTTCATTTATACCGGCTCCACTATAAGATCCATTGTAACCAAAGCTTGCAATTTTACTGAAGTCTTTTCTTAATGCAATACAACCAACTTTTGTCGTTGATGAATTTGAAAGATTTTTAACATTATCTAAAATTTTAGAAAATGTATCTATTTTTATTTGAAGTCGCTGAATCTTGGAATCCATTTACTCTTAATTAGTTTAGCTTTCATTTTAATACCAGGTTCTTTACTTAATGATTTTGCTAGCTTAATGTTTTCTTCATCATCATCAAAAAAGGTAAAGTCATTAAATCCCATTTCTATAAATTTTCTAAATGCATCCTTTTTCTTTTCTGAAGTAGATCCTTTAAATCCTAAAGAGGTATCATTAATTGCAAATATGTATTGAGGATTTATATTAATACCATTATGAGCAAGAAATTGTTGAATAAGTTTGGAATCATCTCTCGCTGTTATAATCCCAACAGGTTTTCCCTTTTGGATAGTTCTTCTTAAAATAGAAAATACCCATTCAATAATTTTACCAGCTTTAAGAATATCTAAACTTTGAAAATCAGAAAAGTCCATCTTATCATTTGGTCTTTGCTTAAAAGTATTAAATTCTTGTGGGGTAAGTTCAGTAGAAAAACCAGTTTTTGGATTATGAACTTTAATTTTACTGCGAGTAACCACAAGAGTATCATCCACATCAAATATGGTTATAGACCTTCTTCTATTTGATTCAAATAATCTCACTTTATTTTATACTTTCTTTTTTCCTTTTATTATTTATCAATAAAATTTATAGAACACATTAGATGTACCTAAAAGGTGTCAGTAATTAACAATCCCTTCCGTTAGCATAAATATGTTTTACTACAGGGAATCTTAGAGAGTAACCTCCAGTTTGATTTTTACTTTCTTCAAAATATTGGATAGTTACTGTTTTACCTATGATCTCCTGTGGAAATTCATAATAGTGTTCTCTTTGTTCTTTAGAGAAACCTGATCCTACACTAACTTTACAACCTTTATGTTCAATTATAATACTACTTAAACATTCTCTTTCTACTTGTTTACCGTTTTCTGTCCATCGGATATTTCCATTAATTGCATCTAGGACAGTATATTCTGCATCATGGAATTTTTTAACCTTTAAAAGATTATGACTTCTTTTACCTTCATAGCCTACATTCTTTCTAACCATGATTCCTTCAAATCCTGCCTCTTCAGCATCTTTTGCCATTTCAGTAAATTGGCCATCATTTGAAATTTGTTCCTGTTGAAGAAATTCTAACATATCAGAATTAATATCTTCCGGTAATAAATCATAACCATTACTAAGTCTTTCAGTAAGCGGTGTAGTTCCAACTTTATTATCAAATTCATCTAATGTTAAATAATCAAATATAAAGAATTTAGGATTTTCAATTTGATGATCTTTCTTTCGGATCTGTTTCATAATTCCTTGGAAGTCTTCATTACCATTTTCATCTACTAAACAGATTTCTCCATCTAAAATAAAGTCTCCACCTATCTTAGAAATTTCATTTTCTAAATTACCTAGAGTTAAAAATTCTTTACCACTTCTTGAAAAGAATGTTACTGTATTCATTTCCTTTCGGCAAATACAACGTACTCCGTCTAGTTTTCTTGATCCAAACCAATCCTCATTTTCAAAATCTGTTCTTTTAGGATTATAAGGATTAGCTAAAGCAACCTTAAATGTAGGAATTAAATCTGGGTGTACTGCCTTATTAATTGATGTAGTGTTAGCACCCATTTTAAGGTCTCTATCAATCATATTCCAAATGATATCTTCCCATTGTTTGTTTTCTAAAACAAATCGGTTTACATTTGCAATTGCATTATGCCCTGTACAAACTCTGTTTTTTAAATCATCCAATAAAGTAAATATACTTCCATAAGTATTTGGATGTCCTACTAAATCTGAATTCTTTTTACAGTTCTTAGAAGTAACATTATATTTCCAGTATGGATTGTAAGTATATTCAAAGATCTTTTGTAGAAATTCTCTATCCTCATTCTCTTCTGAATTATCAGCATACTTTTTAATAGTTGCAATCTTATGATTCCCTGAAGATGAATCTCTCATCTCATTTAAGAATGATTGTAAATAGTTAAGGTTTGTGTAATGTGTCATATTCCGTTTATTTTATTATAATATAAATATAATACATTTTTTTGGGAATTGAACTATAAACTCTTGTTTTTTTCAGAAAGTTATTAACAATTTTAAAACAAAGTTGTCGGGATGGCAGGATTCGAACCTGCGACCTCCTCGTCCCAAACGAGGCGCGATAACCGGGCTACGCTACATCCCGTGTGTTGTCCCTACAGGAGTCGAACCTATACTCTTCTGGACCAAAACCAGACGTGTTGCCAATTACACCAAGGGACATATTAATTAATCCTCTGTATTCTCTCTTTCTTTTAGAGCTTTAATTAGCTTATTAAATTGTTTTGAAGTTAACCCTTGACTACTTGAAGAAAAAGGTTTCCACTGAACGATGATAGCTAAAAGAAATAATGTACCAACGAAATGCCAAAAAGATTGAAATATAAATTCTAATAAGGTCATATTGATTTATTAATTATATGGATGATAATGATTTAGTTTAATATTCCGTGTTAAAGAAAAATGTTTGAAACAATCTACCATCATATTTGTCTTTACCAAAGTATTCCATAGATTTATGAAACATATCACCTCTATATAAAACTAACCTATTATAAATATTTCCAACCATTGCAGTCATTTCCCATGCATCTGCATTATATGCATCAGAATTAATTTTATCCATTTTCTCCTGGTCATAGGATCCGTCTTCACCTCTTGGAGCAAATTCTAACCCAGTTAGTTTATGTCTATATAATGCAGTTCCTCCATTAGCTGGAGCATTAGGTGTTAAGTAACAAACACCAGCCCATGTTGTTGAATTATCAGCATGAATCCAACTAACATCTTTTTCTGTAGTATATTGCCAAGCTGTAGTATAAGCATCTTCAAAATAAGTAATATTTCCACCTGCATGTTGGACTATACCTTGTATGACATCTTGTAAACCCCAAGTGTGGCATGGGGCAGTTCTTTGACCAGGGTAATTACCTCTTACATCAAATTCTTGCTGTAAAACCCATTCTCTTGTTTCTTCTGGATTATTATAAAAATTATCCGTGATAATTAAATTTGTTTGCATATCTAAATATTTTATTATTTATTAGTTAATTTCAGGAGGCTCTTCTTCATCATTCCACGGGCCATCTAAAAATAACATCGTTTTTAGTTTTTGTAAATTAGTACATCTTTCATATTGTTCTTCATGTTCAAAATACTTAATAAGACCGTCTATACTTTCTATTTTACTTTCAATAGAATCTTTTCTTTTTAAAACTGCACTAGGGCTTTGCATCAAAACGTGGTATGATAAATCCATAAATCTATCAAAGTCAGTATGCTCTAATGTTAGCAATAAATTTTTTAAGAATTCATCGCTAAAACCTTTTCCTTTTTTAGGATCTTTTGCCATTGTGTTTATTCTTTATTTTTGTTATTAACATTTTATCTTCATCATCTAAATCTGTAGGTATATCTACGATTATGCTTATAAGTAAATCACTATACTTACCTTCTTGTTTATAAATAGGAAACCCTTTTCCTTTTACTCTAAGGACCTTTCCATTAGGAGTACCTGGTGGAATTGTGAAAGAAATAATTTTATCAAAACAATCAATACTTTCCTTTCCACCTAACAGTGCATCATAAAGACTTATATTTTTTATTGTATGCAATCCTTGATTGTCTAAAAAGAAGTCTCTATCATTTATTACTTCAATAGTCATTATTAAATCACCATTAAGTTCTTCAGTCTGGCCACGTTGGCCTAATCCTTTTAATCTTAATTTCTGGCCATTTTTAATTCCAGCTGGAATATCAACCTTTATGGTTTTCATTCCAATGCCAACATCTCTGCTTGTACCATAATATGCATCAGCTAAAGATATTCGTAAAATACCACTAGTGTTTCTGCCTTTAGAATTATATCCATACCTTTGATTAAAAGCTCCAGCAAAATTTTGATTTCTTAATAAGTCTTCAAACATACTGCCTGTAAAATCATGACCAAAATCAGCAAAAGGGTTATTGGCTCTTTGATCATACTGGGCTTTCTTCTGAGGATTGCTTAAAGTTTCGTATGCATCAGCAACCTCTTTAAATTTATCTTCATTACCAGAGCCTTTATCAGGATGATACTGTTTAGCTAATTTTCTATAAGCTTTTTTAATCTCACCATCAGATGAATTTTTATCTACTCCTAATATGCTATACGGATCTTTCATTATTTCCAAAAAAGCTGTATACCTATTAGGCTACATGCAAGTGCTAATGATACTATTGTTTTAAGTGTTATACCTTCTCCTAAAAAATACCAGGTCAAAAATGTGAATGAAATTATACCTGAACCGAAGCCGATAAATCTACCTGGCCATAAAAGACCATCATAATATTCTACAATAAACTTTGTACCGTAAATTAATATGTAACTAATTGCAGTACCAAAAATAATTGATACAGTAAGAGGATTCTTTTTAAACCAAGGCCATACAAATTGACCGTTAGTTTGAATCCAAATTGCAGTTTGTCCAGTAAAGAACAATAAAAATGCTAAAAGTAACTTATTCATCTATGTGATATTTATAACCTTGTCTAATCATGTAATCCATGTGGCTTTTCATTTGTTTTGCAGTTATCCAAACTGATGGCTCTGGTTCTACTCTTCCATCGTTTCTTTGATCAAATGCTTTATTTAAAAACCATTTCTCCTTTTTGCTTTCCCACCAAAACCAGCACTTCTGCCATGACCTCGGTTTTTTCATATAAACTTTATTGCCTTTATCCATGTGAGCAATAAATTGTTTATATGTAATATCTTTATTTGCCATTTTTATCTTGTCCTATTAGATTTAAATTGGCTTCTTTAATTTGTAACTTTCTTAGCTTTTCATCTAACCTAAATCTCTTTTCTTCTAAAGTATTCTTTTTCTCCATCTGTATAGCAATTCTTTCTAAGACATTTACTAATTTGGGTAGATCTGCATCTAATAATTTACGACCCATTTGTGTTCTAAAAAATTCTGACATAATATGTTTATTTTTATATGCATAAACTCAATGTTTGTTTACAAATATATAAACAAATAAAACTTAACAATGAGCAAGATACCAAAGTTCGAAAAATTTAATGAGGCTATCGTAGCTGCAGGTTTCGGTCCTAGTTATATGCAACCATACTCTATCGCTACAGGTATACCTAATACAGGATATAGTATGCAGCCTGTAGTTGGGCATGTAAATAATGTTGCAACAGGAATGGCCGAGCAGGCAAATATGTATGAAACTAATAATAATAGTGATCATACTGCTGAAGCATATTTAAAAGAAGCTAAAAAATATTTAAATGAAGCAATAGATAAAGCTCATGAATCTTATTCTGCCACTAATGAAGCAATGGTTCAAGTAGCTGGAAAAGATAAACCATCAGGAGCTAAAGTATTAGCAACAGTAATTTCAGACTATTTAATTGATAAAAATTATATAAGTGCAATTAACGGAAGGAATCCAAAAGGATCAAGAGAAAAGAAACAATTAATCAGCGAGATCCAAGAACTAATTATAAATTCAACATTTTAATATGGCAAGTATAGATTTAATACCAGGATTTGAATCCTTTAGTGTAAATGAAGCTAAACTATCCAAGATTCATAATGCTGCAAAGAAAGGAAGTTACCCAGTAACTCTTGTTGTGATTGAAAATGGTAAAGTAGTTAAACAAGAATTAGTTGGAACTCCTCAAATAGTTCCTGCTGCATTTAACCAATTAAAGAAAGAATATCCTAAAGCAACTGTACATGTTGAATCTAAAACTGGTGAAAGATTATTTAGTGAATCTGTAGTTACTGAAGATAATGATACTATTGACAATCTTAATAGTATGGCAAACACTGATCTTGAAAGAATTGGTGATTATGCTGATATGATTAAAGATAGGATGTCTCAAGGTCAAACATTAGACGCTTGGATGTATTCTAAAATTTCAGACTCAGTTAAAAATCTAAATTCAGTTCATGACACTATGGATGGTAATGATGGAATTGATGAAGCTGACAAGCATGAGTTTAATCCAAATGAAACAGCAGAGAGATTAAAAAGGAGAGAGCAGCAAAACATTGAAAGATTTAGAGCTGCCCAGGATAGAGAAGATCCTTTTGCAATAGAATATTATCAATTAAGAATATCTATAGACAAGCTTGATATTAAAAAATTACAATATCAAACTAAGATTCATCAACTTAAGCAAAAATATAAAAAGTAATGATAGGTAAATTTGAAGAATTCTTAAATGAAAAAAACTTTATGGTTGCAACGGCTGATACTGCTGTTAAGTATAGGATATCTCATATGCCATTATCAGGTTATATTGTAGCAATGCCATCAAGCGGTAAAGAATTAGATAAAGAAATAGAATCAGGATTTTCTAAAACTGCAATTGCTAAAGACATAGAAGATATGTTAAATGACCAATTAAAAAAATACAGACAGTTTATTAGAGTAAAGGTTGATCATGGCTATAAAGGCGCAGGTTACGCATTTACATTTGATATGGATGAATTACTAAAAACATTAAACAAATAATGGATAAGCAAGAAACGCAAGACGAAAATTCAATCAGACATTACAAAGGTACTGTTAAACAATTCAAACAAATGTTTGACGACTTAGCAGATGGCAAAGATACTAATGCATATGATAGCCCAGTAAGACAAGGGTATGATGTTCATCCTACAAGAGATGATGATAATAAAAGTCCACACTGGGATGAAGAGTATGAAGATGAGTTAACTCAGAACGAAAATCATATCCCTACCTTTGAATTATTTTTAAATGAAGGTAGAAAAACCACTGATGGTTTAGGAAAGGAAGGAATGGAAATATATTATGATTTACAGGGTAAGACTGGATTTGATAAGGATGATACTATTAAAAATTATAAAGATATTGATCCAGCAATAAAAGCTCATAAGTTATATAAAAAGCTAACGCCTAGAGAAATAAGAATACTAGGTAATGCATTAGGTAATGTAATGAGAATAAGAATTAGAATGGAAAGATAATTTCTATTTACATACAAACTAAAAAAGACCACTCTATGAGTGGCCTTTTAGTCTTAAAGCTTTTTACTATCTTAGTTTAATATACTTCTTTCTATTTTGAATATACATCTGGTCAATAGGTGCTTCTGTCAATTCTCTTCCTAACAAATCATACATAGTATTATCATTCAACATATCAATTTCTAGTTCTTCTATTCCTACTGTGTTGCTTCCTAGTTTAAACCAAAATGCCGAACCGTCCCATATCCAATCATCACAACACATCAAAGTGTCAATATTTCCTATTGAATCTATATGTTCATAAAATACACAAGTCATAAGTGTATCATAAGGATTACCAGTTGATGCATTATAGTTAAACACCATGTGCTGTGTTGGACCTTGAAAGCAACTATCTTCTGCCAACATTGGCTGACTACCAACATTCCAAGGCATTGAGCTACCACCATAAGTTACCACATACAACGGAAACATAGAATACGTTCCGTTTCCTGATATTGGCACTGCTACTTCAAATTGAACTTGTGATCCAGTTGTGTATACATAATCACACAATGTCATTTGTTGGCTTTGTGCTTGTAATTGTAGGCCAAGCGAAACCATTAACATCCATAAAATCTTCTTCATCTTCTTTTTGTTTAATTATATAGAGAGCTTAATTTTTGTTTAGGTTCAACTCTCGAGAACCTTATAACTTCAAGAGTAAGTTATTTCTATATTTCCACCAGTATGATCCATCACCCATATATTTTCTTTTATCATTTTTTGGGCATGTAAGATTTCTGTTTGGTATTCATTCCAATCTTCTTCAGCTGTAATCTTATCTTTTAAATCTTGAGCTATTTTAAGAGCTTCATTAACAGAGTATTGCCCAACATCACAGCCTGCAGTCTTTTTAGGTTTAGGTTCTACTAATCTTAATTCAGATCCTATAAATTCTGCAATAGGTTTTGAGTTAACATAAATTTCTTTTACTGCTTTTCTGTCTGGCTTTAAGTCATTTTCACTTTCCATGATTTTTGCTATGTATGCTTTTGGATAGTCAACATCATATTCAGTTTCTTTCCCATTCATATATACTACTTTCACTATTACCATATCTTATAATTTTACATTAGAGGGCCTGCACTGCATGAATACTCAGCAGCCTTTAATCTCTGCTCTTCAATCCATGACCAATATGCATGCCACTTTTTAATTCTTTTTATTATTTTCTTTATCATATCTTATAAATTTAATGTTACATAATTTTGAACCTTCTTCCAATAATGAGCGGTTGCAGTTTTCTTATAGCCTTTAGGACCGCCATTCCAATTCCTAGCCATCTTTTCATAGGAACTTTTTAAATGATAAGCATCAGCCCAGATGTTAAACATCTCAATTGATTTATCACCACTCTTTCTATCACTATTTTTAAATCTTTTATCTAATCCTTGTTTTCTCAATATCCTATTTACTTCTCTAACCATAATAGGTCTGATTTGTAAAAGTCCTACTGAAGGAGTTCCTAAATTAATATCTCCAATTGTTGCAGGATTACCGCCACTTTCTACAAAAGCCATAGCTTCTATTAATTCTTCTCTGTTATCAATCTTTCCATTAATGAGGTTAACTTCTGATTCTATAATATCAACAATAGGATTGTCCATAACTTCCATATCCTCTTTATAGTTACTCTCAGATCCTGTTAAGGTAAGAGCAAAAGGTAGTACCATTATTATATTTTTTATCATCTGTATATTTTTGAGTTTTTCCAATTCCTAAATGCATGAGTTACTTCTTCATCTAAAGTTTCATCTCTAACAACCTCTTTCTTTTTCGGTAAGGGTAATAATGTATCTATTATTGTTCTAAGATTAAAAAGATGTTTAGAATTAATTAACTTGCTATCATATTGCTGCTGTGCATATTTTAAACACTTTTCGCGATTTTCTAAATCAACTAATTCTCCTACTCTTTTTAATGCTCTTTGATAATCTTCTTCAGTTGGTACTCTCCATACTGCAACATTACCAAGTGATGTGGTTTTAGTTGCGCCACCACTTCCACCTTTCATGCCTGCCATGATTCCAAAACCACTTCTCTTAGCAAGTTTGTTTATCTTATCAGCAGATTCTTTATCCATGATTTGGATTGTATTTCCTGTTTTATGGTAGATAACATCAACACAACTAACTGCCTCAGCAGTTGAGCAGTTAACACAAACTTTAGTTTTAGGTAAAACTTTTAGTCGTGCAGCATGAATCTCTTCTTTACATTTAATGCAATTCATTATCTACACTTAACAGTTGATATCTTTTCGGTTCCTGAATTAATCATGTTTACAACTGCGCCCCAATTTTGATCATCAGCTTCCCATTCAATATCATGAGGAGTATGTTTCATTTGCCAGTTAGAAAGTGCATGCCCATTACCATTCATTCTAAAATCACCATCAGAATTCTTTC
>WLWG01002052.1_pt1 | contig 16235 bp, 21 predicted proteins | sample 6712871 | NCBI WGS metagenome assembly WLWG01 (sample SAMN12718693, study PRJNA515312) | sponge metagenome | isolation source: marine sponge | host: Mycale hentscheli | place: New Zealand: South Island, Marlborough, Capsize Point | collected 2003-05-01
CAGTATAGTTTGGGAAAACCTTGGAAATAGTTATAATGACAAGGTAAATAGAATAACCTATGAGGAGGTTATAGATGATACAAGACCTATACAAAGCAAAAAGGTCCTTGGAGTTGAAGTGGGAACAAGAGCATCTATCTAATAATAGATACACTCTTGAAATGGTCAGAATTGATGACAAAGTTAAAAAAATCATCACTGACATTAAGCTGGAAGAAGCAGCAATTGCCCATAGACAGAACACAATTGAAGGTTCTGCTCCAGAAGTTTCAGTAGCTACTTAATCAAAAGCTACATCGTTGGAAAAATCCAATCCACACTACAGGCTCTCTTGCACTCTACTCAAAACTAGTATATACTTTTTGCACTATACATAAATTAATATTCTGCATGGACGCAGTATAGTCGACGGCCTAGAGACCATGTGGAATACAACTAGGAGAATAATCATGGCTAAAACACTATTTAGAGGACCAGTACTGCAAGGTAAATTTAACGAAGCAGGTTTAACTGGATTTAATCTAGAAAACAAAGCAGCTAATTACACAGTTGTAAATGCAGATTCTGGTAAAACTTTTACATCATCTACTGATGGTGTTGTTTTTACTTTACCTGCAATTTCTATTGGAAGAGTATTTACTTTTGTAAATACAGGAACTGATGGCGCTAACACTTTAACTATTAGCCCAAATGCTAATGATGGTATTTTGTATGCTGGATCTTTAACAGACAATAAAGATATTATTAATACAAAATCTACATCAAAAGTTGGTGACTTTATAGTATGTGCATCTTTAAACTCAACAGCTCATTGGACAGTTGTTGACGTACAAGGTGTATTTGCTAAAGAAGCATAATAAATAATTAGTGTGGACCTTCGGGTCCACATATTAATTTTAAGGAGAAACAAATATGAGTTCAGACCAACGATTTACAAGAATAACTTCTACTGGACAGGTTAAAACTATTGGAGGAGGATCAACAAATATAGGTCCTTCAAGAATAACTTATATTCAAGCAAAAGGGCATGCTAGTGGACAACTTGAATTAAGAAACAGTTCTGACAATTCAGGTGATTTACTATTTATTGCACACTTTGGAACAGAAGGTTTAGACGTTTATGTTCCTGGTAATGGTATTAGATTTGATGATACTATTCATGCAACTATATCTGGAACAGGATCTGTTACACTTGGATACACTGGCTAGGAGGCTAAATGGCAACTTCTGGAACAACAACTTTTGAATCAAGTTTTTATATTGATGATATAATTACTGAAGCTTACGAACGTTTAGGTAGATTTGATTATTCAGGTAATGATATAAAAGCAGCAAGACGTTCTTTAAACATAATGTTTCAAGAGTGGGCCAATAGAGGTTTGCATTATTGGGAAGTTGCAAATAATTCAATTACATTAGTTAATAATCAAGCAGTTTATACAATGTTTAGATCAACAGCTGATGGCACATCTAGTGCAACAGCAGTTTATGGTGTGGATGATGTTTTAGAAGCTAGTTATAGAAATTCATCTAACATAGATTTTCCTTTAACAAAAATAAATAGATCTGCATATCAAAGTTTTTCAAATAAATCAGATACGGGAAAACCAACACAATATTTTGTACAAAGATTTATTGATAGGGTAACTATTACTTTATATTTAACACCTGGAAGTAATGAAGCTGGAGACAAAATTAATTACTACTATGTAAAAAGAATTCAAGATGCCGGAAACTATACTAATGAAGCAGATGTACCATATAGATTTGTACCTTGTATGGTATCAGGACTTGCATACTATTTATCTCAAAAATTTAAACCGGAATTAGTTCAACAAATGAAATTACTTTACGAAGATGAACTACAAAGAGCATTACAAGAAGATGGTTCACCTTCAAGTTCTTTCATAACACCTAAAACTTATTATGAAGGTTTATAATGGCAAAACTATCTAGAGGAAAATATTCACAAGCAATATCTGATAGATCAGGTATGGCATTTCCATACACAGAAATGGTAAAAGAATGGGATGGAAGTTTTGTACATGTTTCAGAATTTGAACCCAAACAACCACAACTGCAACCAACAAGATTTTCAGGTGATGCACAAGCATTAGCAAATGCAAGACCTGCTCGAGTTGAACCTGCAACACAAAATTTATTACCAGGAAATCCTTTAAGTTTAACCTCTGGTTCTTCTACAGTGACTGTTAATGAGCCAGCTCATGGAAGATCAACAAACGATACTGTTGTTTTTAGAAATGTAGATGGAAGTCCCGGAGGCCTGTCGTATACAATATTTGAAATTGCTTCAGGATTTAGTATAACTGTAGTAGATACAAACAATTATACTTTTACATTAGGATTAGGAACGCCTATAGTAACAGGAAAATTTGGAGGAATGACAGTAACTGCAGGACCAGTTACATTAACACCATAATGACATACGCAGAATTAGTACAAAAAATTAGAGATTACACAGAAGTAGATTCAAATGTTTTAACATCTACTATCGTTGATGGAATTATTAGCGATGCAGAATTTAGAATATTTAGAGATGTAGATTCTGATAATAACAGAAGATATGCAACAGCTAATTTAATTGCATCACAAAGATTTATAGATGTGCCTGCTGATTTATTGGTGGTTAGATCTGCACAAATTGTTGATGGTGGAGCAGGTGGAACTAGAAATTTTTTAGAATATAGAGACACAAGTTTTATGTCCGAATATAATTCAACAGGTGCTACTGGAGAGCCTAAATATTACAGTATGTGGGACAAAGACACTATTGTTTTGGCTCCTACACCTAGCTCAACTTATGAAATTCAGTTAAACTATATCTTGAAGGATCCTGGTTTATCTGCTACAAATACGACAACATACATCAGTAAGTATTTTCCCAACGGACTATTGTATGCATGCTTAGTTGAAGCATTTTCTTTTTTAAAGGGGCCAAATGATCTCTTGCAATTATACGAAGGAAAGTATAAACAAGTAGTTGAAGGCTTCTCAATTGAACAAATGGGAAGACGAAGACGAGATGAATATCAATCAGGTGTTCCTCGAGTCGGAGGCAAATAAGGAGATAAACTATGGCTATAACACAAGCAATTGCAAATGCGTTTAAAAAACAATTACTAGAAGGAGATCAAAACTTTTCAAATTCTGGTGGTGATGTTTTTAAACTAGCTCTTTATACTTCTTCAGCAACTCTAAACTCAGCAACGACTGCCTACACTGCAACTAATGAAGTTGCAAACACAGGTACTTACGCAGCTGGTGGTGATAAGTTAACAGGTCAAAATACTTCAATTGCATCAGGTGTTGCAATTGTGGACTTTGCAGATTTATCATTTACAGGTGTAACGTTGACAGCTAGAGGTGCATTAATCTACAACACATCTTCTGCAGTTACTAATGCAGCGGTTGCAGTTTTAGATTTTGGAGCAGATAAAACAGCTACATCAGGAACTTTCACAGTACAGTTTCCGGCATTTACTACAGCAGCAGCTATATTAAGAATATCTGGTTAAGGAGAATTAAATGGCGTTAGTCGTAAACGATAGAGTTAAAGAAACCTCTACCACTACTGGTACAGGTACATTTACTCTTGACGGAGCAGTAACAGGATTTGAAACTTTTTCTAGTGCAATTGGAAATACGAACACAACGTATTATGCAATTGTAAACACTACCAATGCGGAATTTGAAGTTGGATTAGGTACAGTAGGAGCTGGCACTTTAGCTAGAACTACTATTATCTCATCATCAAATTCTGATAGTGCAGTAGATTTTTCAGCAGGTACAAAAAATGTATTTGTAACTTTACCTGCATCAAAATCAGTTATACTAGATTCAAGTGGAAACATTGTTTCAAACAATGGATCTAACTTAACAAATTTAAACGCAGATAACTTAGCTTCAGGTACAGTTCCAGATGCAAGGTTTCCTGCAACACTTCCAGCAGCAGATGGTTCAGCTTTAACAGCTCTTAATGCTTCAAATGTTGCTTCAGGAACTTTATCATCAGATAGATTACCAACAGTACCAACAACAAAAGGTGGTACAGGTTTAACAGCTATTGGAACTGCGAATCAAGTTATTGCAGTAAATTCTGGCGCAACAGCACTAGAATACCAAACAGTAGATTTAGCAAACCTAAATGCAGATAATTTAACTTCAGGTACAGTACCTGACGCAAGATTCCCAGCAACTTTACCTGCACTTAACGGAAGTGCATTAACAGATTTAGAAGCAACAAACATAGCAACAGGTTTAGTTCCAACCGCAAGACTTGGAACAGGTACAGCTTCTTCGACAACTTTTTTAGCAGGAGACCAAACTTACAAAACTATTACTGCGGACATTACAGCAGTCACAGCTGGGGATGGTTTAACTGGAGGTGGAACTACAGGTGACGTTACACTAAACGTTGGAGCCGGAAATTTAATAGATGTTCAAGCTGATCAAATAGATGTTGATCTTTCAGAATTAACTACATCTACATCAGATGCCGATGGAGATTTCTTTGCTGTAGTTGATGCAGCAAACGCACAGAAAAAACTTACAAAAGGAAATATAGCTATATCTGGTTTTAATAATGATTCTGGATTTACTACAAACACAGGTACAGTTACTTCTGTTTCTGGTGGAAACGGATTAACGGGATCTGTTACAACGTCTGGATCACTAGCCGTTGGCGCAGGAACTGGTATTGATGTAACTGCAGATGCAGTTGCTGTTGATGTATCAGACTTCATGACCAATGGTTCTAACAACAGAGTTGTAACTGCAACTGGCACAGATGCGATGAACGCAGAAGCAAACATGACATTTGATGGATCTACTTTAGATGTTACTGGTGCAATAAGAGCAACAGGAGATGTAACAGCTTTTTATTCTTCTGATAAAAATTTAAAAGAAAATATTTCAAATATAGAAAATTCTTTAGATAAAGTTTCTAAATTAAACGGTGTTTATTATAACTGGACTAAAGAGGCTCAAGAAAAACACTCTCACTTTGGTGAAGAAAAAGAAGTGGGTGTTATTGCACAAGATGTAGAAGCAGTTTTACCTGAAATTGTTGCAACAAGAGAAGATGGAACAAAAGCAGTTAGATATGAAAGACTTTGTGCAGTATTAATTGAATCTATCAAAGAACTTAAAAAAGAAATAGAAGAACTTAAAACAGGAGCCTAATCCATGGCCCTAGGAGTTAGTGCATATTCAGAGACACCTTTTGGTGCAGAAGTTTCAGATATTATAGTATATCCATTAGGTATTGAATTAACAGCTCAACAAAATTCAGGTATCATTAGTATAGACGTAGATGTTCCTGTAACAGGTCAAGAATTAACATCTACTGCTGGAACAGCAAATGGTTCTTCATTAGTAGTTGCTAATCCAACCGGTCAAGCTTTAACAGCAGCAGAGGGAACACTTGATCAATCTTCAAATCAAGAAATTGATGTAACAGGTTTTGATTTAACTTTTAACCTAGCTAATTCTACACATGATACACTAACCGCTTTCGGTGAAGCACCTTTTGCAACATTAAGTCCAGCTACATTCCTTATTCCTGTTGAAGTAGAGGCGACCACTGGTGGTATTGTTGGAACATTCCCTTTACCTATGTCTTTAGGTACTCTTTCAGTTGTAGCTGATGCTAACACTGGTGTTACTGGTCAAGCAATGACTATTCAAGAAGGTCAACTAGAAGCCGATGATGCTAGCGCTGAAGTAACTGGTCAAGCTTTAACATCAAATCTCGGAACAGCAGTTGGTGATGCAAACACTATAGCGAGTGTTACTGGTTTTGATTTAATTATGCAACCAGGTCAAGCAACTGCAGATGACGCTAGTGCTGAAGTAACAGGTATTGGTTTTTCTGCAACTCTTGCTTCAGTTACTGCAACTCCTAACACAATTGCTACTCCGTCTGGTCAAGAACTAATTATGCAAGAAGGTCAGGCAGATGCAACGGATTCTATTGCTAAACCAACAGGAATTTCTATGACAATATCTGAAGGAAATGTTAAAAATATAATGTGGAGTGAAGTAAATACAGGGACAATCCAACCATGGACGGAAGTTGACACTGCTGCATAAATGAAATATTATAATATAATTTAAGGAATCTAAAATATGGCTAATACTACATCAGCAAATTTAAAATTAACTGTACAAACTACTGGAGAAAATTCAGGAACTTGGGGACAGATTACCAATACTAACCTACTTATTCTTGAGCAAGCAATTGGTGGTTATGATGCAGTTGGAATTACTGCAGCAGCAACTTTAACTTTTTCAAATGGAGCGTTGTCTAATGGTAAAAATCAAGTATTAAAATTAACGGGAACTATTACTGGAAATAAAAATGTAGTAATTCCTGATAGCATAGAAAAAACTTTTATAGTTGAAAACGCAACTAGTGGTGCTCACACAGTAACATTCAAAACTACTTCAGGAACTGGGGTAACTTGGGCAGCAACGGACAAAGGTACTAAAATGATTTACTCGGATGGCACCAACGTTGTAGACACCGATTTTACAGAAATTTCTTCAGATATTTCTCCTCAGTTAAGTGGAGATCTAGATATTAATTCAAATGATATTACAGGAACGGGAAATATTACTATTACAGGTAATATTAATAATACAGGTAATATAAATACTACAGGAAATGTAGATATTACAGGAACACTAACTGCTGATAATGATGTACAAGCAGATTCAATAGGAGTAGGCACCGCGCCTTCAGGAACCACTGGACAAATCCGTGCTACAGATGATATAACTGCATTTTATTCTTCTGATGTTGCATTGAAAGAAGATATAAAAAATATTGAAAACCCATTAGAATCCTTAAAAAAATTAAATGGTGTTTTATTTAATTGGAAAGATTCATGGATTAATAAACAAGGTGGCGAAGATGGTTATTTTGTTAGAAAAAAAGATGTTGGAGTAATAGCTCAAGAGGTAGAAAAAGTTTTACCTGAAGCTGTTGCTCAAAGAAAAGATGGTATCAAAGCTGTAAAATATGATAGACTCACATGTTTATTAATTGAAGCAGTTAAAGTATTATCTGATAAGGTAGAAAAATTAAATAAGGAGAAAAAATAATGCCAGTACCTAGCACTAACATGGACATGTCAGACATTCAAACTGAATTTGGTGGATCAAATCCTATTTCACTTTCTGAATATTATGCTGGAGGCCCGAATGTTCCATCTGGAACACAAGGAGGAAGTCCTGCTGCTCCAATTCCATCTAGTGGACAAATTTCTATGGGAAATTTTAAAGGTGCTCAAATTACTGAATACACAGGAAGAATTTTAGTCGTAGCTGGCGGAGGCGGCACTGGAGGCGGTGGCGGCGGAGCTGGTGGTATGAGAGATAATACATCGGAAACACTTCAAGTAGGTGACGTTTACACTGTAACTGTCGGCGGTGGCGGCGGAGGATCTAGTGGCTATGGAGACTACGGAGATAATGGTAGTGGTTCTCAAGTATCTGGAACTGGAGTAAGCGTATCATGCACAGGCGGCGGTGGCGGTGGAAACTGGAACCGTAAAGCTGGTGCTTCTGGAGGATCTGGTGGTGGAGCTGGAGCCGACAATGGTGGCGGCGGTGGCGGAGCTGGAACTTCTGGTGAAGGAAATAATGGGGGAGGTTCTGGACCTACATTCGGTAACGCTTCTTCTGGAGGTGGAGGTGGTAAAGGTGAAACTGGAAACACTGATGGAGCACCTCAAGGTGGAGTTGATCCTGCAATTGGCGGTTATGGTGGAGACGGTGCACAAAGTGATATTACTGGCGCAGCAACATATTACGCTGGTGGAGGAGCTGGAGGAACTAACACATCTCCACATGCATCTCCTGCTACACAAGCTCAAGGTGGTCAAGGTGGTGGCGGTAATGGTAATGGAAATTGGTTTGATCAAAATAACGGTGGAGCTCAAAACGGAACTGCAAATACTGGTGGAGGCGGTGGAGGATTACATCCATGTGGAAACTCTGGTAAAACAGGAGGATCAGGTGTTTGTATAATTCGAGTACCAACCGCAAGATACACCGGAACTACGACTGGGAGTCCACAGGTTTCTACTAGTGGAACAGATACAATATTAAGATTTACTGGTAGTGGGAGTTACACAGCTTAATGGCACACTTTGCAAAAATAAATGAAAATAATGAAGTAACTGATGTTGTTACAGTAAACAACGATGTTATTACTGATTCAAATGGAACAGAACAAGAATCATTAGGAGTTGAATTTTTAAGAAATTTAAATAATGAACCTAGTGCAAATTGGAAACAAACATCTTATAATACTGTTGCAAATACTCATACAGCTGGAGGAACACCTTTTAGAAAAAATTATGCAAAAGTAGGTGGAACATATGATCCTAATAGAGACGCTTTTATTGGAGCTCAAATATATCCATCTTGGACATTAGATGAAGAAACTTGTTCATGGATACCACCTATACCAAAACCTACATTTGATGAAAATAATCCATGTTATTTTCAGTGGGATGAAGAAAATCAACAGTGGATTTCTACTCCTTATACTTCTTAACTATTGATTTTATAATCTAAGAGTAATATAACCATCATCAGAAATGATGAAAAAAGATTTAGAGAGTTACATTAAAGTTTATAATGTTTTAGATAAAAAAACTTGTTTTGAGATTGTTAAAGATTTAAAAACTAAGACTTGGTCTGAACATAGATTTTATAACTTTCATAAAAAAGAAGGTGTTAAGTTAAGTGGAAAAAATGAATTAGACACTTGTTGGGGAAATGATCAGTTTATTCATTATGATAATATAATGAAAAAAATATGGGATACATTACATATATATTATTATAAAGATTTAAATTTTTCATGGCTTCCAGGTTGGAATGGCTACACTCAATTAAGATTTAATAGATATCAAAAAAATAAAAAAATGGCCCATCATTGGGATTGCATTAATTCAATGTTTGATGGTGAGAGAAAAGGAATTCCAACTTTATCTATTGTTGGGAACTTAAATGAAAATTATATAGGTGGTAAATTTATAATGTTTAAAGATAAAGAAATAAAATTAAAAACAGGTGATTTTTTAATGTTTCCATCTACTTTTCTTTATCCGCATAAAGTTGAGCCTGTAACTAAAGGAACGAGATATACTTTCGTATCTTGGGTATGGTAATGAAAAATTTAATGGGAGTATTTCCTGAACCTATCTATCAATTTAATTTAAATAGACCATTTTCTAAAAAAGAAAAAGAAGTTTTAAGAAAAGAAAAAAGTAAATTAAATAACAATATTTTTAACAAAATTTCTAAAAATAAATTTGTTTTTGCAAATGATGGTTTTAATGAACTAAGGGAATTTGTAACTTTATGTCTTAAAGAATATTTAGAAACTGTTATATGTTCAAAACATAAAATAGGAATTTATACTACAGAGTCTTGGTTAAATTTTACAAAAAAAGGTGAAAGACATCATAAACATTATCATCCAAATAGTTTTATAAGTGGAGTTTTTTATTTTAATACAGCTAAACAAGATATAATTTCTTTTCATAAAAAACCTCAAAACAATTTTGAAATTGAACCATTTAGATTTAATTATTTTAATTCTAACTCATGGGATGTACCAGTTGAACCTGGAAAGTTAATTTTATTTCCATCTTATTTAGAACATTCCGTACCAGTTGTAAAAGAAAACGTAACAAGGATAAGTTTGTCTTTTAACACGTTTATTACTGGTAATATAAATCAAGGAGATGCAATCAGTTTAAGGTTATGAAAACAATAATAGACGATAAATTTTTATCTAAGAAAAATCTACATTTTATTGAAAACGGTATTTTTAATTCAAATTTTCCTTATTATTGGAATGAAAATCAATGTTACAATGAAGATGGTTCTCCAGATGATACTGGGTTTTTATGTCATACTGTTGTTAAAAGACCTGAGTTAAGATCAAAAAATGAATCTTTTTTTAATTCATCATTAGGAGAGCATTTTGTAAATATCTTAAATTCTTTTTGTAAAAAAAATAAAATAAAATACAAAGAAATTTTAAGAATAGCTGTTAATTTTACTTTTAGTGTAGGCACAACTAAAAGTTTGATACACAATGATCATGATTTTTTTCATAAACAATTACTAGTTTATTTAACTGATAATGAAAATGCTTCTACTTTTTTATTATCTAAAGATAAAAAGAAAGTAATTAAAAAAGTAAATCCCAAAAAATATAGAGGTTTTATGTTTGAAGACTGCCCTCATTACATGAAGATGCCTGAAAAAGGAAAAAGAATAGTTATTGTTTTTACATTTGTATGAAATATAAAGTTAAAGATAATTTGTTAGATATTAATTCTTTTAAAAGAATGCAAGAAAAAATTATTTCAGATCATACTCCTTGGTTTTTTCAAGAGAGTGTTGAATTTCCAAAAACCCATAAAGAGTACAAAGAAGATAAAAATTCTTACTTTAGTCATTTAATTTTTGATAAAAAAATTAATAGTAGTTTGTTTGAAATTATTTTACCTATTTTAGATTTTATTAAATATAAAGCTTTAATAAGAATTAAATTAAATCTTTATCCCAGAACTGAAAAAATAATAATACATAAACCTCATAAAGATTATGAATATAAACATAAAGGAGCTATTTTTTATTTTAATACAAATAATGGAAAGACTATTCTAGAAAATAAAATACAAATAGATTCTAGGGAAAATAGAATTTTACTTTTTGATCCTTCTAAACCCCATCAAAGTACAAGCACTACTGACACAAAAGCTAGAATTAATATGAATATTAATTATTTTTAATATGTTAGTTCAAGATATATTTACACAAAGGTTTGTTATTATAAAGAATATAAATGTTAATCATGAAAAAATTTTATCTGATCTAAAAAAAACTGATTTTAAAATTGTAAATAATAATCATGAAACAAAAGTACAGATAACCAAAGATATTAAGTTATTAAAAAATATGAAAACAGGTAAGTTATTAGAAAAAGAATTGAATAAACATATAGAAAAAGCTATTAAAGAAGTATTTGGATTTAATGTAAATCATGAAATTGTAAATTCATGGGGTACTTTAACTAAACCAGGTGTTAATACTAAATTTCATTATCATAAAAATTATTGGTTAAGCGCTTGTTATTATCCTCATGGGTCTCAAGAAGATAAATATAAAATAATATTTCAAGATATGCGTTATACACATTGGGAAATTGATGTAGTTAATTATAATAATTTTAATGCCCCTTATTGGACAGTATTTATTGAAAAAGGAGATTTAATTATTTTTCCTGCAAATTTATCTCATGCAATAGGTTCCAACAATACAGACAAGGATAGGTATTCTATCGCAGTTAATATTTTACCGAAAGGTAAGATTGGCCATAATGATGGAGAGTTAATTATATGATGGAATTTAAAGTTAATCATTATTTTCAAACTCCTATTTATACAAGTTTAAAAAAAGAATGGATTAAAAAATACAATAAACTATGTGATTTACATATTAAAAAAGATGATCAATTAACACATCAATCAGATTCATTAGTAGAAGATAATAACTTTAAAGAATTAAAAGATTACATAGGAATTAATTCATGGAATATTTTAGATCACATGGGTTTTGATTTATCACAATATGAATTATTTTTTACAGAACTTTGGGTACAAGAATTTGCAAGATCAGGAGGTGGACATCATGAAGCACATGTTCATTCTAATAATCATATGTCTGGTTTTTATTTTTTAAAGTGTTCAAAAAGAACCTCTTATCCTGTCTTTTATGATCCAAGAGCAGGTGCTATGATGAGTAAATTGGAATTAAAAAATGAAAGTATAGCTGGTGTAGGATCAGAAAAAATAAACTTAAAATCTGAACCAGGAACCTTTGTATTTTTTCCATCTTATTTAAAACATTATTTTGTTTTAGATCAAGGAAAAGATCCTTTTAGATTCATACATTTTAATATACAAGCAGTAAGAAAAGAAATTGTAAACCACAAATGATTTTAGAAAAAGAAATAATAACTAATATAAAGAAAGAAGTAATGTTCTTAGTTGGTAAAATAAATATAAATAATAAATATTTTATCGATAGAATAGAGGAAGGTATAAAAAATTCACAAAATAATTTTACCACTAATGTTGTTGGTTTTATGACAAGTTGGGACTATTTTTGTAATGATAAAGAATTTATAAAGTTATTAGTACCAATACTAGATAAGATAGATGAAAATAAATTTATAAGAAATTATTCTTTAAAAGAAGCCTGGGGTTTAAAAGAAAGTTTTAGTCATCGAACTTTAGAGCATGACCATCCTGCATACTTATCTGGAGTAATTTATTTAAACAATCATTCACAAGAATTAATTTTTTCAGAAATAAATCAAAAAGTAAAACCTGAAAAAGGAAAGTTTGTTTTGTTCTCAAGTGAATTGAAACATAAGACAAATAGAAACAATAGTGATAAAGACAAGTATGCTATATCTTTTAATTTTAAACTTAATCTTTTTAAATAAATGAAAAAAATAGTAATTGTAGGTGGAGGCACAGCAGGGTTAATCGCTGCTTTGATTTTAAAATTTAGATTTCAAGGTTTACAAGTAGATATTATTAAATCTTCAAAAACTGGAATAGTAGGTGTAGGTGAAAGTAGCACAGAACACTGGAGAGATTTTATGAGGTTTTGTTTAATTAAACCCGAAGAGCTAATAAAGGAAGCAGGAGCAACATTTAAATTTGGAGTTAAATTTGAAGACTGGATAGAGAAAGATTATTTTCATAGCGTAACAGGACTTATAAGCGGTATGAAATTTGGTCAATATTTTTCTGGGTTTGCCCACACTATAATTAAAAATATTAAAAACGAAGACTACATATGTAAAGAAGTATTAGATAATAAAATTATAGAAAACAACTTACCCAATCAATACCATTTTGATACATTTAAATTAAACGAATTTTTAATAAAAAAATGTAATGCTGTAGGTGTTAATATTATTGAAGATGATTTGATTGATATAGATGTTGAAAACAACAATATTAAAAAGTTAAGAGGAAATAAAAAAGAATACACTTATGATTTTTATATTGATTGTACTGGATTTAAAAAATTACTTATTTCTAAACTTGGAGCAAAATGGAATTCTTATAAAGAGTATTTACCTCTTAACGAAGCTATTGCATTTCAAACACCAGACACTGATGAATATCCTTTATACACACTATCTAAAAAATTAAAGCATGGTTGGCTTTGGAGAATACCTGTTCAAGGAAGATGGGGTAATGGGTACGTATTTGATAACACTAAAATCAATGCAGAAGAAGCGAGAAAAGAATGTGAACAATTATTAAAAACAAAAATTGATATTGCAAACAATATAAAGTTTGAAGCAGGGGCTTTAGATAAAGCATGGGTGGGTAATTGTGTTGCTATGGGTTTAAGTTCTAATTTTATAGAACCTTTAGAAGCATCTTCGATAGCTATGACTATTCAACAATCTTTTTTATTAATGCATATGTTAGTTAATTACTCTTCAAAAGATATAGAGTTATATAACAAAAGATTTAATTTAATTGTAGAAAACATTAAAGACTTTGTATGCTTACATTATTATTTTGAAAATAAAATGCCAGATTCTTTGTTAAATAGACTTGAAACATGGAAAGATAGACTTCCTATTGATGAGGATTTTCAAGGAGGTTATTATGTATTTAATCCACACAATTTTATTGTGTTATTAAAAGAATACGGTCTTATTAATAAAGAAAATATTGAAAAGGAATATAAACTTTTAAATGTAAATTTAAGAGATATTGTTCTAAGAAACTATGTTGATTACAAAAATTATTATTTAAGTGATAAAAAAATAGGTCATAAAGAATTTATAGAACAGATATTAAATGACAAAAGAATCCTTTGATAGTTATTTAAAAGAAGTAAAATATCCCTCTCCTCAGGAAAGAAAAAAAGAACATTGGGATATTGAAGGAATTCCATACAAAGTCTCAAATCAATTATTAAAATTTGATATAAGACCAATGTTTGCTATGGACAATGATCAATCAGGCAAAGAGATTTTTATAAATTCAAAAGCAGACAAAATTGCTTTTGAAACTACAGATAGTTGGATTTTAGTAGATACCCAAGAACTTATTGAATACTGTAAATTAAATAATAGTCAAAAACAACATTTAGACGATTTAATTAAAGATCTTGAGTGGAATATAATACTAGATAAATGAAATTTTTAGTTATATATTTTAACTATTATCAAGTTAAAAACTAATATATAAGTCTTTATATGCTACAAAAACTTAATTTTAAACCTGGATTTAACAAAATGGTTTCTGATTCTGGGGCCGAGTCTCAATGGGTTGATGGCGATTTTGTTAGATTTAGATATGGACTACCTGAAAAGATAGGTGGATGGTCACAACTTACTAATTCTACTAATACATTACCAGGTGTAGCAAGGGCACAACATGCCTTTACTAGTATCGCTGGTGAAAAATATGTAGCGATAGGGACTTCTCAAGGTTTATTTTTATATTACAATGGAGAATTTTTTGACATTTCTCCCATAGATGATGATGTAATTACAGGAGCTACCTTTGATGCAACGACAGGTTCTGCTACAGTTACCGTAAATAAAACCAGTCACGGACTATTAGCTGGAAGATATATAACATTTTCATCTGTTACTGTTCCAACAGGTTCAGGTTATGCAACAACTGATTTTACAGATAACACATTTGAAGTACAAGCATCTAATTTAGGATCAAATAGTTTTGAAATTATTATGCCATCTAACTCAGCTGGAACTACATCTGGCACAGGTTCAGCTCAAATTGATCCATATGAAATAGTTGGTCCGACGTTTGAAACCGCAGGTTTAGGTTGGGGTACAGATACATGGGGTTCAAGTACATGGGGCACTGAAAGTGCAACCAGTAACGTGACTCTGGATCCAGGGCTCTGGAGTCTAGATAACTTTGGTCAAATACTTGTTGCAACTATTCATAATGGTAAAACATTTACATGGAACGCAGGCGCAGCATCGCCTAGAGCAAACAGAGCAGTTGTTATGTCGGGTGCTCCTACTAAAACAAAATTAACTCAAGTATCTGATAGAGATAGACATGTATTTCATTTTGGAACAGAAACAACCATCGGTGATCCAACAACACAAGATCCAATGTTTATTAGATTTTCTAATCAAGAAGATTTTAATACTTATACTCCAACAGCAACTAATACCGCAGGAACATTTAGATTAGATAAAGGAAATGAAATTATGGGAGCAGTGTCTGGTAAAGACTACACATTAGTTTTAACAGATAGTTCTGCATATGTCATTCAATATGTTGGACCACCATTTACATTTAGTGTTAGACAAGTTGGCACTAATTGTGGATTGATTGGGCAAAACGCGCTTAGTTATTCTAATGGAATTGTGTTTTGGATGTCAGGTGAAGGTGGATTTTTTATGTTTGATGGTACTGTAAAATCTATTCCTTGTTTAGTTGAAGATTTTGTATTTACCACAACTGGAGATAATCTAGGAATTAATTATAGTTCAAATCAATTAGTTTATGCAGAACATAATACATTATATAATGAAATTAATTGGTTTTATCCTGAGTTTGGATCTCAACAAATTAATAGATGTGTAACATATAATTATGGAGAAAGTTGTTGGACTACGTCTTCACTAGCTAGAACTTCTTACATCGATACTGGTGTCTATGATTTACCTTATGCAACTGAATACGATTCGACTTCTTTACCTAATTTTCCAATTCAAGGTATAACAGCAACTTATGGTGCATCAACTTACTATGCTCATGAAACCGGAACCGATCAAGTCAATAGTTCTGGTACAACATCAATTGATGCTTTTATTCAATCGGGTGATTTCGATATATCTGCTAGACGAAGTGCTTTAGGAGGCACAACCGGTCTTGCTGATCTTAGAGGAGACGGAGAATTTATTATGTCTATGAAACGATTTATACCAGACTTTAAAGTATTAACTGGTAATTCAAAAGTAACACTATTATTAAACAACTATCCAAGTGATACAGCATCGAGTTCACCTCTTGGACCCTTTACAATAACATCATCCACTGATAAAGTAGACACTAGAGCTAGAGGAAGATTACTTGCAATTAAAATAGAAAATGATGCTATAG
>WLWG01002060.1_pt1 | contig 16156 bp, 35 predicted proteins | sample 6712871 | NCBI WGS metagenome assembly WLWG01 (sample SAMN12718693, study PRJNA515312) | sponge metagenome | isolation source: marine sponge | host: Mycale hentscheli | place: New Zealand: South Island, Marlborough, Capsize Point | collected 2003-05-01
TGGGGCCGAAGCGGAACATAATGCTATACACTATGACAAATAAAGAACAAGCAATTGAATCCTTAGAATCCATTGCACATTGGATGAAAGTTTCAACCTTTGATTATGACCCAAAAGATTTGAGCATGATCCTAGATAAAGTAAAACAAGATTATAATATATATTTAAAAAATAAATAATATGAAAACAAAAGACAAACTCTATGAGCTACGCCAAACGATCGATGATCTAGTTGAACTTGGCCCAGACTATGCACACTTTATGAATGCACAGATTGCACACAAGAATTTAAAAAAGATTAAAAACTTATTAGAATATATAGGATGAAAGATATAAATGAAATAGTAGATAAATTATCTCCAGTGATTGAACGGACCTTGTGGAATGGTATTAATTGGGAGATACACCAGATTGATGCCGATGGCGATGAGTACAACGAACTATCTACGAAAATATATAAAGCAATACTAACTAAATTAAATAAGTAATGAAAAGAAACATACAAGACTGGCAGATCCGAGGTGGATTCAATATGAATAGTTGGAGGTTAGAAGTAAAGGAGAAAAACTCATGGCGTGTTGAAGCTGAACATGAAAGCACGATTGAACTTCTCAAGATAGCTCACGGACTTACAAAATAAATACGGTACACGATTGATAATATAATAAACAACAAGCATGAAAAACTGGATATTTTACGGAGAGAATGACAACGGAGCAAGGGTAATACACTACATTAAAAAATGCAAAAAGCCCGAGCTAACAAGTGAGCGCAAAAAAATGATGCAACATCTTGACAACTATATCTACCAGCGTGTAGGTTATATGTCGGCAGATGCTTGGAACAAAAACAGTCAATACATAAAAATAAATGCCCAACCAATATGAAATACACAAAAGAAATGATTGACCAACTAATTGATATTACCGATGCAGATGGAGTATGGAGTATGATGCAAGATCTTGAACTGCAGGAAGAATCAGAATATATTGAAAAAAAATATTTTAATATAGGATAACACAAAATAAATACGCAAGGCTATTGATAATATATATGAATCTAAAAAATAATAATCATGAGTAAATTAGAAAACTATTTAGAACTTAAAAGAAAGCACGAACGCATGAAAGGTTTGGTTGATGACTGGGCATTTGACTACAACATTGAAAAGCTTAAACCATTACTTGATGATGGCTTCGAAGGCAATGACTTAATCGAATATTTCACAGTAAGATTGATTGACTACATTGATAACAAATACGAAGCACCTGAACAGGTCGAAGACTAAATGCTATACACATGCATATATGTGTAATCAGCTACGGGGGATTGCCGACGGGCAGATAGAATCTCGAGATGAAGTAAGGGTAATGTTCCTTCTCCTCCGTACAATATTATAAACCTTAAAACCAAAAATTATGGCAGGAAATAAATTTAACACTGAGTTTGAAATACACAAACCACATTTTTACGAATTACAATATAAAGATAAAGATGGTGAAACGCAGTCAATGACAGGCACACCACATCAAGTACTAAACTACATATTAAACCAACAACTTTAAAACCAAAAATTATGACACCATTAGAAAGACTAGAACAACACCTAAATGTAACCATTACAAACTTTGACAACTATTGTGATAATGATTTACAATTAACTGAGTACATGACAGCAGACGGATACAACGTTTATATTTTAACTGAAGACCCTGGCTGTCTTAACTGGGAGAATGATGTGTACTACTACCAACCTGATTTTAATACCATTATGGAGCGCATAGTACAAGTTGCTGAAGATATTCCTGGAGCTAAAATTCTTATGGATGATGTAGATGAATATATGGACGAGTCTGAGATTGAAAGATGGCTAAGCGAAAACATAGACGACGATGGGACTGAGTAAGCTATCAATTACATATAAGAACAAGACCGATCACTACACACTCAACAACGAGCTGGATGATCATGTACTTGACGGGGTAATTGAAAACATACTGAAACATTACCCCAAAGATATAACAACAGATATTGTAGACGGAATACCATCTGCAGAATTAACACGCAACACACTTGATAATATAATAAAATTAAATAACCATGAAAAAACTAATTAAAGAAAGAATTAATGTAAACTCTGCAGCAATTAAACTTGCGGAGTACAACCACGAAACCAGTGAGCTTACTCTTACATTTGTAAACAACCGAGAATACCTTTACAAAAGTGTTGAACCCTTTATGTTCGAAGGCATGCGCAATGCTGAATCAATTGGCAAATTCATTAACAAATATATTAAACCATTAAACTTTATTAGACTATGAGACCATTAAGATTTGACAGATACAAACAAAACCTTAAAAGATGTGGTGATGCAATCATTTCATATGATACACACGTTGCAACAATTTACGGTAACACACTAAAGAAAATGCCTTGGTGGGTAGATGGCGTAGGTGCAACCAGCCCAACAACAAGCAGACATATTAACTATGTAGCACGCAAACTTAATTTACAAATAGTATAATGAAAGAAAAAGAAAAAATGATCTGGGATGTATATGATTACATGATGCATCCCATATTAGGATATAGATGGAAACAACCAAGTATTAACCCCCGTGGAAAAAGAAACGAAAATGAACTCGATAGCTATTAGAAACATAGTAAACAACGCATTTAATAAAAGAATACAAGAACGTACACGCAGACGTGATGTAGTATATCCCAGAGCAATCTATTATAAATTAGCTCAAGATTATTCAGGTGAATCATTAGTTAAGATTGGCAAGGCTGTGGATAAAGACCATGCAACAGTTATACATGGCCTTAAACTATTTGAAAATGTAATCAATCCTTTGTGGGAAAAAGATTATCATAGAAAGTATTTAAAATTGCAGCAGCATATGGATACTAAAATGAAAATGCAAGTAAAACGTCTTGATCCAGATAGATTTTATAAAGAAAAATACAGAGTTAAACTATTACAAAATAAACAAATGTATACATTCACGCGTAACTGTTTAGAAAAAATGGAATCAATGGGCCATAAATTTACAAATGTTTTACGTAATAAACTTGATAATATAGTTGACGATAAACAATTTAAACATGACAATTAAAGAAAGAGCAAACAATAAAATCTACGCCAAAGTAATGCACGCTAATATTCATTTAGAAGATTTGCGGCGTGAACTTAAAAGCGGTATGTTTAGAGGTGGAATTACACGTGAAGAAATGAATAGCCTAATTGAAGGTGCTCAGACAGAACTTAAAGTATTAAATTATATATATAAATTAATAGAAACAACTGATGACTGAAAGGGAAGCTAAAGCAATTGCTGAAATGATTGCAGATAAATTATATAAAAAAATTACCGGAGAAGGAAATAATTTCTTAATATTGCTGGATGAACATAGCCGCTTAAGTGAATTATTAGAGCAATGTGAGGAGTCCGAACAATATGAAAGAGCAAGTATAATAAAACGAAGATTAGAACATATACAAAATAAAATTGATAGAATATTATGAAAATTAGAATAGGTAATAAACAAATTATAATATGGGTAAATAGAACTAAAGATCATAAAGATTATATATGGAATAATATTTATATGTTAAGACAAGAAATTATTGAAGATGTATTATCTTATAATAGAAGTGGTATTATACCGGTAAAAACATTAAAGCATAAAGCTGATCTTATTAAAAAGTATAGCCAAAGGCTAAAACTTCTTGAAATGTAATGCGACGTAAGCTAATTAATATATATAACGAGTAGCAGGCTAATGTCACGCAGGATGGAATATTTAAATGACAATAGAATAATATATCGGCGCAATCCTATAATAGATAAGCCAAGCCATGTATTTGAATGGGGTAACTTTTATGAAGAAGGTACTCATGAATGTTATGAGTTGTTTAGAAGTAAAGCTAAGATCAATACATTCAAATCTTTAAAGTGGCATTTACTTGTATTATTATATTTAAACCCAAACCTATATGAAAATGGATTTGAAACTTTATGCAGATACATTACGTATAAACCAAATAATTTTATTACCTTTGAAATATCCGAAGATGTATTATTAAGTATTATTAAAAGTATTTATACAATAGACTTAGAACGAGCACCTAAAAATAAAATGCGTAAAATAATATTTAAAGACATTACAGGATTGAGTAGATCACAGAAGCTTAGCATTGTAGGAAAGCTTATAGGTAGATCTAAGATTGCAACAAAAGAAAATATATATGAATGCATGAATGCTATACACGATATGCATGAATGCATAACAGTTCAAACCATCGCACGGATGCTTGGCTGTTCGACCAGAACCGTGTACAGAAACCTAGATAACCAATTAAAAACCGAAAAAAATTTATTGAATTCTATGATATAAGCACATGAAAAAATATAATGTAAGTAATTACATTCGGTATAAAGTTGATTTATTGAACTCTATGCCAGAGAATAAAAGATCTTATGATCTTTATACTAGAGATGAGCTAATCATAAAATTCTTACCACTTGTAGAAAATATGGCACATAAGTTTTCAACAATGCAACAAGCATCTGGTATTTTAGATATTACCGATTTAATACAGGAAGGTAGTAAAGGATTAATTGCAGCGGTAGACAAGATAGAGATGAGTAAAATAATTGAGTCTGAAGATCCTGAAAAAACAATTAAATCATTTTTGTCTAAAAGAATTAAGGGTGCAATAAGAAGATCAATTGATATAACAAGAGGACATATACGCATACCTGAGCATAAGTTAAATGAAATGCGTCAGAACCCTCAAGACAAAAAAATAGTAGAGATATTTTTTAATAGTATATTTTTAAGTATAGATGAACAGGCTGATAATGAAGAAAGTTATTTTGATCAAGTGCCTGATCGTTCAGAGCCTTACAATTTGGGCATGCTTAATATATATTTAAAAAGTATATTAAAAAAGAACTTAAATCCGAAAGAATATGAAGTATTACGCTTATCTTACGGACTGGATTGCGATAAACATTCTGCTAATGACATCGCAAAGATCATAGGTATTGAAGGACCTAGTTCTTACGTAAGAGTATCCGAGATTAAAAAAGCAGCAATACAAAAACTAATTGACAACGTAGATAGCTCGCAAGTGCTTGATTATCTATAAGTTAAATAGGAGATTCCGTGTAAATAACACACGAGATGCGTAATTATAATATTAACCAATCTAATTTTTTTTTATGGAATTAACGCAAAAATTAGCAACCATTCAAACCAAGTTAAAAGCAAAAAAAAGTCGCTTTAACAAATTCGGTAACTATTACTATAGATCAGCCGAAGACATCTTAGAAGCTTTAAAACCATTCTTACTAAAGCTTGATGTAACCGTTACTACAACTGAAGAACTTATATCAAATGATCCTTCAGTAATTCAATCAACAGCAACCATTAGAGATAATCTTAATGAGCTTTCAGCAACTGCAGTCGTAGGAGTTGATGTTATGTTTAAAGGGCAAGCAATGCCTCAACGATATGGCACAGCCAGTTCTTATGCTAAAAAGTATGCTTTAGGTAATCTATTTTTAATTGATGACACTGCAGATGCCGACGCAACTACAGCTTCAAATAATAATTGGGTTCCAGAAGCTAAAGAATATTTAAAAAAAGGTGGCTCGCTTGAAAAAATTAAAAGTAAATATAAACTTACACCTGAATTAGAACAAGAATTAAGCACACTTTAAATGAACAGTAAAGAAATAGTAGATAAGCTGAGAGAAGACGAACATTACTATGGTAAGTTTGGACAACAATATTTAAGTAATTCAAATATTATGACCTTGCTTAGTGAACCAGAAAATTTATATACTCCAGTTGAAAAGACAGCTGCTATGCTTATTGGTGGGTATTTTCATACTATTATATTAGAGCCTGAAAAAATTAAGTCTTTTAAAATCGTAGAAAGCTCTACAAGAAATACTAAACACTATAAAGAAATATCTGATGGTGAAATGTGTTTACTTCAGCATGAAGCTGATATGGTAGAAGCTATGACAGATAAATTACTTAAAAATAAGTTTATTAAAAGCTTAATTACGGGATCCAATATGATTTATGAAGAACCCGCTATAGGTAAGATTTTTAATTTTAACTGGAAAGCTAAAGCTGATATTATTAATTATGATGAGCATTTAGTTATTGATTTAAAAACTACTACAAATCTTGATAATTTTCGTTTTAGTGCAAATAAGTTTAATTATGACAGCCAAGCTTATATTTATAATAAACTATTTGGATTTGAAATGGTTTTTATTGTAATGGATAAAAACACACACAAAATTAAACTATGCGATTGTTCTGAAAAGTTTTTACAAAGAGGAGAAGATAAGGTAATTAAAGCATCCGAAATGTTTGATTTGCACTACAATACACCTAACTTTGACCCTCAACAATATTTTATTAATGAAACACTTTAAATTTTATTTTATATGGCAACTATTTTAAACACAAGTATTAATCTATCAAAAGTTCCAAAGAACGAGATTATTGATGGAAAAAAAGGTAAGTATTTACCTGTAACAATTACAATTAATGATGAAATTGATCAGTTTGGTCAGCAAGGATCATTAACTGTACGTCAATCTAAAGAGCAACGCGAAAGCAAAGAACCTAAAGTTTATTTAGGTAATGTAAATGTTGTTTGGACGAATGGCCAAAATGTAGAGCCAGCGCCAAGAGATAATATTTCTTCAGCGCCTGCGGCCCCCCAACCTCAACCCGTAGCAGATGATTTACCGTTTTAATAAATATTATGATGTAATAGAAGAAAAATGGCTGTACGTCCATTATGATGAAAACAATGAACCTTATTTAAAAGAGGAATAGATGCAAATAAATACTCAAGAAATAAACGGTTATGCAATTGAAGATTTTAACCAATATGATCTTGAAGAAGGAAAAGCGCAGGGGATTTGTCCCCTGTGTTCATCTAGTAGGAAGCCAATTAAACAAAAATTAAAATGTGCTTCTTATGATTGGGAAACAGGGTTAGGCACTTGTCACAATTGTGATACAACATTTCAGTTACATACTTATAAAAGAAAAGGTAATAGCTTAAAAGAATATACGCGTCCAGTTGAACAAAGTGTAGCGCCTATAGAAAGCACTAAAGTTGAAAAGTGGTTTGACTCAAGAGGTATATCTGTTAAAACTCTTAAAGCTTTAAAAGTTTCAGAAGGACAAGAGTGGATGCCACAGACTAACAAACTTGAAAATACAATTAAGTTTAATTATTTTATAGGTAATGAATTAATTAATATAAAATATAGAGATGCTAGAAAAAACTTTAAACTATTTAAAGGAGCCGAAAAAGTATTTTATAACATCAATAGCGTTGCTAATTACACTAATTGCGTTATTGTGGAAGGCGAAATGGATGTATTATCTTTCCATGAGGCTGGTATATTTAATACTATCTCTGTCCCTAACGGGGCAACTTTAAATAGCAATAATTTAGATTACTTAGATAACTGTATAGACTATCTTGACAATAAAGAAAAGATAATTTTAGCAGTTGATAAAGATGAAGCAGGACAAGCCTTGCAACAAGAATTAATTAGACGTCTTGGTGCAGAGGTTTGTTTTATTATAGACTTCAATGATTGTAAAGACGCAAACGAATATTTATTAAAGTATGGAACTAAAGGATTATCAAAGCTTGTACAACAAGCGAAGGCAGTACCACTGGAAAACGTTACAACGTTCAAAGACATTGAAGGAGAAATTACAGACTTTGTTGAAAATGGTTTCAAAAAAGGGTACCAAATTGGGCTTAGTAATTTCGACGATATTTTCAGCACTTATACTGGCCAGTTTATTACTGTTACTGGTATACCAAGCAGCGGCAAGTCTGATTTCGTGGATCAAATGGTTGTAGGTTACAATCAAAAATACGAATGGAAAACAGCATTTGCTTCACCTGAAAATGCACCAACATTCTTACACGCTCATAAACTAATGCGAAAGGTATGGCAAGATATGCCACACAAATCCGATATTGGGGGAGCAAAATGGAAATCAATAGCTGGGCATGTTGATAGCAATTTCTTTTTTATAGACATGGAGCGTTACACTTTAGAATCGGTTTTAAAGAAAGGCGCTGAACTTGTTAAAAGAAAAGGTATTAAATGCTTAGTTATTGACCCATTTAACAAAGTAAGAGATGTAGATTGCAAGACGGAAGATGTTAATAGATATACAATGGAATATCTAACTAAGATTGAAATTTTTGCAAAGAAATATGATGTGTTAGTTATAGTTGTAGCTCATCCTACAAAAATGTATAAAGATAAAGATGGAAAAATTGAAGAACCAACTATGTACAATATTAAAGGCGGTGGCGAATGGTATGACGCGTCTTATCACGGTTTACTTGTTCACCGCGACTATGATAATAAAACTGTTAAAGCCAAAGTGCTCAAAGTAAAATTTCAAAATTTAGGCGAAAACGGAGCTGAAGCTCACTTTAAATGGGAGTATAGATCTGGGTGTTTTGTACCTATATATCCAGAAGCAATTCACGAAGAAATTATGCCATGGGAAGCGGGTTAGTTAAAAAAAAGTCGTATAAGGGCTTATCAAAATATGCTAAAACATTAACAAATGAGGAACAATTACATTTTAATTATTGCATTAATAATAATTATCGTATATCTCCTAAACCTACTACACAGGGATTATTCCCAGATCTTTGGTTTATAGAGATAAGAATAGGACCATATAAAAAAAATGAAAAAGCTCATGTGTCTCCCGTATCGTACAACGATAAAGATATATGGCCAGCAATAAAAAAAACAATGAAATATTATTATGATAAACGTACAAGATGAATACAGAGGATTATTATCAGGAATACTCTATGGAGGAAAGGAAAAAAATGATCGAACTGGCACTGGGACGAGATCTGTCTTCGGAAGAATTCTTAGACATGATATGGAGCTCGGGTTTCCATTATTAACCGCTAAAAAAATATATTTTAACCATGCAATTACGGAATTACTATGGATATTACAAGGTCGCACTGACATGTACTACTTACGCCACCACGGCGTTACTTATTGGAATGATAATTATAAAAAGTCTGGCAGAGCCGATAACACTCTTGGCCCTGTCTATGGCAAGCAGCTGCGTGACTTTGATGGTGTTGATCAGCTTAAGTGGGTTCTCGAGCAGATTAAACAAGAACCAAGCTCGCGGCGCATTGTGGCAAGCTTATGGAATCCCGCTGAGTTGGACGATATGGCATTGCCTCCTTGTCATTATGGTTTTCAAGTATATATAAATGATGATAAATTAAGCTTAGCTTGGTCGCAAAGATCAGTTGATGTATTTTTGGGTTTGCCTTATGACTTAGCTATATATGGTTTATTATTACTTATGTTAGCAAAAGGTTCAGGTTATAAACCTGGTGATCTTGTGTGTTTTTTAGGTGATTGTCATTTATACAATAATCATCTTAGACAATCTGCTGAGTATTTAAATAGAGCCGATACATTATTACCCACCGTTGAATTAAAAAAAGGGCTATCTTTAACACACGAGGTAGTTATACCAACACATGAGGATATTACTTTAATTAATTATAATCCTGCTTCAGCTATAAAAGCACCATTAGCAACATAAAATATGTATTTTATTTATCATTTACCGGGTAAAAAAATAGGGGTTACACGTAATCTTAATAAGCGTGTAACGACTGTCCAAGGGTATAAGTCAGATGAGTATGAAGTTCTTGATTCTAGCGATGATATAAATTATATATCTGACCGGGAAATAGAACTTCAAAAGTCTTATGGTTATAAAGTTGACAGACAAAAGTATAAAGATTTATGTAATCAAAAATTAAATAAAATGAAAATAAACGTTACCGAACAAACCACAACATTTCCCGTCCCTAAACTACAGCTTAATAATTGGCTAAGAGATAATATGGATTTATCTTGGGAAACATCTCATGGCGAATTTCAACTTGACGTTGAAACTATTAATTGGATTTTACTTAATTGTAAAAAATCTATGTATAATGAAAAGCGCAGTTATATTTACAACAAAGCTTATTATGAAGCTTTTTTAAATCCTGAAAACAATTTAATTCCACCTGTTGAATCAATAGATGTGTTTAATAATATACGCAAATGGGCAGAAGAAAGAGGGTTATATGAAAAAGGCGATACTAAAACACAATTAATTAAATTATATGAAGAATCCGGAGAATTATCCCAAGCCTTGCTTAAAAATAATAAAGAAGATATTATCGATGCTATTGGTGATAGCGTTGTTGTTCTTACTAATCTTGCCCATCTTGTCGGTACCGATATTGAAACTTGTATTCAGTCTGCTTATGATGAGATATCTAGTAGAACTGGTAGAATGATTAACGGAACATTTGTAAAAGATGAATAAAAAAGAAATTAAATTTAGAGATCCGGTAGTTGAGCGCGTAGTAGATAAGTTTATAGATAGATCTGATGTAGGTTTTAAAAAATATAAAGTTACTCTTGAAGATGATCATTCAGATATGTTTGCTTGGATTAATCATTTACAAGAAGAATTAATGGATGCAACTTTATATCTTCAAAAACTTAAAGAGTCAGCGACTGAAGAGCTTCAAGAAGCCTTACTAAAAAAATATGAAAACAACTAAAAGAAATCCATATAAAAGAAGGAAGCGAGGCCCTGTTGTTTCAAAAAAAGTATCGTATGATGGTATTAACTTTGCTTCAGGCTTAGAAAGATATATGTATATGGCTTTAAAAAAAGCTAAGATACGATCAAAATACGAAGGTGAAACTTTTGTTTTATTAAACGGTTTTCATTTTGAAAACGAAGTATATGAAAGACAATCAAATGGAAAGGGTGATTATAAAAATAGGGGATGCAAAAGAATATTACCTATTAAATATACGCCAGATTTTATAGGAGATACTTTTATAATTGAAACAAAAGGTCGGGCTAATGAATCATTCCCAATGCGCTGGAAGCTATTTAAGCAGCTTGTAATGAATCAATTTCCGAATTATACACTATATAAACCACAGAATCAAAAAGAATGCGACAGAACAGTAGAGTTGATCCTCGAGAAGCAAAAAAAATAGCTCGCATTAAATATGCGGATAGGCAAATTGATAAATTTATTAAATGGAGTATTGAAACAAGGGGAAGGCTTTTATATAAAGAACTTGTTGAATTACATGAAACGCACAATATAAAATGCTATGGCAAAAATAATATTAAATAATTACAAAACTAAAAATAAGGTAAAGCGTCCTAATGTGCACGCAAAAAGTAAAACTTCACAACTTAAAAAAAGCAAAAATTATGTTAAAAAATACCGAGGGCAAGGAAGATAAAAGTTGGGAATTAAGTATTGGGCTTTATCCCGGCGTATTGTTAGGAATAAGATCGTATATTAATACTGATTATAATGAGCATGTTATATATTTACCGTTCGTAGATATTTGTTTAACAATAGATAAATAATAAATGGGATTATTTGATTTAAGAGTGGCGTACAAGCCTTTTGATTATCCAGAATATTATACTGAAGGCTGGTTAAAACAAGCACAAGCTTTTTGGTTGCATACAGAGATTCCTATGTCTGGCGATATAAAAGATTGGAATGAAAAATTAACTAAAGAAGAAAAAAATTTAGTAGGTAACATACTTTTAGGTTTTGCTCAAACCGAGTGTGCTGTATCTGATTATTGGACGCAAAAAGTTGTTGGTTGGTTTCCTAAACATGAAATACAACAAATGGCAATGATGTTTGGCAGCCAAGAAACAATTCACGCGGTTGCTTATAGTTATTTAAATGAAACATTAGGACTTGAAAATTTTGAAGCATTTTTACAGGATGACGCAACTATGGAAAGATTCGATAATCTTGTTGCTTATGAAGGATTTGAAAAAACTGGTATTGCAAAATCCCTGGCTATTTTTTCTGCTTTTGCTGAAGGAGTTAGTTTATATTCTGCTTTTGCTGTATTATATTCTTTTCAGCTTAGAAATTTACTAAAAGGTATTGGACAACAAATGAAGTGGTCAGTACGAGATGAATCTTTACATAGTAAGATGGGTTGTCAACTATTTAGACATATGTGCGAAGAAGATCCTAAACTATTAAATAAATGTAAAACAGAAGTGCTTGATGCGGCCAAAACTATATTGCATGCAGAAGAAAAATATATTGATAAAATGTTCGAGCTCGGAGACATTGAAAATCTTAAAGCTTACGACCTCAAGCAGTTTATTAGAAAACGGCTTAATGAAAAATTGCATGAGCTTGGGTACGCGAACAGTGGGCTCAACTTTGAGTTTAACCAAAAAGCAGCAAGCAACCTCGACTGGTTTTATCATCTTACCGGTGGCCATACTCACACTGACTTTTTTGCTGTACGCCCGACGGATTACTCTAAAGCAAATGAAGGTGAAGATTTTGAAGATATATGGTAAAGTTAAAAAACCTTGTAAAGGAAAGAAAGTTAACACCTTTAGAAAGGCTATCTAATAGGCTGGGTTATATGGGTGCAGCATTTATAATGATCTCGCCTTATTTATTGCCCGACGCTATAGGTGCTGTTACATATGTAGCCGGAGGTATATTATCATTACCTCAAGTTTTTGTAGCAAAACAATGGAATTTAGTAATAGTAAATTTAAACGTAACATTAGGATATTTAATCTATTTATATAACACATGAAAGAAAGTAAATTAGTAGACATGCATAGAAGCGTTGAAGCTCTTAAGCGTGTTACGCAACAGGTATTAAATGAAGTATCACACCTTAGAGAATTAGGTATTGGTACATTAGAGCTAGTTAAACTTATGGATGGATATGATGAAGCTTTAGAAAAATTACAAACTAAAGTTACAACTAAACCTGAAGAAGAAAAAAAATTAGACTTAGATGTGGAATAGCGATTGGAAAAAAGGTGAAGACTATCCTGTTTGGGGTGATACAGATGTTTACAAAAAAACTATTACCGGTGGCTATTTAATTAATGGCGAATCACCTAAGGATGCATATGAGCGAGTTGCTAAAACTATAGCAAAGCGCTTATACAAGCCAGAACTAGCTGAAAAGTTTTTTGATTACATATGGAAAGGCTGGCTATGCTTAGCTTCGCCTGTGCTATCTAATACAGGTTCAGATCGTGGATTACCTATTAGTTGCTTTGGAATAGATGTAGCAGATAGTGTTCATGATATTGGTACTAAAAATTTAGAAATGATGTTACTAGCAAAACACGGTGGGGGTGTTGGTATCGGAATTAATATGATTCGTCCCGCCGGAGCTAGAATAACAAACAATGGAACAAGTGATGGAGTGGTGCCGTTTTGCAAGATATACGATTCAACAATACTTGCCACTAATCAAGGATCTGTCAGACGAGGAGCTGCTTCAGTTAATATCAATATTGAACATCCCGACTTTGACGAATGGGTGGAGATCAGAGAGCCTAAAGGAGACGTCAATAGACAATCACTTAACCTCCACCAGTGTGCTGTGGTCGGCGACAAGTTCATGCGAAGACTTGAAGCGGGAGATAAAGAAGCGAGGGGGAAATGGTCCAAACTCCTTCAAAAGCGCAAAGCAACTGGAGAACCTTATATCCTTTTTAAGGGAAATACAAACAAAAATAACCCAGAGGCGTATAAAAAAAATAGTCTAAAAGTACATATGACTAACATTTGTAGCGAAATAGTATTGCATACAGATGAAAGCCATAGTTTTGTTTGTTGTTTATCCTCAGTTAATTTAGATAAATATGACGAATGGAAGAATACCAATCTGATATACGACGCCACATGGTTCCTAGACGGTGTGCTAGAAGAATTTATCCAGAAGGCAAAGAATATGAAGGGATTCGAGAACTCTGTACGCAGTGCGGAAAAAGGAAGGGCTCTTGGGCTTGGTGTCCTTGGGTGGCACAGCCTGTTGCAAAAAAGCGGAATTTCTTTCGAAAGCTTGTTAGCACAATTCAAAACGCGAGAAATTTTTTCAAAAATTAAAATTGAAACAGAAAGAGCATCAAGAGCTTTAGCCGAAACATATGGCGAACCATTATGGTGTGCTGGTACAGGTTTTAGAAATACGCATTTAAGAGCTGTAGCACCAACTGTTTCTAATAGTAAATTAGCAGGTAATGTATCACCGGGCATAGAGCCGTGGGCTGCGAATGTATTTACAGAGCAATCAGCTAAAGGTACATTTATACGTAAAAATAAAGAACTTAAAAAAGTATTAAGAAAACTTGGAATCGATAATAAAGAAACTTGGGATAAAATTTTGGAAGATGGTGGATCCGTTCAAGGAGTTAAACAACTTGATGGATGGTATTACGATCACGGAGGAAGACTTAACCAAGAAGAAGGAGGAGAGCCTGTAAAAAATGTATTTAAAACATTTAAAGAAATAAATCAATTAGAATTGATTAGACAAGCAGGAATAAGACAAGACTATATAGATCAGTCTGTAAGCTTAAACCTTGCGTTTCCATCGGAAGCAACGCCAAGATGGCTAAATACTGTGCATTTTGAAGCTTGGAAACAAGGAGTGAAGACTTTATATTATACTAGAACAGAATCTGTATTAAGAGGTGATATAGCTGCAGCGGCTATGGATCCTGATTGTTTAAGTTGTGACGGTTAATACGTCCAAATAGTTGTTTTAGGCGCATTAGGATAGCCAATTCCAACGTGTACAAAATTACTTTTACGCGATATGCCTATGCGTCTGAACCCAACTTTAATAGCTGCACTAACTAAATTAAATGTATTTTCGCCGCCAGCACATTTAATATCTACAGCAGCACCATATGTGTGCTCCCCTGGTTTGCTTTTTACAATTTCTACAGGATGAGAAGCAGGTCTATATGAAGAATTAAGAATAATAGGTTGGCCGTATTCTTCACGAAGCTCGTCAAGCATAGTTAACAATTTAGGATCCATCTTATCTATATTCCCCTTAAAATCATCTTTGTCGTTAAAATATTTCATTTTTCACCACATTTTTTACTTGGATTAGCTACTTGCCTCCAATCTTCTTTTTCAAACCAATCTCTTAAGGTAGCCCCTGGTTTGCTTGCTCCTTTCACGTTTGTTTTAGAATCTCTTTTGTACTTACCAGCTTTTCCCGCTTTTCTTTTAGCGCGTACAACTTTACCTTTTTCAGCTTTACTCATACTACGTATTTTAGCAAGAGGTAAGCAGGCTTTTGTCGTACCCCCACCTTTTTGTTTTTGAAACGGAGAATTATTTTGTGTAAACATTATTTTTTCTTTTTACCCATTTTACCAGGTCCGCCTGCACTTGTACATCTTACGCCCCAACCCGAAGCATAAGCAGATGGCCATACTTTAAACTTTCTTTTTGCTGCGGATTTGCAAGGCCCGCTAATTTTTGCATACAATGGTGAATTCATATTATCTTCTATTTGATGATCTACTATTACTTCTGCTAGTTCCTCTTCCAGAGCTTCTAGTTTTCTTTTTCTTTTTAGGTTTTCTTTCGGGTTGTATGCCTAATTGCCAATCTGACCAGCCCGCTAATAGCATCATTCTTTCCAGCTTAGATATATCATCTCTTGTAGCCGCTCTGACATTATCAACTTTTTTAATTACTCTATCAAGAGGTACATTTGTTGAAGCGGATATAACATTAGCACCTGCTAAATAAGCGGGGTTATCTAAGCTAAATCCTTTTTCTTTCATTTCATCTTTATTCCATTCATAAGACTTTAAAGCACTTCTTACTTTTTGAGCTTTTGATTGAATAGGTGGGGATATACCTAATAACTGCATTACTGTAGTTTCAGCGTAGTCTGGTCGTTTCTTTTCAGATTCTTTAATAATTTTAATTAAAGCATTTTTTAATGTAGCAATTACGGCGCCGCCAACACCTATACCTCTGAGTAAACCATCTGCCATTCCATTAGCTACGCTTATGTATTTTTCTTCTTTTTTCTTTTCATCTTCATCATTATCACCAAATGCAATTGCAAATGCCGCTTGCTGTAAAGTGTTAAATATTAAATTTTGCACTGCACCGTAATAAAGTAGCTTAGATATATTTGTTTTAGCATCACCACGGCCATTTATAAGATCACTG
>WLWG01002061.1_pt1 | contig 16156 bp, 6 predicted proteins | sample 6712871 | NCBI WGS metagenome assembly WLWG01 (sample SAMN12718693, study PRJNA515312) | sponge metagenome | isolation source: marine sponge | host: Mycale hentscheli | place: New Zealand: South Island, Marlborough, Capsize Point | collected 2003-05-01
TAAAACATTCATTATTTTGAGAAGAAGTAGCAGTGTAACCTAAATTACCATCAGATAGAGTTAGTGTATTGGTTAATGATAGTGGATTCAAAGTAGCATAACCAGTCTCTTGTCCACGAACTGTGTTGATATCAGTGTTGAATGGGTTGAAGGTGGTTGCTGCTGCGTTTCCGTTTGCTGTGATAGTTCCAGGTTTTACTGCTCCTTCAGTCGCAGAAGTATTAGACTGACAACACAGAAGTTTTGTATCCATATCTGTAAGGATGACATCACCAACTTTTATTCCACAAAGATAGGTTCCTGTGTTACCTCCACTTGAAGAATTACCAATTACCTGAACACTAGTTAAACCACTACCACCAAGAGTAACTGTCAAAGTTCTTACGCTATTATCACCATAAGTTGTAGTTTCTGTACTTCCATTCACTTTAATAGAACTACTTGTAGAAGATGATTGTCTAATATAATATATTACTACCTGTTCTCCACTACTACCAAGGGCACTTGGAGGAGTAAAGGTTATACTACCACCCTGATTAGGAGCTACAGATTTTGTATAACCTGTTGTCACATCTCCATCAAAACCACCAGTAGCATAATAACCACTAGCAATTGAACCACTTAAATAACTACTCCAAACAGTTCCAGTAGTGAGTGATGATATTGGTGATGTGAAGTTTGATGTGTATAGTGCGGTTCCATTTACAAAACGAAGATTAGATATGAATCCATTTACTTCATAATTAGAATTTCCACTCCATTTACCAATATTTAATGCAGTACTTACATTAGCAGGAACAGAACTTGTTGTATTCTCTCCTATTTTATTACCATCAAGGAACAATCTTATTGTTGTTCCATCATGAGATACCGCAATATGATGCCATCTTTTGAGTGTGAATCCTCCAAAGGGTCCAACTAGAACAGTTGAATTATTTTGATAAAACCTAATATTGCCACTCGTATCAATCATCAATTCAACTCCATAGGAGCTGCCATCTCCTTGATCGATTATCATAGCACCACTGGAATCATATGCATGAAGATATACAAAACAATCCCAGGTGAATGCACTTTGATGATCAAAATCCGTGCTATCAGCAAGAGTCAAATAGTCACCATCACCATCAAAAGCAACAGCACCATCAGTAACTTTAGCAAGTTTAGAACCACCAACCACACCTGATGGAGTGTCTGGGAAAATATCTGGGGAGGATGATGCAACTACAAAGTTGCTGGTGTATTTTGCTACTCTTTTATAAAAACGAACATCTTGAATATAACCGTTAAGTGCGTAATTGCCATCAGCCCTGGCACCTATAGTTAGTTTGTCTGATGCTGTACTGCCTGCATCTACTGACGTTGTTGCCCTACTAATTCCATCAATATAAAGAGATGTTGTACTACTATTTCTTACAAGAGCAATGTGATACCATTTGTTTGCCTCAACTGAGGTTGCAAGAAGGGCTACACCAGATGAAAGATAAACCTGTATATTTCCACTGCTCATCTGCACTGACCACCCACCAGTTCCATTACTTGTATTTTCTATTAATATATTAACTCCACTGGTACTGTTAGCATATAGAAAAAATTCTACAGTCCAATCCATACCATTAACAACATAGTCAGTGCTACCACCAGTCGATAAGAAATCACCAGTTCCATCAAAGTAGTAACTTCCACCATAAAAATTACTTTGAGTACTTGATGCAGTAACATTACCATTGGATGCTAAAATTTTTGTTCTCACATCTTTAAAATCTTGCCATGATCTTTGGTTGAAGTTTCCATTTGGAGCACCATTATTTGATGAAATAACTTTAGTCAAATTGGATATATCGTTGAAGAATAGTTCTAGTTCAAAGATATTAGTAGTAGAACCAGAAGAAGAGTCAAGATATACATATATTCTCAATGTTTCGAGTTGTATACTTGATGCGAGTGTTACATCAAACCAATCTCCTCTTGCAGATTGAGAGTATGTTTCTTGTCCAGAACCAACACTTCCATTCTTCCATTTATCCGGGTCAGTCCATACACTACCACTATTGTCAAGTGTTCCAGTGGTTAAGATTGTGCCATTAATTTCAATAGCAGATACATACATCCAATTCCAATCAGTCTTAAATCTTAGACGTGTGAGGGTTCCTACCACACGTTTTCTAAAGTTGGATGATACATCATTATCCTTACCAATTAATGGAAGTGCAATAGCAAGTCCCTCATAAGAGCTATCTTTAAGTATATGACCATCAACTTTAATAGCAGAAAAACTTGCTCCACCTGTAGAAGCTCTTGAGAAGACTATTGTACTAAGAGTTCCTGATCCAGTTTTTACAGTAACCCACTCATTTGCAGCAATAGTTTGTGCTCCTTCTCCATTTACATTTACGGTGTTGTCTGCATTGATTAGATAAACCTCAATACTCTGAGCAAATGGTATTCCCCCTGGAGGAGTAAATGTAATAGTGCTTGGATTTGATCCCGTATTATTTTGAGCATATTGATTATTAGAACTTCCAACTTCCCCATCAAAACCATCTGCTGCCTGTGCTGCTGATTGGAATCCTGATGCATCACCAACCAGGGCATTACTCCAAATTGTTCCATCATTTGGACCAGCATTTGCATTTACATCAGTTCTTATGCCACTACTGGCATAATTTCCACCACTCACAGTATTCAGAATAGGAAGTGCTCCTGTTGCTTTATCAAGTGTTGTAAATCCACTAAAGTTTACTGGTGTCCAGTCATTTCCCTTACCAGATTTGTCCTCACCAATTGATGAATTTCCATCCATTGGGAGGTAGAAACCATTTGGTCCAAAATCAAGTTTTTGTGTGGTGCTATCTTTCATAATAACACCATCAACTTCAATAGCCTGAAGTGAATAACCAACTACACCTGAACGGTGTATCCAAGAAAGTGTTTTTAAGTAATCAACAGGTAATTCATGCCATCCAGTATAGCTAACATCCGCACCAAAACCAATTCCATTAACGACTATATCAGAATCTACATTACCTGAACCTGAACGATGGAAGTATACTCTTATTTTACCTCGTATAGGTGTTCCGAGAGTAAGTGTAGCAGTTGCATTATCAGTTGGTTTGCAACCATCAGTCTGATCACTTGAATCTATAGACCCATCAAAAGCTTTAGTTGGACCACAATTACTTACATAACCACTAGCACTTATTGAATTACTCCAAACCGTTCCATCATTTACAGTTGTTCTTGTAGCAGTTCCATCTACTAAAACAACTCCGTCAATTTCTACAGCATATAATTCTACTGAAGAACTAGCACTTGCGTGATAAAAAGTAATTGTATCTAATCTTGAAACTGAACCAATAGTTAACCAATCTCCACTTGGGACACTTCCACCAAGATTAGTTCCATTAACTGTGAAATGTCCTGCTGCTGGGGTGCCTGCTTTATTCAGATACATTCTTAGGGAACTACCTACAGTAATTCCACCACCAGGTAAACTTGTGAAATCAAATGTTATTGTTGAATCGTCATTTGGTTCACAGAATAATGATAAATTACCATCAAATGCTCTAGTATAACCCTTAGGTCCACTAACAGTTCCAGACCCATAACTACTATAAATTAATCCACTTCCTAAAATACGGAAATCAGCACTAGCCTTTCTAGGTCTCCAAGTTCCCGTGAGTGGGTCAGTAGATCCAAAATACCCAGGTCCAAGTGATTTACCTTCAATCATATAGACATTAGAAAGCATTCCCTCCATTGGAGCATAAATGGAGCCATTATCATCCCAAGAACCTATTCTATGAGGTAGTGCTTTGTTCATAGCAGACTCATAGTTGAGAGTGGGATAAGTAGAAGTCTGAAAACTGGTGATTTGTTTTCCATTGACATACATCTTTAATCGATCACTTTCAACCGATTGAGTAGTGTCGTGAGCGATTACAACATGATACCACCCAGTATCTCTATGTACTGCTGTTGATACAAGATTCCACACATTACTGTTGCTTACTTGATCTGCTACGGACAATTGAAAGCTGGAGTTGAATCTAATATCAAGTCCAGCTTGACTACCTGATCCACCAGATAAACCAAACATCCCTATAAAGGTTTGGGAATTTTGAAACAATTTGACCCAAAAACTAAAAGTCCACGTCTTGCGATTTCTTTCAACAGCTGGTGTTCGAGTTAAAACCTGAGATTTTGCACTATTAAGTTTCAAACTACCATCAATAACCTGAGCACTGGACTGATTAAGAAGTCCTGACTGTGAACTTGGAAATAATATTCCCATTTATCTATCCTCCTCAGTTACTGTAATTGAGACCAGCAGATGCTAGTAGTTGTGTTCCGATACCTGTAACACCTTGTCTTTTTACTACAAAAGAAAGTAAATCAATCGCACCACCTCCTTCTGTCATACTAGGTGGCGACCCTGATGGGAATAAGAAGTATGAACTAAACCCAACAGTAGCAATACCTGATGATGGTTGACTTATCGCAACTGTGTGTGAATTACCAAAGCTACCACCACTACAAGTAATTGTTGTAATACCTGCTGTCAGTGTTAAATCATGATGTTGTGCTGTGCTTAAATTTAGTATAACAACTGTATTTGCTGCTGGTGATGATGATGTTGTACTAATACTTGCAGAAATACCACTTAGGTTTGATCCGTCACCATAGTATTCTGTAGCTGTACACACTCCAGCGAACTCTGCGTGTCCGTCTGCTGTAATCGTACCACCGACACCAGCAAGACCAAATTTAATTCCAGCTCGAGCTGTAACAACACCAACAGAATCTACATTCGTTACGTCCTCATATGTCAAAACACCAGTGAATGTAGCAGCTACACCAGTTAGGTTTCTTATCGTAATATCTGGTGTCCCAGTTAATCCACTAGCATTAGTAGCACTAGTAGCATTACCACTTAGTGCCCCACTGAAGGTAGTGGCTGATAATGTATTTGATGTTGAATTATATGTTAGTTCTGCATCTGTCGCTGCAGCTGTCATTGAACCAGATGTTTGACTGGTAACAACTACTCTTTGATCCCCAGATCCAGCGGAGAGTGTAGCACCTGCAACGATACCAGTCAGTGCTGAACCATCACCATAAAATCGAGATGCAGAAACCGATGTACCACTCGTGACTATACCAACGGTAGTGACACCAGTAACTTCAACACCACCAGGATTAATATTCAGAATGGATGAACCAACTGAGACAAATGTTTGTTTTCCAGTTGCTGGTGAGAACAAACCAGTCGTACTATCACCACTAAAGGCTAAAGATGGAGATAGAGCAGTCCCTTGACTTAGACTTCGTAATCCTGAGGTGATAATACCAATATTAAACGGAGCTGCATCAACCCACTGAGAAGAAGACCCATCATTATAATAGATGAATAATCTACCCAATTCAGTGTGATACCAAAGATTACCAACAACTGGAGCAGAAGAGAAAGCTTCTCCTTGAGTTGTACCAATACCGATACTGGCTGATCCTCCTCCTCCACCACCAACAATAGTCAGTGTTGCAATACCACTATGTGGTGCTGAGAGAGTTGATACACCAGCTCCGACAAACTTCAGGAAAGTAACACCATATCCAATAGCACCAGCTGTCGAAAAACCAAGTGTTCCACCAGATGTTGCAGTGATATTAGTTAATTGGGAACCGTCACCATAGTATGTGACAATACCACCTGAAGCAGGACCAACAGTTCCACCAGTACCAATTCTAAGTCCACCTGTAGCAGTGGTCATTCCAGCAACACTTAAGTGCTTACTACCACCAATAACTAAACCTGTACCATCAAAAGTTAGATTCCCATCATCCTCAAGTTCTCCACCAGTTCCTGAGATAATAACACGATTATCTGTTAAATCTTCTACCTTCGCAGTGGTAACATTAATACCACCATTAGCATCTATAAGTCCAGTGACCGTAGCAACACCAGTCAAATGGAGATTAGCATCCATATCGACATCAGCATTGATGTCAACTTTATCAGCACCAGTACCATCACCAAAAGTGGCGATTCCAGTAATATTCAGACGAGGGGCACTTACTAAATCACCACCGAAAATATTCCCATCAACTTTTAAATCACCACCATCAACAAGCAATGTTGTTGATCCAGATCCCACATTAGAAATGTGGACATTATGGTGTGCTGTCGCTGTGTTTAAACCAATTCTTCCTGCCTGTACATCAACAGTAAGAACAGTTCCACCAGTACCAACCTCAAAAGTGTCCTGAACTGTTGCAAACCCAACTAATGTTGTGTTCCCAGTTAGTTTGGAATCACCACCTACTTCAAGGAGTTTAGTAGGTATAGTGGAACCAATACCAACTTTATCTAGGGCAGAGGACGCAAAGATTAGATCTGTTGCGACCTCTATTCCATTTTTGACTACAAAATTCTTGTTTACAGCCATATTCGTTAGAGGTTCACTATCCCCTCAGTTTTTTTATTATTTAGGTGATGATATACTTACCAAATTCTACAAAGTTATCCTGTTGGGCTCTGTTATCATCCTCAGTTGCTTGCGCAAACATATTAATTGTATTTTTCTTACCAGTCGCAATTTCATAGACATCAGCCTTAATCTCAAAGATTCTTGGATGACTATAAGTTTTAGTTGCAAAATCAGGGAAAACCATTTTACCAGCACCATCTACTGGTATACCATTCTGACTACCCAACTGACTCGCGTTGAAGTTAATATCTTTGCGATCAGCTGAGTACCAGTTTTCTTCGTGAGTTGAATACAAGACTCTGTATCCTCCATCTCCCGCACAAACGAACCCTAATCTAAATACAACCCTGATTGGTGTGTCCTTCCACTGTGATTCTCTTGGACCAAAATTTCTAATAGTTAAACTATAAGCAACATATGAAATGCGTTCTGCTCTTTCTAGAGGAACATCATTTGGAATAAAGAAAATTCCATTTGGAGGATTCTCTCCTGATCCACGGGCATTACGGTGCTTATTAAAAGTTTTAGCATAATCGTATGGTGGAGAAGGTTGAGATCTTGTTGGACCTTTAATTGTCTCTCCAGGTTTTGTTTGGTCACTTCCACCAACATCACCTTGAGTACCCATCTTATATCCAAGATTTCTTGAATCATTCCAGTCAATTCTTGAAAAGTTTGGAGGTGCAGGAGCAGGAGGATTTGGTATTGGTGCATCAGGATCATATAAACTAACTCTAAGATATGCGTCTCCAGTGTTTACACCAGATGTTGTCCTTAATACAGTGACTCTACCGGCATCAGCGTATCCTGAACCTCCACCACCGCCGACACCATTTCCTTCACCACCAGAACCACCTACGGCACCAGCACCACCGCCTCCGCCTCCACCATCAAGTCCATATCCACCATTGACTCTACCAGATTGTCCTGGTCTGAATCCACGATTTAACAAAGCACTTGTTGGAAATTCCTTTAGAACAAATATAGGATTTCTCGGTGGATTTTCATTTGGAAACTCATATCCCTCAAGATGTGTTTTTTTAAAATGACCTGATTGTGTATAGTCCGCACATTGGGCCAAACCCTGATCCCTGAAGACATCAGTATTAGGACTTGGGCAAGAACCTAATGTACCACCTCTTTGTTGTATATCAGTCAGAAAAAGATCTTGAAAACTTGTACCTGGAGTGTTAGTAGCACCACCATTTCCACCTCTTCTACCAAATCCACTCTGGCCAGCCAAATTAAAACCGCCACCATCACCACCTGCAGCAGATAGACCTGCACCACCACCAGCACCAAGAGCAGCTAAAAGTTGGTTTTTCTCATAAATTGTTGCAATTCCACCACCATATGCTCCACGAATTGGATCCCTCAGAACAGCACCACCAGTTGGCATTAGTTCACCTTCATTTGAACCCAGTTTGATGGCATACTCTACATTTTGCTTCAGAGTCATTCTGAAACATCCCCAACCACCTTGTCCTGCTTGAATTCCCCCAAACGAAGCACCACCAGCTGCAGCCATTTCAATCAGAACATCAACATCAGCTTCTGGAGCATGAAGGAAGTAGACAACAGAACCAGCTCGAAGACCAGCACCTACAGGATTGGGATTTTCACTTGTAGAAACCTGTGCTCTTCCTGTAATATTCAGAGGACCATCATTTAAATTCTGTTGAATCATACTGAAAGGAACCGATTCGTTGCGTCCATCATAAGTTTCAAGATTAACAAATTCTTTTATGGACTCAACCACATAACTAACTTGATTTGACTGTAATGGTGATGGTTCTGCTGTTGGGTGTGTAACCATACAATCGATTGTATATGTTCCCTCTAATTGTTTGATTTGTAATTGTTTTGTCGTTGAACCTGTGATGGTTGCACTATCAGATAAATTAACTCCATCTATTCTCCATTGATATGTAATTAGAGAATCTAAAGTTGAATCTGAAACCTCTGCGTCAATATTAAAGATAGAGAATGAATCTTCCAACCCATCTGTAATTTCAGTTGGTTGTAAAAGTATTGACAGAACTGGAGTAACATTAATTGTTACTGTATCTGATATTAAAGGTGCATTTGGAGCATTTCCTGTTGATCTCGCAGTTCCAGCGGTTACAGGAGTTGATGATTGATATGCAGATGCACCATATGATGCATACAAAACTGCAGTCTTCCCACTATCGGTTGGATTAGTGAGATTGGTGACTGTAAGTTCAGAAGTTTGAGAACCACTAATTTCTTGATCACCATATGTACCATCAACGGCAATGACATCGTTAATGTACCATTGATACTCAACATTTCCCGTATTTGTTACTCTTTCTCCAGGAATTGTTGGATTGTGTTTAAATTCAGCGGTAGCGATACCACTTAAGGTAACACTACCACCGTTAGAAACATCTCCACTTATTGATGGTTGTGTGGTGTACCTCAGGAAAGGTCCATTGAGGTCGAGAGTTGTATCTATTGAGTTATGGAATCCTAATCCTATCATGCGAAGTTCTGTCCTCCAACAACACCGTACAGGGATGAACCACCATCAAATGTCTTGAACGAGTAAATATCGGTCTTAGACGCGGTTGTAGTCGGGATAGGTACTACCCCACCACCTGGCCAATAAACAGGAATGGTAGTACCACCATTATCCCTAAAGGTATCTATACCGACACCATAACCACCAGTTCCATCCTGTGTCAGTTTGATGGAGAAAGCTGTTGAACCAGTTGGCGGATTGAGTAGAGTGAATCTAGTTACAGCCTCATCAAGTGTCACCTCAAATGTTTGTCCAAGTGACAGGTCAATAATCACAACTCCACTAGCAATATCAGGTGTTTCTACATTTTCAGAATATGTCTTGAGTTTGACAGATCCTTCAAAGTCAACATCTGCTCTTGGTGAATTTGTTCCGAAACCAACCTTTCCACTATTTGTAGTTAAAGCAGTTCCAACAATCAGATCAGTCGTAGTAACGATTCCTGCTGTAATCTGACCTCCAGTATTTGAAATCAAATAATCACCAGTGATCGTTGTAAATCCAGTCACACTGACATTAACAGCTTCAAGTTGATCTTCAAAAGCAGCTCTGTTCTTAACCCTTAAATCCGTTGTTCCAGAACCAGGAGCTCCAACATCAAGAGGGAATTTAGGTACAGTTGTACCAATACCAACATTGAGAACATCATTATTGTAAATACCAGTTCCAAGACCAGCTAATACACCTTTCCAAAGACTATCATTCTGAAGGTTAGTGAGAAGAGATCCATCACCAACTATTTTGTTTGCCGTGAGAATTCCAGTAATATTGATATTACCATCAATATTGGTATCCCCAATGACATTCAATTTGTACTCATTGGCTGTAGTCCCAATACCAACACCATCATTATCTACTGCGAACAGTGTAGTTCCAGAACCAACTCTTAAGGTAGATTTGCCAGGTGTAGTGGTTGCGATTCCAACCTGATCAAATGTCATCTGATTAGAATTTTCATCAACACTGATTGAACCAAACGAATACCATCCAGTGTCAGTGGTATATGTCCATCCAATCGTTCCACCTTCAGTTGGATTGGCGTTATAAACAACATCACCAGGGTTACCAGCCAATGTGGGTTGTGTAAGTCCTACAGTATATTTTCTAGATACAACAGTATCACCCTGAAGGAACAATGAGTTGGACTCAACACCATCTTCAGAGGTAGAAGTAATTTTCTCAGTGAAGACAACTGGTCCATTGAACTCTGACAGAATATTATTCTGAGTTCCACCCTCAACCTTGAGACTTCTGGATACAGTAGCGTCAAGTGGGTTGATAACATCAACACCAGTCTCTGTACCAACAACAAATACATCCTCACCAGTAATTGTTGGTACTGGTGTATCAAATACCTCTTCCTTACCAGTGTTAGAGGAAATTCTCTTGTTACCAATATAGAAGTCACCTCGGTCATTCATACCAGTGTAGACATTCACACCACCATTGGATCTAAATGATTGAGACAGTAACTGTTCAGTCAGACCAGGTTGTGATGATTGTCTCTGTGGTAGTGCTGTTGAGTAGTTACCAGGACCATACCCAAGATACTCAAATGTATGACCAGATGCTCTAGTAATTGATGTTCTTCTAAGTTCAATTGGATGTATATTAATTGTTTGAATCTTTGATCCATTAATGTGTGTGGCACTCTTAGTTCCAACAACACCTCTGAATACCTTGACGGGGTTAGAACCAACCGTCGTTTTGATTCTCATTATCTCATTATCAATTCTGAGATAATCACCAACATTCAGACCAAATTGTTCTACATTTTCAATACTGATCTCATCAGTGTTGGATGTATTAACAGCGGCCGATAGAACAGTACTAATACCAGCATAATAATTATTAGCCCTTCCACCAAAGTTTTCATCATAAAGAGCAAATGTTCCAGATTGTGCAGATTGACCAACATTGTAACCACGAAGTGATCCAGAGACTGTTGGAGTGTTTGTCGAAATACCAATATTGATTATGAAGGAATTGAGACTCAGAACTTCATTTACAGAGAATATTCCATTATAAAAATTCTCTGTCGCTCCACCAATTGCGATAGCATTATCAGCTACTAATCCATGTGTGTCTGAGGTAACAATTGTACCGAGTCCAACCTCTTTATTATACGTTAAAGATGAAATGTTAATTCTAGGTCCATTATTAGCCAAATAAGATTCAGATAATATGGTAGAACCAACACCAGTCGTTGAGAATCCAGTAACAGGAAGTCTCGATTCAACAGTTACTTCTCTAGCTGTACTAACACCAGTAATTCTATAAAGTTGATTGTAGGAATTATAACTTTCAGAAGTGACACCAGATATATTGACAGTATCACCGATATTACTATTAATATATTGTACTGTGACTGAACCAGCAGAGAAACCAGTTGTTGTGGCTGTTCCTGTAACTGTTAAAACATCACCAACCTGATAATTAGAACCACCGTCCATAACCTGAACATTGGTCATTTCACCAGAACCATTTACTGTAATTCTAGCTGTAGCACCTTGACCACCTGTACCAACGCCAAGACGAGCATTGTAGAGGTTTTCTACAGTTCCAGATCCATTACCATATGCGGAACCAGCTGAAGTCACTGTCACACCAGCAATAGAGTTGTACCCATGTTCACGGTCCAAAAAGATAGTATGTGTCGAACCAGCACTAACTGTCGAATCATACATCGTCTGGATGTCGGTGACACCAACACCAATCTGGAAACTGTGGTTAAATTTATTAAGAGAAGATTTTGTGATACTACTCTTTGGATCATCAATTACAACTTTGCCCAATTGATCGGCAAGTGCATAGGACTTAGCTACAGGTGATTCAGATACAGGATTGTCTCTATCAAGTTGAGGATAAAGATTTAAGATTGGTTGTGAGAATGAAAAATCATTAGATCCGTTGAATGGTGCAACAGATGGTTTATTAGACGCGTCGATAACGGTCAGATAGTAAATACCATCCTGTTCTCCAACTTTATATTCTTTAATCTGCTCAACATCATAGATATAGAATGTATTATCAGCTCTTACACGTTGGAATGTTGGGAGAGATGTTGTTCTTACAGATGTATTATTTGTAAATGTTCCAGGATTGGTAGTGATATCAGAAGTAAAGAATGTGTTAGCACTTGAGATACCAGCAACCGTAAATGTACCGTTAAACGCAGAGTTAGCAATACCAGTTAAATTATTTGTACTCGTTACATTACTAATTTTGAACTTGGATCCAACAGTCAGATTATGTGGAAGTTCAGTGGTATAATTAGTGTTTGTGTTGTCATAATTGGCTGTGCGAATGAAACTAAAGTTTCTCATCTCACCAACATTTGACATGGTGACAGAACTGGGACTAAACTGGAGAGCCACCTCAGTGTCATTAACACCAGTTACATCACTAGAATTTTGTAGAACATAACTATCTCTGGGTGGTCTAGCCGATGCAATACCTACGTCAGATGGAATAATATATCTGTATCTGTAAATTCTATCTTGTAATCCTCTATTATCTGGTTGTCTGTTGATGAATGTTCTGGAAGTGGCTTCACCAAGAGCAGTAGTCCCAAGTGATACGATTGTATTATAGATTCCATTGTCCGTAGATGAACCAGAAACATTAACATACCACTTACTTTCAGTGCTGTCATATTGAATTGGGTGTCCAATGTCTCCAGCTACCTTATCGCTAACTCTACTTTCTACAGAAATGGTTCCACCAAGACTATTCATTTCGATGGATGTACCACTCGAAGCGTCATTAGGACTTACAGCGACCTTAAGTTGATTGTCATTGAGAGATCCGCCAACAATTGCATAGTAAACTCTATTTCCCTCTAAACCATCTGGAAGCCTGGCATTGTCACTAATAACTCTAATTGTCTCACCGTTGATGAATCTATGATCCTGATCGAAGGTCAAAGTATTGGATGTAATACTATTTGCTACACCTGCTCTACCAACCTTGAATCGTTTGACGGAACTTAACTTAGTGCCAGAAGAAGAGTCTGGCATTACAATACGAGCTTCATGTTCTGTAGATGATCCACCCTCAGTGATAATAAGTTTCAGTTTATCTTCCGCAGTGGAACCAATTCTATATCCTTGAATTACAGACCTTGGTGGTGAAGATTCATTTGTCTCATTGTGTAAGTAGAGTCTAGATGTTGTAGCAGTACTAACAGTTGTAGATACATCAATAGCACCATATTCAAGATTACTAGTATTTGTATCTAAAAGTTTTGGTGGAATAACATTTGTGATGTACCCAACATCATCCCTAAGGAAAGCAACATCTCTGTATCCTCTAGATGCTAAGGCTATTTGACCAAAGTTAGAGTTGGAGTTGGTAACTGAGAAATCACCTCCACTCTCAGTTACAAAATGTTCTGCATAACCAATAGCAAAAATAGACACCAACTGAACAACAGAATTATTTGATGCCTTGATGTGGAAGTTATAGTATTCTGGTCTATATTTTGCATTTGGATCACTATGGATATTATCTACAGTGGATGCAAATCTAAAGTCACCTGTTGATTGGTCAAATCTACAGAATGCATTGTCATCCTTCTGAAGAGATACACCAGTAAACTGAGCAACAACCATGGATTTAAATCCACTTGCCTTAGATCCATCTGCGTGCATACCACACATACCAAACACAGATCTCAGAGAGATATTGAAGATGTATGGTGATGCAGATGTGACGGTATCAGTATCAAGTACAAGTGTTCCACCTGTAGCTGTCGGTGAAGCATCAACTGGGATAACAGAATTTAAATACTTGAATGATGTTACACCTTCTGTTGTTCTAGTTACAACTTCATTAACAACGAAAGAACCATTATAGTCAGAGTCAGTAATTCCATTTATCTGTAAGGCTGTATCAACCTCAAGACCTGTTAATGCTTTTGAAAGGGTGACAGTGATAATCTCAGTAGCACCAAGAGATGTACCATTACCAGCTTGAATGGATTGAATTTCTACACCACCACCAGTTGGTCCAACAATACGGAATTCGTCAATCTTAGGTTCAATGTCAATACCAGCAGATGGATAATCTGGTTCAATCTGTCTACCAGAAGATGTTCCATACACCAAACCAACCTTTTCATAATACATATCAAGATCAGTTCTATCTGTCTTGAAATTTGAAATGAAAGTGTCGTTTATGTCTACACTATTAGTTCCATCAGCATATTCAAAACAAGTCAGTTTGTGGTGTGAGAAGTTAGCTACCGTTGATCCAGTAGTATAATCTTTATAAACATTTCCGTTAGGATTTCCGTCAAAAATAGTGAATTGGAAAAAGTAACACCCACCAGTAATTTTGAAGATTGCGGATCTTTCAATATTATCGTTTTCTGGATTCGGAACGTATAATGGTCTAATTGTGGTTTTTCTTAAATCTTGACCAACAATCGAAACACCACGGGGAACAATAACACCACCACTAATTGAGTTTAACTTGTAAAGATCGTTTACAGATGAAGTTAAATCAAAGTTTGAAGTACTACTAAAAGTAGTAAAATTTGCAGATGAGGTTCCATCTCTCAGTCTGAAATTCCCAAGACCGTTAGGTATCCAACCTGGTCTGTTGTCAATAACGTGTTCTCCTGGTGACAAAAGAATCGTTGTCTTACCAAATCTATCATTATCAAGTCCCTGTTGATACGAAAATCTAGCCGCTTCAATCAGTGCTCTTTGGATGGTAATGAAAGGGCGACCCATTGAGTTACCCTGATTCGTCACACTATCAGTAGCATCTAAGTCATTGGGATTTACATATATGATGTTTCCACGAACATTCTTGAGGAAGTTGTCAAGTCTCGATAATGGCATCTTCTTCGCACACTATATCTATTATGACTTTATTTATCAATGCATAGGAGTGGCGGGACTTGAACCCGCACGACTGTAATGGTCAACAGATTTTAAGTCTGGTGTGTCTACCAATTCCACCACACTCCCACAATTAAACTACTCTATCCAATCTTTTTTGTGATTGATCAGGAAAATCTCTTGGACGATTATCCGATGCATTATCAGTTCTAGGTGAACCTTCATTTGCTTTCATAGTGTGTTGATAGTTTGGTCTCTTATATCTATGGATAAAAATATCAGGCATCCAATATGTTACCTGCCAATCAATAGTGGGATTTAACTCTAAGTGTTTCTCTAAAGAGTGATTGAAAACACCAATTTGAATGTATCCATCATGAGTCAAACATTCACCATTACCAATATCAACTATGAATAGTCTTTTCATCAGTTATGTTCCAAGTTGTTGGATGAAGACTACAATATTCGTTAAAAGTGATTTTCATCTCTTTATCAGTCAATCCCGCGTTTCTTGCTGCTTTTGGGATATTCCATTTTGCTATGAATAACATTTCCATAGATTGTCTGGTTTCTGGTCTCATACTCATAACACTCCAGGATTTTGTCGTAAAAAGATGATGAATAGATAATCATAAAAAACCTAAAAGGGGTAAAAAATACCAGAGAAATTTTTCCCCCTTTTTTGTAAATGAAAGTTCAAATAATATATAGGGGTCAACCTGCAACTACTGGATTAGAGTAAAATACAATGTCAGGGTCACACACACCACGAACAATGTCCAGGACATCCATGAACTGGTCAGCAGTGTCCACAGGGACCTCCTTAGTGTCACCCTCGTTAGAATACATGTAGAAGGTACGGGAACAGGTATCGACGACGACACGGGTCAGATACTCGTCACCTTCGTTGTCAAGGGCGTAGTCAGAGGGGTCGTATTGATTCTGGTTCATGGGTGGTCTGTCTTGAACTCTCTCATAATAGGGCATCACAGAGTCCCCGTCAAGATGGGGTGTGCCAGTTCATCAATCGTCAGACGAACCACCGTTTATGATATCCCTGTAAGGAGAATTATCCATAAGGTCTTTAAAACTACTATACCCAGCCTGTCTAGAATTAGACTCCCCAATCTGTGTTCTGTATGCCCAAATTCTCAGATTGAATTCGTCATTAACTTTATTTTTGATTTCAATCAACTTTGCTGATTGTCTCATACTTCCGAAATGTACAACTGGTTCATATCCTGGTTTTATGGTGGTACTATGAGATTTCAACACGG
>WLWG01002062.1_pt1 | contig 16144 bp, 21 predicted proteins | sample 6712871 | NCBI WGS metagenome assembly WLWG01 (sample SAMN12718693, study PRJNA515312) | sponge metagenome | isolation source: marine sponge | host: Mycale hentscheli | place: New Zealand: South Island, Marlborough, Capsize Point | collected 2003-05-01
GGCAGCGTGACTGTTTTACGCACCGGAACCGCGCCAAACGGACAACCGTGCCGTGAATTCAGCCAGGCAGTGACCATCGGCGGCCAAAGCGAAACCGCTTATGGCATCGCCTGCCGCCAACAAGATGGCGCATGGCGCATCGCCAACTAACGCTGCTGTGAGCGACGCAGGTCACCGCTGACGAGGCAACCAATTCAGTGACTGAAGCGTTGTTAATATATGACACACAGACTCACCACACTCCTGGTGACACTGGTGCTGGTCCTTAGCGCGGTTGTCGCTTTGTATACCGTCGGTCCATCGATCGACTTCGGCGGACCCTCACCGCTCAACCCGTTCTTTCCCTCTCAGTAATCCCAGAACGGACCAGCACAGGTCATCAGGCGAAACGCATTTAACGTCGATTAACCAATCCGCGTTAGACTACCGGCCAGTACACACTGGTATTTGAGTAGCAACGATGAAAATGCACGAGACTGAGATCGAGGTGAAAAGCCCTGACGGCAAGAGCACCTTGCTGCTAAGCGGTGACAAGAACTCAATCAGCGTCGCACACCTTGAAGCTGACCAAGGCGTCAAATTCGAGGCGACCGTAGATCTGCAGTCTGGTATGCCAGCGCTAGAAGGACTGCATCATTTTCTACAGGGGGTTGTTGATCCCAACTCCCTGACCCCCATTACCAGTCAACGGCTCACGAACCTTGGGCACCGCAGCAAACAACCCATGAGGCGGCTGTCAGGCGCTTTTCTCACGACCATGCACGTATTGCTGACCTCGGCCGAATACACCAACTTCACCTACGATCTATGGTCGACGAGTAAAAAGTACCTTGCCCACACCACCGCGATGGTCACCCGGTCTACTCCAGAAGAAATTCAGACCTACATAGAAGAAGCCGAACAAGACGAAACCCTTCATCAACACATAAGAGACATGACGGCCGCACTACCCGACCATGTCCGGGCAGGGAGTGATGATGAAATCCGGTTTGGACGTCGCTTAGGCTGGTACGCCGTCGTTCGAGCGATAAAACCGAAATTTATTATTGAGACTGGATTGGATAAGGGTCTTGGTGCGGTTCTGCTCTGTGCTGCCCTCAAGCGCAATGCTGAAGAAGGCAAACCTGGGCGGTACCTCGGCACGGACATAAACCCGGACGCCGGTTACCTGTTGGCACCCCCCTATGATGAATTTGGCAGTATCGCCGTTGGCGACTCCCTAGAATCACTGTCTACAGTTACCGATGAGATAGATGTGTTCGTGAACGACAGCGACCACAGCGAAGACTATGAGGCTGCGGAATACGCGTGCATTGCACCTCGTCTGAGCGACGACGCTGTTGTCATAGGCGACAATGCGCATACAACGAGCAAGCTTGTAGGCTTTGCTGAAGAAAGTGGGCGCAAATTCCTCTATTGGCAGGAGAAGCCCGCTGATCATTGGTACCCCGGCGGGGGTATTGGCTTCGCGTTTCGCTAGTGATCTACACCCTACCTGCCGTCTTCGGGATGGCGTTCCTCGCCGCGACGATTTTACCGTTTTCATCCGAAGTGGCTGTAGCGGCAGCCATGGCCGATGAAAAAATCGGGCGCCTCGCGTTATGGACGGCAGCGACAAGTGGCAACACGCTTGGTGCAGCCGTCAATTATTGGCTAGGTCGAGGCGCAAATCACTATCGTGAACGGACGTGGTTTCCCGCATCGACCACGCAGATAGACAAAGCAGAGCTTTGGTTTAATCGATATGGCGTGTGGTCGCTGCTAATGGCCTGGCTCCCCATCGGCGGAGACGCCCTGACCGTCATCGCTGGGTTGCTGAGGGTACGCTTCGATATTTTTCTAATTTTGGTCGCGATCGGCAAAGGCGCACGCTACGCGGCCGTCATCGCGGGTGTGGATGCGCTACTGTTTTAAGGAACGCCGCCCTTAAGCTTCATTAGTTGGCGCTCAAACTTGGAGTCGCCAATCAAGTAATCTTCCAGGCCTGACTTTTCGAACCCTAGTTTTTCAAACAGCGGAATCGCCATCGCGCTGGCTTCGACGTGGAAGTCAGTAACGTCGTGCGCACGCGCGTCTTCGAGCACGTGCGTCAGCAATTTCTTACCTATGCCTTGCCCTGCGCAGTCTGGCCGGATGTATAACGAGGTAATATGGCCATCGCGGGCATACCCACAAAAACCCATCGGACCGCTGTCATCGATGGCGACGAACGTGGTGGGGATAAGAATGAAATCGCCAAAGGTGGCTTCTGTGGCACGGCTCGCCCAGGCGTGAACCTGTTCCGACGAATAATGTTCAGCGCCCTGGGTCTCGACTGAGATTTGAAACAGAGCCATCAAGGAAACGAGATCGGTTTCTTCTGCATGTCTGATTTCCATACAGACAGAGTCTCATTAGCGCTCCGTAAATTCAAACATTTCTTCGTTCGGACCCCGAACCATCATCATGCGATACGGTTCGCCGTCTCCTTTGATGTCGACCGGCGGTTGAACAATTTCGTAGCCCATACTGCTTAGGCGCTCGTGCAGAGCCTCTAGGTCGTCGGTGTCGTGCGTAAGCAGCGAGAAGCCGAGCTTGCCCGGTTTCATCCGGTCGGTCAGACGTTTGCCCGTGCGGTCAAAGAAGTGGACGCACAGAATCTTACCACTGGCCTCGCCCTCGTCCGCCCACAACAGAAAGTGAATTCGGGTTCCGTGGGGAACGCCCGTTAAGTCATCAACCTTGTCGCGATACTCGTCGCCTGTTTCCGCGTCTGCAACGGCGACCAAACCGAGCCCGTCTTTATAGAATCGACGAGTCTCGTCTAAATCACCAGCGACGACGGAGATGGTTGGAATTTCCGAGAACGGCCCGTCAGGAGAACCTGCCCGCATGGACGTTTCCGCATGAACGTGGCCAACCATAATCAAAACGGGAATACCATCGGGACCGGAGAACAAACATTCTTCACTGATCGTATCGCCGATCTGATGTTTGACCGGCGGTGAACGGAATTTGTAACCGGCGTGTTCAATCTTTTCGACGTAGGGCGCGATGGGATCGGAGACATAGAAGTCGATCGCTTTGATCCCGACGTCAGTGCCCGAGTCTGCGCCATCGTCGCCAGAGTCGAGTCGGACTTTTTCACTCGCTTGCGGCTGGTATTGCACCAAACGTAACCAACCCAAGGGATAGCCCTTGCCGGACAACTCTACGAAGCGGCCGGAAATTCCGGCGCCCAAACCCCAAGCGGCAAGCAAGGAGCCCGACAAATGGCCCTGTCGCTCAACCTTGAGCTCCATTATCTCGTGGAAAAGGAGCATCGCTTTATCGAGGTCTGAGACCCCGACCGTCGCCATGCGCATCGCCCCGGCGTATCCACTTTTTGCCATTTTCTTGTCCTTTTTGACCGCGTCTCGTGTGGGCCTATTATGGAGACCTAGCGACCAGACACAACTGGCGCGACGCAGTCTCATCTACTACACGATTGGTTGGTAAACATGTTTCACACGACACGCCTTGTGGCGTTCTTTTCAATGGCAATGGTAACGACTAGCGTTGCAGCGGCAGACTCTGACCCCATTCTTGACAACATCGCACGCCTGTTGCCCGGGACCTACACAAACGAAACGCAGCTGGCGACCGCCGATGGGTCTGCAGAAGCCTTTGCCTTAACAACAATCATCAGACCCCTATCCAACCCCGGGCTCGGTGACACACTTTATTACTTGGAAGAGTTCCGGGACAACGATCCCTCCGCGGTCACGCGCATTCGCATCTATTCCTTTTGGCGTGACGACTCCGGCGTACGACTACTGCTTCTAAATCCGACAGATGTGGAATCACTGCATGGGGCGCATGCTGATCTCGCCCGTGCGGAACGGCTGACACACGATGACATTAAGTTGGATCGCGACGGCTGCATGCTCGACATCACCCGTTTGGACGATAACCTTGTTGCTCGCATGAGACACCACGCCTGCGACGTCCTGGAAACATGGGTTGATTACGAACTGATCATTGATCAAACCGGAACATGGACCTGTTATGCCCGACGCTTACAGGCGGACGACAGCCTGGCCTCGGTGCAAATGCCGGCGTTTCCCTGTATTCGCCAACAACGCATAGCAACTGTTTCACCTTAAGACTGGAGTAAACCGTATGCGCCTCGTTCTCATTGTTGCCGCCCTTTGTCTTGCCGCTGTTACACCCGCAGGAGCGCAATCGCTGGATCTGTTCACCAAAACCACGACAGAAGTTGCGCCGGGGGTCTACTCCTACGGAGCGTTTACCGCCCGCAGCCTGTTTGTGGTGACCAGTGAGGGCGTCATCACTACAGACCCCGTGAGCGAGAAGAATGCGGCAGACATGCGCGCGGCCATCGCCGAGGTCACCGACCAACCGGTGAAGTATGTGATCTACAGCCACCAACATTGGGACCATGTACTTGGAGGGCAAATCTTCAAGGACGAAGGTGCGACTTTTATCAGTCATGAAAAATGCATTCCGCATTTCGTCCGCCACCCCAACGATGATCTGGTCATGCCCGATCAAACCGTCACTGGCGACCACGACCTAACCCTCGGCGATAAAACTCTGAAGCTGATGTACTTCGGCCATAACCACGGAGATTGCATGCTGGTGATGCAGGTCGACGGCACTGACGTTCTGTATATTAACGATCTCGTCACCCCCTACTCCGTTGGACTCGGTTTCATGCCTGACTATGACCCAGGGGAATGGCTCCGCACCTTGCTCGAACTGGAGGACCGTGACGACTGGACGCATTTCGTGGGCGGTCATGGCATACCGGTCGCCCCCAAAGACGCAATGGTTCAACGCCGACGTTATATGGAAGCTTTAATGGCTGCGGTCCGTGATGGCATCGCAAACGGCCAGCGCCTTGAAGCGCTCTACGACACGATTGAGTTGGCAGAAGAGTTTCGCGAGATGCGCGGCTATAGCACCCACATCCGGCGCGGCGCTGAGCGTATTTATCATTATTACACTATGGGTTGGTAGAAATGAGACCTCATTTTTCAGTTTTCAGCCTTGGATTTGCGCTGCTCACAACTCCAGCTCTTGCTTGGGAAGACGGTCCGAGTTTGGAAGAACTAATGAAACCCGCGCCCAATCAAGCGTGGAATGGGTTTGCCCTGGCCGGTCACAGCACCACCAAACTGGCCGATGGCGTTTACGCTTTCCGTAACACCGGCACGCGCAGCATTTTCATGGTCACGGACGACGGTGTCATTGCCACCGATCCGGTGAGCGAAATCCACGCCAAGCTGATGCGCGACGCCATCGCTGAAGTGACAGACCAGCCAGTGACCCATGTGGTTTATAGCCATGAGCATTGGGATCATGTGCAAGGCGGACAAATTTTCAAGGACGAAGGCGCGACCTTTATTGCCCACGAAAACTGCGCCAAGCATTTCTACGATCTGCCCAACCCCAATATCGTCATGCCCGATGTCACGTTCGCAGATGATTACACGCTAGAAGTGGGCGGGCGCTCTCTTGAGCTGATGTACTTCGGCCCCAACCATGGCGACTGCATGGTGGTGATGCAGCCCGACGCCGGAGATTACTTGTTCATCGTTGACCTGGTCACGCCGGGCGGCGCCCCGCTGGGGTTCATGCCCGACTATTCACCCCATCATTGGGTGCGAACCCTCAAAGAAATTGAAGCCCTGGATTACAAAGCGATCATCGGCGGCCACGGCGCATTGTTGTCACACCCTTCCGCTGTGACAGAACGGCGTCAATACCTGGAAGCGCTCATGGAGGCGACCCAGACCGCCATGGTGTCAGGGGACAATCCGTTCGAGCTGCATAAGGAAATCCGCGTACCGGAATTCGACTACTTGCGTGGCTATGAAGGGCGCATCGAAGACAACGCGCGCCGCATGCTGATGTATTACGGGATTGGCTGGTAGCTACAGCTTCGTTGGGTTCGGGGCATCGCCGTAGACAGCCTTCGGATCGAAGGTCTTATCGTCTTCTTTGAATTCGAGCAGCTTTGACGCGTCTTCCACAGGAATCCCCGTCGGAATGGCGCGATAGAAGCACGAGCGATAGCCGACGTGGCAGCTGGCACCGGAGCCCGCCACCTTGACCCTAAGCCACACCGCATCCTGATCATCATCAATGCGCATTTCGGCTATCTCTTGGGTCAAACCCGAGGTCGCACCCTTATGCCAAAGCGCCTGGCGGCTGCGGCTCCAATAGTGGGCCTCGCCACTCTCGATGGTCTTGGTCAGGGCCTCTTCGTTCATATAGCCATGCATGAGCAATTCGCCCGTCTCCGCATCGGTGGTGACAACAGCAATCAGGCCATTGGCATCAAATTTCGGGGCTAACTCTGCGCCTTCTTCGACCTGTTCGATGGTCTGGCGGCTGGCAAAGGGGGAATTGTCTTGGGTCATGTGACCGTCTCCATGGCTATCTGGGGTTCATTTAGGCCGAACCGGCATGATTCTCAAGGGGTGTGGCCCATACTTTCGAGACAAGGCAAAAGACACCGGGGCTAGAGCCGAGGCCGATTTTCAGCTAAACCCCGGGCCATGATGACCCTGACGCTGCACAACACCATGACGCGGACCAAAGAGCTGTTCGTGCCCGGCGACCCAAACCGGGTGACGATGTACGTCTGCGGACCCACGGTCTACAGCCGACCCCATATTGGCAATGCCCGACCCGCCTTGGTGTTTGACGTGCTGTTTCGTCTGTTGCGCACCCTGTACGGCGAAGATCACGTGATCTATGCCCGCAACATCACCGACATCGACGACAAGATAAACGCAGCCGCCAAGGAAAGTGGCCGGCCCATTGGCGACATCACCAGCGAATTTGCCGACAACTATCGCGCCGACCTCGGCGCGCTGGGTGTGTTGCCGCCGACGATAGAACCTCACGCAACGGCTCACGTCGGCGAAATCATCGCCATGATCGAAGCTTTGATCAGCAGCGGCCATGCCTACGAGGCCGAAGGTCATGCGCTATTCAGTGTCTCGGCCTTTGACGATTACGGAAAATTCTCCAACCGCAACCGCGACGACATGATTGCCGGGGCACGGGTTGATATTGCGCCCTATAAGAAAGACCCCGCAGATTTCGTGCTTTGGAAACCCTCAAGCGATGATCTGCCCGGATGGGATAGCCCATGGGGACGCGGCCGGCCAGGCTGGCATATCGAGTGCTCAGCGATGATCGAGAAACATTTGGGCGAAACCATCGATATTCACGGTGGCGGCCACGACTTGATTTTCCCACACCACGAAAACGAGATTGCACAAAGCCGCTGCAGCCATAGCGGTGCCGACCTGGCGCGGGTGTGGATGCACAATGGCTTTTTGACCATGGACAAAGACAAAATGTCGAAGTCCACGGGCAACATCATCACCGTGCATGAATTGTCACAAGACCATGCTGGGGAAACGATCCGCTTGGCCATGCTGTCAGCTCACTACCGTCAGCCCCTGGATTGGTCTGATGACCTGTTGTCCCAAGCGAAGAGCACGCTGGACCGTTTTTACGGCACCCTCGATAACTTATCGGACGTAGACGTGCCAGCCGGCGCGACACCTTCAGATACTTTTATGTCGTCCTTGACCAATGACCTCAACACACCGAAGGCATTGGCCAAGCTCTCTGCTTTGTGCAAAGCGGCGAACAAAGTTGACGACAATGACGAAAGAGCGCGCTTAAAAGGGGAACTCTTAACCTCGGGTGCCGTACTCGGGTTACTACAAGACGACCCGTCGTCCTGGTTAAAAGGTGGCGTAAACGACGATGACGCGGAGATCGATGCCTTGATCGAAGCGCGGACCGCAGCCCGGGCCAATAAAGATTTTGCAGAATCGGACCGCATTCGCGATGAACTTGCGGCCCGCAATATCACGCTGGAAGACGGACCGGACGGCACCAAATGGCGACGGGATAGTTAAGCGATGGTCAACGCCACTGACGTCCGTGCAGAATTGGCCCGCTTGATCGCCTTCCCAACCGTATCACGGGACTCCAACCTGCAATTGATCGCCTATGTTCAAGAACGACTGAATGAACACGGCATTGAAGCGCGCTTGGTTCACAACGAAGAAGGAACGAAGGCCAATTTACTCGCTACCATCGGCCCGATGGTCGAAGGCGGTGTGGTCTTATCTGGACATACGGATGTGGTGCCGATTGATGACCAGGACTGGCATACCGATCCATTCTCTGTAGTTGAGAAAGACGGCAAGCTTTTCGGTCGCGGCACCTGCGATATGAAGTGCTTCCTCGCCACTAGTATTGCGGCGTTGCCGGACATGGTCGCAGCCAACCTACCGGTGCCGATTCACTTCGCCTTTTCCTATGACGAAGAGGTTGGCTGCGCTGGTGTGCCGTCACTGATCAAACTCATCCGCAAAGAATTACCGTTGCCAAAAGCCGTGATCGTCGGTGAACCAACCGATATGAAAGTGGTAACCGCACACAAGGGTGTGACGGCAGTCAACGCTGTGATTACTGGACATGAGGCCCATTCATCGCAAACACAGCTGGGGCACAGCGCAGTGATGGCAGCCGGGCGGCTAATTCAGTTTGTCGCTGATATGACCGCTGAAAACACCGCAGGTACCAACAAAGATCAGAATTTCGAACCGGACCACACAACGATGACGGTCAACGTTATTCAAGGCGGCACGGCACTGAATATTATGGCCGGCCACTGCCAACTTACTTGGGACATTCGGTCGCTCCCCGGCGATGATCCACAAACCTACATCGACCGTTTCGAGGCCTTCTGCAAAGACACCGTAATCCCTGATATGCGCAAGACCGGACCGCATAGCGACATTGAAATCCATGTTCGCGCCGGTACGCCTGCCCTCCAGTTTGAAACCGACTCGGAGGCCGAACAGCTCTGCCGCCAGCTCACAGGCGACAACACGGTCCGTGCTGTAAGCTTCGCAGCAGAGGCCGGACAATTCCAAGAAGCGGGCCTGTCGACTGTGATTTGCGGGCCGGGATCCATTGCCCAGGCCCACCAACCCAACGAATTCATCACCTTAGCGCAGGTCGAACTGGGTACCCGCTTCATGAACGATCTTATTGAAAAGCTGGCGCAGTAAGACCACTCGAGGATTAGACTGTCCTTTAACGCACAGGACAGTGAGCCCGGGAGAATGGTCATGCGAACGGCGATTACACTAATCACGGCCCTAACAACACTCGTGGGGTCAGCCTCCTGGGCTGCCGAGGAAAATGCCGCGGACGTGGCCACAGTTCCGACCGGCGATTGGCGCATTGTCGTTGATACCCCAATCGGAGAGTTGCCGTTCAACATGGAACTGGCTCACGAGGGTGACGCTTGGACCGCGGCCTTCATCAACGGCCCGGAACGCATGGAGGCCGAAGTCACCAGTGTATTGGGGACATCTCTTGTTGTTGAATTCCCATCCTATGGCCATCGCATCGTAGGGGCGGTCGTAAAAGGTGGTGACCTGCGAGGCGTCATTCAGTTCAAACGACCAACCGGAACAACCGTCGTACCCTTCACAGCCGCACATGGTCAGAGCCATCGCTTTTTTGCCGACGCAGCGGCGCCGTCACAGAACCTTGACGGCCGATGGGCCATGAGCCGGGTTAACCTTGCGTACTCACCGGACGCAACACCGGGCATGCTGGAACTCACAGATGACGGCACGATCGTTGTCGGCGCATCCATGGTGACAACCGGAGATTCCCGGTTCCTGACCGGAGAATTGCGGGGCAATGACCTGTACATGTCGACCTTTTATGGTGGGGCTGGCGCGTTGTGGCGCGGCACGCTCAACGAAGACGGCACACTCAGCGGACAATCGTACTCACTGTCTGGCGGTTTCATTACCGACTGGTCGGCGAAGCGTGATGCGACAGCCGCTTTAGCGGACGCAACAAAGCTGACCTACATCAAAGAGGGTTATGACGGCCTGGAGTTTTCGTTCCCGGACCTTGACGGCAATATGGTGTCGTTGTCGGACAACCGCTTCGCCAACAAAGTAGTCGTTGTCACCATCGGTGGCAGCTGGTGCCCAACCTGCCACGATGAATCGGCCTTCTTCTCGCCCTACTTCAACGAGAACAAAGACCGTGGCCTAGAAGCCATCGGCCTGATGTACGAATACTCACCAGAGTTCGATGAAGCGGCTCGCGCCTGTCGTCGCTATGTCAGCCGTTACGATATTCAGTATCCGATGCTCATTGCTGGGGTTATGGACAAGGAAGCCGCCGCCAAAACCTTGCCGATGATCAACGCCGTATTGGTGTACCCAACCATGATTATCATCGACCGGAACGGTGACGTTCGGCACATCCACACCGGCTTCCCAGGCCCGGCCACCGGTGAACACCATGAGGAATTCAAGAGCGATTTTTACAAACTGATGGACGAGCTTCTCGCCGAAGACGTCTAAATCTTTAACGCAAAAAGAAACGGCGCGGACCGAGTAATCAGTCCGCGCCGTTACGCGTTGATAGTCCAAAGAATTTATGCGGGCTTGGTTCCAAGCACGTTGAAGCGGCTGCGCCAGGCTGGTGGGCCTTCATCAACCACATCAAAACCGGTCTTGCGCATTTCGCCATTGAAATCGACGGAGGAATATTCGGGCCGCCAAACTTCTTCATTCCAACGGTGATCGCGCCACGAGCTAAAGCGGTTATAGGCGTTCTTGCCTCGACCACGACCGGCTCCGGTTTCAAAATCGATCGGGAAGTAAACGCCGCCCGGCCGCAGCACGCGGTAGGATTCGGCGATGATCTCTTTGGTTTTCTCGGCGGTGACTTCGTGATGCATGATGTAAGACGTCACGATGTCAAAGAAGCCATCTTCAAATTTGGTGTCTTCGGCCAGCCCCTGGCGGAAGTTAGCTCCGATTTCTAAGTCTACACACCGCATATGGGCGTAGCGCACCATCGGGCCGCCAATATCAATGCCCCAGACTTCGGCATCAGGAAAACGCTCCTTAAGAGCTGCGGTTAATTGGCCCGTGCCGCACCCCATATCAAGGATGCGCATGACCTTACCGTCCTGCGGCGTGGCCATTTGAGACGCTAGGTTACGGTGAATCTCATCTTGATAGTTTTCGGCGCGATAGAAGTTATTGGTGCCGTAATGGTAGAGATGCCCGGCAAACGCGTCGCCGACGTATCCACCCGGCTGCATGTGGATTTCGTATTTGGTGTAATTGGGAATTTCCATGTCCGGATTGAGTTCCAGCTTGCCCGGACCCATGGTGTCGGTGGCTTCCATTTCGGACAAATAGGTGTCGGCGTTCTCGTGGTAGTGCAATTGCAACGCTTTCCACATCAACTGCTGCCCACTGGAGCGCTGAGAAAATGCTCCGCTTATCACAAAGACTGGCCCGATCCGCAGCAAACAAACGCAACAGCTACAAACTCGGAGAGGATGGTCTATACCGCGCCCCCAAGGCAGTCACTAAGTGGAGCCTTGAAAAAGCTATTCAAGCAGCCCCAAAAGTAGCCTGGAGCGCATCAGGATTTGCACGCGGCCTGAGGGGTTGGCTGCTTGACAATTGCACCGCTGTCCATGCAGTGGAATTCAGCGGCTACCACCCTGGAGGCTTCGCCGGTAGTTGCGACTGCCTAATTGATATCGGTGGAACGGGACCTGTGATTGTGGACTTCAAAACCACAGGAAAATCCCTCCACGCAGACATGGAGATGAGCCTGATCAATTATCGAGATCAGTGCGGCGCTTACTCCCTAATGCTTAAGCACCTAACAGGCATCGAAGCCAAGGCTGGAGCGATCGTCACAGCCCGCCGCAGCGGCGAACCCGTAACAACCCTCCTGGACCGTGAAGCACTAACCGCCGCAGAAGATAGATTCCTGGAGCGCTGTGAACGCTTCTTTGACGAGCTCCACGCTAGTAGAGCCCTAAATAGCGATTCATAGCCCTTACAGACGCTCCTAGGGGCCATTCATGGCGAATTAGCCCCTAATAGCATCAAGCCGCCATACCAAAAGCCTCCATAAGCCATTCATAGCCCCTGGTGCGCCTATCCCTAATGATCGTCAACAAAAACTCCCGAGGCGCAGTCTCTAGCGACAGCTGGTGCGGTAAGCCCTCAAAGCATGGAGCGTCCTTATGGCTGTAGCAGTTGTGCTCAGCCTCACAAATCCAATACCACTGCTCAACAGCATTCAGATCGTCTCTCTCAAGAATCTCATTCATGAGATCGACTAGTTGTGGTGGATAGCAAGGATCGGTAAATTTCATGGCTGGTGCGTTTGTACTATCGCCAGAAGGGTGAGTGATTTTGTAGCCAAGCTTTTTGAGACGGGCTAGCTCTTGCTGGTGCGCTGAAAGGCTGAACACGATCAGTGTGCGCTCGCCTAGGTCTGGGTCGATGTATTTGATGGCCATGGTGTGGTTGTTAGGTGGTTTGGTTTGATGCTTGGTTACTGTATCACAATTCCTAGCGGTAGGCGAACCAACAGCGCAATGCTTCGTCACGCTGGAGCGCTGACCAACACCGGAGCTTCCGCCCCGCAGAATCCATGAGGATGATCTGGCCATGGGTGGAGAGCATCAAGGCTTGATGTTCATCCTGCTGGAGCGTTTCTAAAAATTCGACTGACAGAGGGTCAGCCGTGTATTTCCAGTGATACATACGTACTATCCTCAGGAGAGTTTGGCGAGTGTTGCAGCTGCCTTCAGTGCAACGTCGTAATTCTCAGCAAGGGTTGCCTTATTAAGGATTGCGATTGTTGCCTGGATCGCTAGGTCACGTGGAGTGTTGCCTGATTCGTCAAGGTTGTTGGCTTCGTTAATCCAGCGGTAAGCGGACGTTTTGGATACTCCTTCAGACTCCAGCACTCGGACAATCACTTGACGTGATTGGCCTGACTCTTGCAAGTCTCTGATCTCCTGGAGCGCTTCAATCCTTTGCATGGTTTTTGGTAATTGGGAAAAACCAAAGCGATTCTCTCGGGTTGCTTTGGTGTCACTACGATATCACGTTTGGGAATTTTTGGGAATTTCCCAGTAGTCCCTCACTCGCTACGCTCGCTCGGTCCTACATCTCTTGCGTTTCTCAGTGTCCTATGGTATTGTTTGTGAGCAACACACCTACCAACTATGAATCTGCTTTTGCTTGCTGCGCCAAACGATACGAACGGCAACCCTAGGCGTTGCTTTGTGTTGTTCAATGAGAACGGCATTGCAGTGAATGCCTGGGACGAAGGCTACGCCGGTTGTGCAGCGTTACCTAAGCACCTCCAGAAAATGCCTAGGCCAGTGATTCAGGTCACTGCAACCGAGTACAAACGGTGGCTTGCAGTTGCTCGCTAACGCTCGCAAAACAGCTGAATCCATGCTATTGTAATCCAGTACCAAACAACCTACCAATCAACACCATGACCTATTCAGAATCAAAGGGTTTTCAAACCACCTACGAGATAATCACTGAGGAATCAGTTCAGCACGGTGATTTTGCTGAGTGCGGTTGGCTGGACTGGCGCGGTGAGTCTGTCGACAATCCCTGGGAGAGTCACTGGGACGTTCAGGACCTGCTACGGCTTAAGGGTTACCGCTTCGAAGGGGACGGCTCCACAGTGCCTAGGTGGATTACGGCTGACGCCGACATGACCGATACAATCCACCCGGCTGGTGTGTGGAGCTTCCTAGGCAATGAAGATCAGCCGTTAGGTGGATCCATCTCAATCCACAGACCGGATTGGATTACAGATTCCAGCTGGATCAGGGTCTGTAGGTTACTATGCTATAGTATCTGAGCAACACACACACACCTACCAACCGACACCATGGCCTACCATCAATTCACAAACGAGACCGGTGAGCAATACGGTTCCTTTGAGACCTTTTTTTACTATGACGTCTTGCCTAAGACTCAGCATCGCCTAGGCGATCGCGGTTGGTACTGGCACGCTTGTCAGCCAGGTTGCCTACCAGAAGGCGATTTATCAGGTCCTTTTGAGACTGAGCAAGACGCGATAAAAGACGCCACTGAGTTTGTCTAGCGACAAACAAACAGCCAACAGCCCGCCTAGCGCGGGTTTTTTATTGTCTGCGGTTATCGTGAGAGTACTGTTCCTATTTGGTAGCCGGTGGAGTTTAAACGCGACGGCAGAGGCGAAGGTGCTGGTCTTCCTAAGGATCCCACGGTTAAAACTGTAGGGAATGATGAATCTAAGCGATACCGCAAAGGACCAGGTAACGCCGCAAAAATGGAGGAAAGGGCGAACGCTGCCTATGCATACATCCTTACCGGTGGGACGAGAAGGCAGATAGCAGAGCAGATCGCTGCCCGCTTCAATTGCTCTGTACGTACTGCGCATGACGACTATTCTCGCGCGATGGAGTACCTGAGGGAGGAACAACAGGGTACTAGGACAGAACTATTGAACCATTTACAAGCGTTGCGCCTAGCTGGTGCGCGAAAGGCACTGGCGAAAGGTCAACTCCAGACGTTCGCAATGCTGCTCAAGGACATGGGCAGCTGCATCGGAGAGTCCGAGACCGAGAACACAGCAGCCGACGTCAAACTCAATATTTCAATTGAGCCACAGCAAAACCAAGGAGAGACATAGTCCCCCCTTGTACACCTTGTAGGTTTTTTTTTTTAGGGGGAATTAACCCCCTTTTTTATTATTTAGTTTTGCAGAGAGTGTAGAAATAGTGGGCCCGATTTTCACAGGCTTGTGTGTGCTGGTGCGCTATATCCACCAGCCCTAGGAGGGCCGTGGCGGACATGAGCAGGGCTAACAGTCTGGTGTGTGTCATTTGGAGAGAATTTTCTCAGCGAGGAATTTTTTTGAGCGTTTGGAGCGTGTGCCGGCCATGGCCATGAGCTCACGCTGTGTATGAGCGGCACACAGGGCCTCCACTGTGAGTGGTGCCCTGTGCACGGCGGCCCTAATGACGGGCCGTGGCGCTGGTGCGGCTGGCGCTGGTGCTGGTGCGGCTGGTGTGAGCCCTAATAGGCGCACGTACGCGGCCGCTAGGCGGTCATTGGTGGCGTGTAGCCACTGACCGAGCGTGTAGCCCGCCACATAGGCGAACACCAGGGCTGGTGCGACCGCGCGGGCGATCGCCTCCAACCGTGTGCCGATTGCGGCACTGGTCATGATATGCATTTGTCAAGGTGCGATAGTTTGTTTGTACTAGCTAGCCGATGGCGTGTGCCAGTCCTGCTGCTGTACTCTCATATTATACACCACCACACTGTACTATGGAGTAGTACGTGTGCCAGTTTGTTGACTGTACTAGATTACAGTATGTTACAGATAAGATAGTACATTTGTACTAGCGTTTCGCGTGCCTGCGAGCGTGTACTTGTGACAGTAGTACAGGGTGGCACAGGGTAGTACGGGGGTACTAGTGCGAGAATGAGAATCGTTATCAGGCTACAGGGAACCTACAGGTGTATTTGAAACAACATCTACACTAGCACACGGGGGTAGGGGGTCAATCCTCAGGATCGTTGGAACGTCAACTCAAAAATAATATGCTAAATTACTTACTACTGTGATACATCCCCAGTGAGTTACCGCCACCCCCGCTACCACAACAAGCAAACCTGGGACGAGCAGGTGTATTCCGTAGCAATATGCCTGCTGATTGGGTTTGGCCTACCTTTTGCAGCTCTGCTTATCGCCGGAGCAGTAAATTCAGCACAAACGCATACAGTAGAGCCAAGTATTCCACTGGAACGTGCCAAATAGCTCGGATTTAAGCCTCCGCCACGCCCAAGGGGAGGTATTTAAGAGCAAAACCCGCTTCCGCGTCTTGGTTGCGGGCCGCCGCTTCGGAAAATCGTACCTTTCCTGCATCGAACTCCTCCGCGCAGCCATCGACCGCCCCGGCGAGGTCTACTTCTACTGCGCCCCCACCTACCGAATGGCGAAAGACATCGCCTGGAAGACGCTGAAGTCACTGGTTCCTCAACCCTGGATCGCCAGCAAGAACGAATCCGACCTCAAGATCGAGCTACGCAACGGCTCAATGATCGAACTAAAGGGCACCGAAAACGCCATGGCCCTGCGAGGCCGCTCCCTGGGCGGAGTCGTCCTAGACGAAGCCGCCTTCATGGACTCGGGCGTCTGGTTCGAAGTGCTCCGCCCCGCCCTAGCCGACAAACAGGGTTGGGCATTATTCATC
>WLWG01002065.1_pt1 | contig 16129 bp, 17 predicted proteins | sample 6712871 | NCBI WGS metagenome assembly WLWG01 (sample SAMN12718693, study PRJNA515312) | sponge metagenome | isolation source: marine sponge | host: Mycale hentscheli | place: New Zealand: South Island, Marlborough, Capsize Point | collected 2003-05-01
ACAATCTGGATTTTTAGTTTGATAGACTCCTGTGATGATTGATGTAATTGCTGCTCCAGTTGTTTTAATTGTAATTCTAGGTGTAGTTTTTGTAATTTCCAAGAAGCTTCTTCGTACTGACGAATCTCTACTTCTGATAATCTTGGGGTCTCTTCTGACATTCTTTTCTCCTGGTTATGGGGTTTGTTTAACTTTTCTCATTTCAATGTTTACAGCAACAGAGGTGGGTGATATGGCGTTGCCTAGCACCTGTAGGTCCCCTGTAGCTGGCTTGGTAGTGGTTAGTCCACCTGTGGGGCTTACCCAAACAGGCTTGCCTCTAACGAGACCTGAAGTTATATCGGTCAGTATTCCCATGGTAGCGACCGAGCATATCACGGGGGAGGGCTTGGATACAACCAGGCCAACAACTAGGCTACCACCATATGAATTATTGGGTAGCGAGTCTACCTTGCCATCCACTATGGTGCTGAATATAACTGGGTCGCCAACAACTGTTGAAACATCGCACTCAGCCTCAAAGGAGACTATTACTGCCTGGTCCAGACATGCTTCTAATACGATAGTCATCAGTCATCTAGCTCCACTATAATCTTACCGTCCTCATCAACAACAGCAATTGGACCAGCTTCCACCCACTTACAGGCTACTGGATCATAGTAGAAATTTGTATTACCTAAAGCATTTGTATTACTAGTTGGTATGCTCTCAATGGCCAATATGGCCTTCTCGCAGGCTATCTTCTGAATGTGTGTGTCAGACACTACCCATTCTAAGTTCCCGGAAAATGGATTAAATTTGTATGCCATGCTATCCCCCCGGCCTGGTCCAGGTCTTCTCTGCCGTAAGCAGTAGAACCTTGGAGTCATCAGTGTATGTCAAAGAGATAGTTGCCATTAGTTGGAACACCTGAGTCTCAGCATCGAATGTAGAGAACGCATAGGTCTCGGTGATAGTGTCAGGATATGCAACATCTACTCTGTCATAGAATGGTGGCATCATTCCCTGGTATACCCGTTGGTTATACCTATCATAGGTTTTGTTGTCGCTCATTACTATTTCCGTATTACAGTTTTATTATTTCCGACTATCCATAAACTTCTTAACTTTACTCTTATTAAGTCCCAAGTCTACTTCTTTCTTAGGCTTCTTCTTTTCTTTGTTGCTGCGCCGGTTGTTGCCTTTACCCATGGGGAAGTCCTTTAAAAAGGCAGCCGCATCAAATCAGCTGCTGGTGGTTTTAGACTGTGGTGAAGAATCGTCGCATTGATTGTGTCTGGTTACAAGGACGGGCTATTTCTGACTGAAACGCATAATGCCGTCCCACTCTTTGGCAGGTGGCTCCAATAAGAATTCGGTGATTCGATCCAGATAAACTCGTGCGACACCATCGTTCGGGTGTTTTGCGGCGAAAGCATCCATCGCATCGAGAGCCGAGACCCAATCACGGCGTATATAGGCTCTGTAGGCAACGTCCCACTCCGCAACAAAGGCGAAATGCTCTGGCGTAGCGGCAAAATTGCTGTTCGGGTCAGTTGTGCCTAGTGGTTCATATATCTCGACGGGACTACCGGCGCCTTTGGGCAGACTGCTGTCTACGTGCCTGAATAAGAAGTCGCGTTCGCAGGCTTTCACGATTTGCCCACTGACAAGAATCGAGGTGCCGTAGAATTTGTTTAGACCCTCGAGGCGTGAGGCAATGTTAACCGTGTCGCCAATGGCCGTGAAATCAATGCGGTCGGAAGACCCCACATTTCCGACCACGGCATCGCCGGCATGGACACCGAATCTCGTGTTCCATCGCAATCGGCCTTCCTCGGCCCACCGTTGACCGAGTTGCTCAGACGCGTATCGGCATTCAAGCGCCGTATAGCAAGCTAGGTATTCATATCGGTCGATAGGAAGGGGCGCGTTCCAGTATGAGAAAATGGCATCGCCGACAAATTTATCTACGGTGCCCCCCTGGTCGATGATCAGCCCAACAAGATCTTCAAAGTACTCAGACATGTTCAGCATGAGGTCTTCAGGTTCCATGCTGTCGGAAATCGGCGTGAAATCTTTGACGTCGGTGAACAGCAAGCTGAGGTGGCGTCGCTCGCCTCCCACTTCAACCGTGTCGCCGCTCTGCAAAATATCTCGCACCAGGGCCTTCGGTACAAACTTTGAGATAGACCGCATCGTTTTCTTCATGTTGATCATGGAGCCGATGAGCGTATCGAGCTCGCGCACGTACGATTTGAGTGTGATTGGGCTATCCAAGTTAAATGATTGAATAAGGGCGGCTTCATCGGAAAGGCCGGCCAGCGGCTTAGAGATTGTCCGCGTCAGGATGAAGACAAAGGGGATCGACAATAGAATGACCAGAATGCCTGCGAGAAGCCCGCTACTAGCGGCTTCAGCAATGCGTCCTTCAAACTCCGACCGTGGCGCCGCATAAAGCACGTAATCAGATTGCTCGCCGTATTCAAACATTTCGACGGACGCCAGATACTCGACGCCGTCCAATGAGAAACTCTCTAGGTGGAATGGTCCGTCGGTATTAAAGAGCGCAACCGTTTCTTGAACTATCGGGTCTGATAGGTCTGTGACTTTCGCAGGCTCCAGAAGCAGGTCATCCCCTTGTCCGGTTCTCTTAAGCACTTCATCCGCGTTGGGGTGAGCCAACAAACGCATCTGGTCATCAAATACAAGTATCTTATGCAACGCGTTCGGTCGGATGGACTTAAGAAAACTAGAGAACCGATCAAGTGTTATGTCTGCCGCAAATACCCCACCCTCGGGGCCATCGAAAGATTTGCCGAAGGTCATGCCCACTTCTGGCGAGATAGCGAAAACGTATGGGGCTGTACGAACGGTCTGACCGCTATCGGCGCGCGCTGCTTGATACCATCCACGAACACGGGGGTCATAAGAAGGTGAGTAATTTTCTCTATAAGACAGTTCGTTTTGATCGTTGTCGAGAAAGCGCCAGCTCTCTTTTCTGGTTCCATCATCTTGAAGCGCAATTTCGTGGACTGCGTATCGCGTGCTGTCGGGGCCGTCTAAACCTTCGATAATGTTGGCATCTTCTTCAAGGAACGAGAAAATCTGATAGTAGTCGCCGTTCTCATATCCGGCATACACTTCAAGAACGTGAGGGTTCAGGGTGAGCCCGCGCAGCAAGGCCGATAGAAGTCCCTCCATAGTCGCGCCCTCACGTTTTACGGCGGGGGAATCGGCAAACAATTCAGCAAAAAGGATAAGGACGCCGAACAGCGATTCCTTTTTTTCGTCAATCCGGTCGATCGTGTTTTGAAATGTTTCATTTGCAACCTGGGTCGCAGAGGATCGCAGCTGAAAATAGTTCGTCAGCGCTATGCTCGCACCGGTCACAAGAGAAACGACGAGGAAAAGACCGAATATCGTGACAAATATCGTCAGAGATTGATCAGGTCGCGTTTGCTGCTGTGCCTTATCTTCAGACTTGGTCACCGACTAGGCTCCGCCCATATCTTTCGGCGCTGTGAGGTCAATAACGCGCTTAGAAAGATATTCGATCCAGTATTTGAGGAATGGATCAGCTTCATCGAGCTTGCTCTGCAGTTTTGCTTGGCTGATCAGAAGCAACTCGCACCCGTTTTCGGTGTAGGCGGACGCCGTGCGCCGCTCGTCTGCCATCAGCGACAACTCACCAAACATCTGGCCGGTGGACATGGTCATTAATTTTTTCTGATTGGGGGTTTGAAACCCAGCGTAGATGGTGACGTCACCACGCAGCAAGATATAGGCCACGCCGCCTTTGTCACCTTCGATGAATATGGGTGAATTGGCCTTAAAAACACGCCGGTCTAAGACATGCTTAATCGCCTTAACTTCATACTCATCGTCACCGCTATTCTCGGGCATGCGCAACACCCTTTATCATCTACCGCTTAACACGGTCTAATAGCACAAATACTATTCCCTCTTGGTGAGCGTGTATACACGGGTTTGTGAATTGGGTTACGCAGCGATCATCAGGCTTTTTTGGCAAGTGCCAGGCCAATCGCAATGCTGAAAATCGGCATGGTCAGATAGCGCAGGCCGATCTCGGTGAAATACGCGCCTATGGTCATGTCGGACATTTGCAGTAACACCGCAAAGTCCAGCGCCCAGTTCATCACCAGCCAGATCAGACCAATCATGACGCCTTCGCGCACATAGTCTGCAGTGACGCCTTTGAAATAGCGCAGTAGAAAATACGCGCCGGTAAGAAAGCCGACGATCATCATGATGGTTTTGAAAAAGAAGATATCGATGAGGGGTTCACCCTCGGGGGAATAGAAAGGCACCGCCGCGACAAAGGGAATCAGCCAGACGAGAAATCCGTAGATCAAAGCGCTTTTTATAGAATGCATCGCGTTCGCCTTTCCTGCCTTTGTCTCAGTTCTATTTACCTCACCGCCCCAAACAGCCACCAGCGTTCACCCTTGTAACCACCCAACGCGCTGAGTTCGCGGCCTGTGTCGCCTAAGTCTTTTGTCTCATGGCGGTGGCGGGTGACGATGGTCGACCAGGGTTGAAACCGGCCCGGTTCAATGTCGGCCTCGGTGCCCGCATCAAACAGGTCATCTTTTTTAAAACCGGCGTCTTCCATCGCCTTGAACATGTCCAGGGTGTGCAGCTTGGGCCAAAAGGGTTCGTTATTGTAGTAGGCGTCCCAGTCGCGCATGAATCGCTCGAAGGTCGGCGTGTCGGCGTCGAAGTTGGGTTGCTCTAAATGCACCATCACGCCACCGGGGGCGAGTAGGCTGTGCATATGGGCCAAACCTTCACCAACGGTTTTGGTTGAGGTCTCATGCCAGAACATCACCGAGACGATAAGGTCGATGCTGCCCGGTTCCAAATCAACAGTCTCGGCAAGGCCTTGGACAAAACTGACATTGCCGTAGCCCATGGACTGCGCCCGAGCATGGCCGTAGCGCAGCATCGGTGCCGCGGTGTCAACGACGATTATCTCGGCATCGGGAAACGCTGCAGCGAGGGGCAGGGTGTTGCCACCAATGCCGCCGCCCATATCAACAATGCGTTTTGGGTTGAGGTCGGGAAAGCGGTCGCGGACAAAGTTGGCCATGGCCCGGCCGCCGCCATCGCCTTTGGCGCCGAAGCTGGCCCCGCCGATGGGAAATAGACTGACTTCGTAGGTCGCCGCCGCGGTAACGTCGTCAGGTGCGGCTTCCGTGTAATAGCTGCCAGGCATCAGGTGGTTGTCCACTGCCGCCTGATAGCTGGGTATTTTCAGGTCCGGGTCCAGCGACAAGGTGTTGCGCCCTTCGTTCAAGGTTGCGGCTTGTGCGTTGAGGTCGTCAACCCGGCGCAGCGCGACCTCGCGACTGACCTGCTGGCTGGCTTCTTGAGTACTCCGGCGAAGCGCCGCCCATTGTTGGTAATAGGGATCGTGCAACATCGCCTTGCGAATATCAGTCGCCGTTTCAGGAGAATTACCCTGTGATTTTTCAAAGGCGGGGTGCACCCGCTGCTCGTAGGCCGTGCGCACCCCCGGCGATAGTTCTTTGCCGATGTGAACGTTGAGCCCGGTGAGAAAATTCAGACGCGCGGTTTCGTCGTGGTCCGTTTCCGGAAACACGGCATGGCCGTCGGCGCGGTCGAAGGTCGGGGGCAGAGTGCCAGAGGTGGAGGACACAATGGGCTCTCAATTGCCGCCACGCGGCGGCGGCAACTCGCCGGTGGTCACAAACGGCGCGGGGTGGGCATAGGACCCCCAGCTGCGCCCCTCCTCGGGAACCTCAACCCATTTGTTTTCGCCTTCGGTGCATTCTTGAATGGTCAGGAAGTAAATCGTTTCGTTTGCCTTGCGCGGCATCAGGGCGAGAAAGTTAAAGCGGTCGAATTCCAAATTGCCGAGGGTGCCACCGCGCCAAATGATTTCGTCGACGGACTCTGAGTAGGTTACACCCTCCGATGTAATCGGCGGGTCCATTTTGCGCATGTTCATGCTCAGGTCCCACCCGGCCTTCACTTCGGGCCGGACCATGAAAATGTCGTCGGGAATACGAATGCGCATCCCCGTTGTCGGATTGCCAGCACAGCCGTGGGGAATGCCAATCTGCACCAGGTGCCATCGTCCGGCGGGGGCGTCCTTATCGACGCTGAGGGCATGGCTCCAGGCAGACGCGGCGAAGGCAAGCGAGGCGCTTAATGCGGCGAACACAGCAATCAAACGGGACATGACGGCTTCTCCTTTATGGGACCGTGCAAATCCTAGCGGCAATGCGGGGTGGGCGAAAGCCACGTAATCTTATGATCCGGCATATTGAGCGGTGCATGGGCTCGTTTGTTTTTCTGTGGTCCATGGGGTCGTTCCGGCGAACGCAGGTGCATGGGCTCGAAGGGCGGAACCAGTCGTGCATGGGCTCGTTTCACGCGTTTTCGCATGAATGTTTTTTAGCTATGCGGCGGGCGCATAACCCCGATGCTAAATTTAAGGTAGAATTGCCATATCTCTGCCGCAATTCAGGCTTTTTCTGCTCGCTGAGCCAAATAGACGAGAGGAAGGATGGGCTGATGTCTCTGTTATCCAAGGTTTCCCCTGCTGCCACTTTGGCGGCCTCCGCGTTTGCTTTTTTGATCACCATGACTTCTCTGGTCGCTGCCCAGGAGCAAGGCCCCTATGCGCGCCTTTACGGCGGCCTGGCCTCTGTCCAGGGCATGACGTTCAATGATGCCACTTCAGCTGACCTCGACCTGGACGGCGGCACCGGCCTGAACTTCGGCGGCGCCCTCGGCTATCGCTTTGGCTCTGGCTTTCGCACCGAGATTGATCTGTCCTATAGCGAAGCCAGCCTCAACGGCACTTTTCAAGAGAACGTCCAGACCTTCGTGCCCTGCGGTGAGATCTCAAATAGCCCCTGCCTCGACGGTACGGTCGACGGCGACTACGAAGGCCTCTCTGCAATTGCTATGGCTTACTATGACTTTGCCACCGGCTCGCAGATCACGCCTTATGTTGGCCTTGGTATCGGGTTGATCAACGCGGACCTAGAAGCGACCACGCCGGGCGCCCTCAACGACGCGGCGACCATCGAATTCGCGTTGCTCGACGGGTCCGACACGGAGCTGGCGTATCGCCTGGCGGCCGGTTTCGCTTATGATGCAGGGTCCTTCGACATCATGTTAGATTACAGTTGGACCCGCTCAGGCCGTTTGGCGCTGGCCGGACAGGGGGCGTTCACGACCTTCGCCTTTGACCGCCGGGTCAATGCCCATGCGTTCACTGTCGGGGCGCGTTTCACTTTCTAGCTAGACCCGACCTTCCGCTGTTCTGCCGGTCGCGTTACCCTATGACCGGTAGGCAGAGGAGGGCGCCATGGCGGAAGCGGCATACCAACCATCGGGGACGGTGCGGGATCAGGTCTCAGAAGAAGAATGGAATCTGCGTGTCGAGCTGGCAGCGTGTTATCGCCTGTGCGCCCTGTTCGGCTGGAACGATTATATCTTCACCCATATTTCCGTGCGGCTGCCGGGTAATGATCGCCATTACCTGATCAATCCCTTCGGTTTGTTCTTTGACGAGATCACCGCGTCGAGCTTGGTGAAGATTGACGCAGACGGCGAGATCCTGCTCGATGAAACTGGCCTCGGGTATAATATCGGCGGCTATGTCATTCATGGCGCCGTGCACGCTGGCCGTGATGACGCCCACTGCGTTATCCACCTGCATACCAACGAAGGTGTCGCGGTGTCCGGGCAGAAGGATGGCCTGTTGCCGCTCAACCAGGATTCCATGAGCTTGATACCCGACCTTGCTTACCACGATTTTGAAGGCATCGCTCTCGACACAGATGAGCGAGATCGACTGGTCGACCACATCGGCGACAAGAATGCCGTTATCCTGCGCAACCATGGCCTGCTGACTATGGGGTCGGACGTTGCGTCCGCTTTTTCAAAAATGTATTCGCTGCAAAAGTCCTGCACTATGCAGGTCATGACCTTAGCCGGTGGCGTCGAAATCGGTTATCCGTCACAACAGGCGCAAGACAAGGTTCGCGAGCAGGTTGTCGGTCGCCGCCGTCCTACGACAGCCGCTGGTGGCGCGACCAATAGGATTTCTGTGCCGCAACTGGCGTGGAACGGTTTCTTACGCAAACTCGACAAAGTCGATCAGAGTTATAAAGACTGAGACTGAGTGCTTAACTGCCCGGACGCTTACCTTGCTGTCCAGGCGGGCCTGCGCCCGGAGCTGGCGGTCCTCCGACGAATGACGCCGGGTCTGCATGGTCAGGCGCCAAGCCCTGAACCGTCGTATACAGTTCTTCCTCTGTGGCCAGACTATCTGGCGTCACACCGGCGACTTGATCCCAAATCGCTTCATCAAACACTTCTTCTTGCAATGTCAGGGTTGAATGTTGGCCGCTGAGAAGAATTTTGAAATACACCTCCATGAAGGCTTCCACAGCCAATTTGAATGTGTCCCAACCGTCTTCGCCGGCCGCCTTATAAGCCGCAGCTGCCGCTACCAGCGCGTCCAGCGCGTCACGGCTTTTCGCCAAGCGCATATCGAGATTTTCTAGGGTCGCATTCTGGTCATCACCATCCGTGACATGCGGTTTTAGAAAATCGTGAATCCGTTGATCTTGATCGTGGAGCCGGTCCATTGCGGCCTTGATGTATGTGACGCTAGCGCCAAAGAACGCTTCGGGGATATCGGTGCCGCTTTCTTTTTGCTTTAGACCTGCGTCAAACGATTTGCGGACCTGGGACAGGCGCATTCGTTCCCGTGAGGTTTGAACGCGCGCTTCGTAGCCTTCTGAGACATGGACCATTTAACGGAGCCCTTCTGTATTTGTTAAAGCCAGATTAGCTGCACTTTGAGAAGCCGCAGCTGGTGCAAGAGTCGCACCCTTCTTGGCGCAGTAAAGCATAGGTGCCGCACTTAGGGCAGGCCCGAAAACGTTTGTCCCGATCCGGTGTGTCGAGACGCACCACATTGCCTGGTTCGACGGCATCATCGACCACTTCACCCGTGTTGTTAGATGCAAGGAAGCCGATTGCTATCATATGCTCTTCGATGACGCCGCCGATTGCGGCCAGCAGGCTCGGGACGTAGCGTCCATTCATCCACTGTCCGCCGCGCGGGTCGAACACGGCTTTGAGTTCTTCGACAACGAAACCGACGTCACCGCCACGCCGGAACACGGCGGAAATCATCCGCGTTAGAGCGACGGTCCACGCGTAGTGCTCCATATTTTTCGAGTTGATAAACACCTCGAAGGGCCGTCGTTGCCGGTTGCCTTCAGAGGTTTCGACCTCGATGTCGTTGACCGTAATGTAGATGGCGTGGTCGCTCTCCGGCCAGCGCAGCTTATAGGTTTGCCCAGGCACAGCGTCGGGCCGGTCTAATGGTTTGCTGGTGTCATGCTCTGGCACAGTCGGAAGACTGTCCGCCGCCTTAACTTCCAGGACGGCGCCACGCACGTCGGATGGCCGGTAAGTTGTGCAGCCTTTGCAGCCACTCTCGTACGCGGAGAGATAAACATCTTTGAATTGCTCAAACGGAAAATCCGCCGGCACGTTAATGGTTTTCGAAATCGCGCTGTCGACATGCTTTTGCACAGCAGCCTGCATCGCAAGGTGGGCATCAGGCATCAGTGTTTGTGCATCGACAAAGTAGTCGGGCAACGGTGCGTCATCGCCGTTCATTTCCCGGAACAACCGGTAGGCGTAGTCGCTGACTTCTTGTCCTTTGCGGCTGCCGTCTTTTTGAACCACGTGGCGCGTATAGGTGAAACTAAACACCGGTTCGATGCCTGATGACACATTGTCTGCAAACAGCGAGATCGTTCCGGTCGGCGCAATCGACGTTAGCAGTGCATTGCGAATGCCGTATTCAGCAATGCCATCCTGGATATCTTGCGGTAAATCTTGGATCGTCGGGCTCGCCAGGTAGGCGTCTTGATCAAACAGTGGGAAGGCACCCTTTTCCCTGGCTAGGTCGACAGACGCCCGATAAGCGCCGTGAGAAATGATACTGGCCCACCGTTCGGCCGCCACCACTGCATCTGGCGACCCATAGGTTAAGCCGCATAGAATAAGTGCGTCTGCGAGCCCGGTGATCCCTAGCCCGATGCGACGCTTGTTGATGGCTTCGCTGCGCTGCTCTGCAACCGGATACTTTGATGCCTCTACGACATTGTCCAACATCCGTGTGGCCGTTCCCGCCAGTTCAGCCAACGCGTCTTCGTCAATCGTCGCGTGCTCGGTGAAGGGATCTTTAACCAAACGGGCCAAGTTGATCGACCCAAGCAAACAGGTGCCGTAGGGCGGCAGCGGTTGTTCACCGCAGGGATTGGTTGCTGCAATGGTTTCGCAGTAGGCCAGATTGTTACGGGCATTGATCCGGTCGATGAAGATTACGCCCGGTTCTGCATAGTCGTATGTCGCCTGCATCAGGGAGTCCCAAAGCGTCCGCGCACTGACGGTTCGATGGACTGTGCCGTCGAACTTTAAATCCCAGTCTGCATCTGCTTTGACGGCGGCCATGAAGGGGTCCGTCGCTAGGACCGAGAGATTGAAATTAGTCAGCCGCCCTTGGGTCTGCTTCGCAGCGATAAAGTCTTCGATGTCAGGGTGGTCACAGCGCATCGTCGCCATCATGGCGCCGCGGCGAGACCCGGCGCTCATGATCGTTTTACACATGGCATCCCAGACATCCATGAAGGACAGTGGTCCGGACGCGTCCGCGCCGACGCCTTTGACTGGTGCGCCTTTCGGGCGAAGAGTCGAGAAATCGTATCCGATGCCGCCGCCCTGTTGCATGGTCAGTGCGGCTTCTTTGAGGTTCTCGAAGATCGACGCCATATCGTCGCCGATCGTTCCCATCACAAAGCAGTTGTGCAGGGTTACCGTTCTCCCTGTACCAGCCCCTGCCAGAATGCGCCCACCCGGCAGCAGGCGATAGTCCGCAAGTGCTTGATAAAAAACAGATTCCCACACCTCTGGTGTGTTTTCTACGCCGGCCAAAGCGGTGGCGACACGCTGCCAGGTATCCTCGATGGATTTGTCCACAAGCTGACCATCCGCCGCCTTAAAACGGTACTTCATGTCCCAGATTTCGTTGGCGATGGCAGAAGTAGCGGCCACTTGTTGTGCTCCTAGCGTTGAATCGTGGAATCGAAAGGGCGCGCACCATAAGACTGAATCAGTCGAGAGTCCCGTAAAAGCGGGCCTTTTATGACGCTCCGTGAAGCAGTCTCGCGAAACGGCTTCTCAATAAAGGTATGATGACTCCTGTTAAAACCGGAGTCACGGGGTGTCACATAACTGTCTGATAACACACCTGAAAAATGGCAGCCGCCGTCGGGGTGGCGATAAACAGCCTATTCACCCACAGACTTATCCACAATTAGGTTATAGCACACCTTGTTTCTGATTGGTTCGGCCGCCCTCTGCTGGCGGAAAACCGTCAGGCTTTGGCAAGGCTTCGCTGGCTGTCTCCATTCTCGTACGTAGTTCGGCCAAAAATTCGGCGCGTTCTAAGCCTACGGGGATTGCCGGTAGGAATTCAAAAACGATCAACCCGGGAAGTTTCGTTAGCCGTGTTTTTCCCCAAATGTGACCGGTGTTCAGTGCCATTGGAATGAGCGGTGCTTGGCAGTGATTGTAGAGGGCGACAATTCCTGGCTTGTAGTCCTGCCGTTGGCCTGGCGCCGTTCGTGTCCCCTCTGGGAAAATTAAGACAGACTCACCGCGACTGATTGCCGCATCAGCCCCCCTTAAAATGTGCCGCATGGCATTCGCACCGGCAGACCGGTTGATTGTAATAAGACCGGCTCGTTTGATGTACCAGCCGACCAGGGGAATCCACTGAAGGGATTCTTTAAGTATGAAGACTGGGTACTCAAACAGCATGAATAGAATGTAAGTCTCAAACGCCGACTGATGCTGTGCGGCTACAATGCATGGTCCGTCCGGCAGGTTTTCCTGGCCTCGAATTTCAAATCGGACGTCTATGATCCAGCGCGCGAGAAAAGTGACGCCGCGTGACCAAAGCCGCATAACTCCGAGCGCGCCCCGGCGCTTTACGAGAAAGGGTAAACCGATCAACGCAACCGCCAATGTCCATGCGAGAAATATAACGAGGTACAAGAAAGAACGTATGAAGGTCACCGTGGAGCGGCCCCGTTTCTGTGCGTTTCTTCGCTGCTCGCGCCGACCGACAGCCACATTCTCATGGTAGAAAAAAGATACTTTGTGTATTCGCGGGCCAGAAGGCTGGCGGTGCCCGGATAGCGCCACCAGTCAGCTTTGACCTGCTCGGGGAACACGGGGTGCGCGATAATCTCAACGCCAGGCATGGCGTACTGCAACTCACTCAAAGCACGGGGCATATGATATGCGGCCGTGACGAGTCGAATTGAATTGACGTCGTTATTTGTAGCCCACTTGGCAGTTTCAACGGCATTGCCAGGGGTGTCTTCCGCTTCGGTGCCGGTCGAAATGTTTGCCAATAAGGCGTTCCGGTCTGGCTCATCAGTGGCAATAAGCGCGGCGATGTTAACAGACGGCGCAACCCCCGAAATAAACAGTCGAGCGGCTCGTCCCTTAGCCAGTAGATTAACCCCGGCATCAATGCGGCCGCTTCCACCCGTTAACACCACGATGGCGTCTGTTTTCTTTTTCTCGTTGATGACGGACTCCGGAACTTGTTGCGCATAGGAGACCAAGCCCATGGCCCATAGCAGTGCTAGAAAGCTCAAGACAACGAAGGCGGCGCGTAGCTTATTTGTTTTATGAACTGTCATCGTCAGATCATAGATCGCAGCGTACCGAGCACGGTGACGAAAGCCGTCACCATTGCAAGGATTGCAGCAAATAAGGAGACGAGCGGGATCGATATCCAGAACCCAAAACCTAAATCGATGTCTGGAAGAAATCCGCTTTCTACATTGCGCGCGAGCCACCCAATCGCAATCAACGCGATGGCTCCAGCGGCGAAGCCCCCAGCTGATCCCTTAAGCGCCGAAGCCAATGTCCGTTTCGCGAACTGGGATGCGACATAAATATCTCGCGCGCCGATTAAATGAAGAACAGAAATCACCTCTTTAAACTCCGCCAGGCTAGCGCGGGTCGCATACACAATCGTAAGTGCGAGTGCGGTGGTAACAACAAGCGCGACGCCGATGGTCAGTAGGCGGAATCCTTCGGTTAGATCAATCAGGTGTTCGAACCATCGGCGATGGTCGTCAACGATCGCATCTGGCACGACGGTCGCAACTGATGTGCGTATTAGTTCCAATGTAGCGTCTTCGTCGTCCGCCAAAGTGACGTCGATTAGATCGGGTAAGGGGAGGTCGCCGGCGGCGGCGCCTTCTCCTAGCCACGGCGCCAGCAGGGCGTCGATCTCGGTGTTTTCAAGGACCCTGACCGCTTCAACGCTCGGCAGTGCTGACAGGGCCGTAACCGCGCGATCGGTTCTGGCCTGATTTGCTTCTTTTTCTGAGTCTGCGGGCAGGGCCGGGATTTGGATCGTGATCGTACCTGTTACGGCTCTAGACCAGCCCGAAAGAATCGTGTCGAACACCGAGACGCCGCTTACGGCCAAAATTCCGAGGAACACCATGATCGCGACCAGCCACGGTATAAAGCGCGAGGCGCTATCACCACCGAGCGGTAGATCTGTTCTCAGGCTGATCATGGCTGCGCCCCGTCGGCTGTGTATTCGATTCCTGATGCGTCGCTCGCAAGAAGAGGCGGAAGCTCGGTCAAAGTGCGAGCTGACAGCGCCAGCCGGGAGAATCCGAACCGCGCCACCAGCTGTTCATTGTGGGTCGCGATAATGATGTTTGATCCAAGCTTATTGAGTTCCATGAACAATTGCATCAATCGCATAGCGATGGCGTCGTCGACATTGCCAGTTGGCTCATCAGCGAGGATCAACCGGGGTCTATTGACGACGGCTCTGGCAATGGCGACCCGCTGTTTCTGACCACCAGAAAGAACGGCCGGTTTCGCGTCCATAAATTCATCCAGCCCGACCCAAGACAAAAGCTCTGTGACATTGCTTTTGATTTCCGGCTCGGAGGTGGCGGCTACCCTGAGCGGAAGCGCGACATTGTCGAATGCGGAAAGATGGTCGAGCAATCGGAAGTCTTGAAATACCACGCCTACTTTGCGTCGGATGGCGGGCAGTGTTCTGCGCGCTGCGGCTGTGACATTTGTGCCGAACAAATGAACTGAGCCCTCTGTCGGTCTCTGAGCGAGATACAGCAGCTTAAGGAGCGACGTCTTGCCCGCGCCCGAGGGACCGGTCAAAAAATGGAAGGATCCAGGGGGGAGCGCCAAGTTTAGATTCGACAATACGTCTGGGCCGTCGTCGTAGCTCAGACTCACGTTTTTGAGTTCTACGGCGGCAACGTGATTCGAGGTCTCAACTTGATTGAAAATCTGCACTCTCCAGGCCTGTTTCTCTGTTTTGCATCTCTTAACTTAAAAAGAACGTCTTGCCTGTAGTGTTAGACGCAGTTATCCCAGTATTTCTGCCGCCTTGTACTAGAGTAGACCCGTTATATGGTATACTCCCTCGGCATCCAACACAGGACCTTGCATGCGTATCACGTGCCCGAATTGTACCGCAGGTTTTGAAATCCCGACGGAATTGCTTGGCCGTAAGGGCCGGAGCCTCAAATGTGCCACTTGTGGCCATTCATGGTTTCAGGCTGCGGTCATTGATGAAATTGACCTTGCGGATGTCTTAGCCGAGTCAAAAGCCAAGGAAACTGCCAGTGAGATGGGCGGTGGGGCAGGCGGCAGTCGAGTTCCTGATACCGCCGCGATCGCGGCCATCGCTAATCAGGCCCTTGGCCAGAGTGTTACGGCCAGTCCACCGCCCGAGCAGGGGGCTGCAGGTGGCCCAGCTGCGGCCGGCGGTGCCGGCGGTGCTGGTGGTGCTGGTGGTGCCGGTGGTGCGCCTCAAGCCAATGTGCCTCCTGGCGCACAGTCAATGATGGACAAAGGGAATGACCAACGGCCGCCACCTGTTGCTGGCCAATCAATGATAGACGATGGCGGGGCATCGGGTGGCCCACAGGCCGCTCCGGCGGGCACCTCACTCAAGGGTGATGATGCGCCCATAAATGCACCAGGGGATGAAGCGCTTTCCTGGATGGACAAAGAAGACACGGGCGGCGCGCAACAACAAGCTATGGCCGAACAAGGCGGTGCCTCTGGCGGTCCCGGAATGGCACCCCAGAGTCCATTGGATCTGTCTCCTGACAACGCTGCCATGGGCGGTGGTGCGACGAATGCTTCTAGTGAGGCAGGCGCGCAGGGTGGACCGGGAGCAGCGCCACAGGCGCAGGGGCAAGCTGCTGGTGGTCCTGGCGACGCCGGCGGGGCCTCGGGAGGTCCCGGCGCCGTTTCGCAAAATGCAGGGCCAGACCAAAAGCCACCGGGCGAAGAGCCTGTTTCTTGGCTCCAGCAAGCTCCTGGTGCTGACGGCATGCCAGCCATGCCCGGTATGCCAGGAATGCCGGCTGCGATGCCAGGAGCTATGGGCGGAGCTGGTGCTCAAGGCGGTCCTGGCGGAGCACCCGTGGCAGGGCAAAGCATGATGGCCGAGGGCGGAATGTCCGGGCCTGGAGCGGGCGCTGTTTCTCAATTGTCAGGTGAAGCGGTCCAAGGCCCAGGGTTGGGTGCTCAATCGATGCTGACGGGAGAAGAGGCGGGTCCCGGCCAGGGATCTGACTCAATGATGGGTGGCGAAAGCGGTGGTCCTGGATCACCTGGTGCATCTCAGATGGGTGGAGAAGAAGCGGCTGGCGGTCCAGGTGCTCAAGGTGGGCCGATGGACGAAGGGGCGAGCGGTGGCCCTGGTCAGTCGATGCTTGAAGATGAAGAGGCCGGTGGGCCGGGCGCAGAAGGCGGGCCAGACTCTGGCGGCGCCAGTGGCGGCCCCGGAGCCGATGGCGGCCCTGGAGCCGGTGGCGCGGACGACTTGGATGACGACCCATTAGGTGCAGCCGACGATGACGATGCGTTTCATCAAGCCGAAAAGGCAGCTGGGGCTGACGGTGACGAAGATGGCGAAGACGGTGGTGGTCCCGGAGGAGATGAGGACGGTTTCCAGGAGGTCCGGAGATGCGGGGCTGAGGAC
>WLWG01002067.1_pt1 | contig 16116 bp, 13 predicted proteins | sample 6712871 | NCBI WGS metagenome assembly WLWG01 (sample SAMN12718693, study PRJNA515312) | sponge metagenome | isolation source: marine sponge | host: Mycale hentscheli | place: New Zealand: South Island, Marlborough, Capsize Point | collected 2003-05-01
AGGTAGGTAGTTATTTTGGACCTACAGTATTAGCTTCACAAACACAAAGTGGTAGTGCTAATTTAATATTTGATCAAGGTAATAACTTTTTCTTTCCTCACTTATACAAGTTTGAAAACTCAGAACAAGAAGCATTTAAGTTTAAACCTAGAATAGGGTATAAAGTAAATAATAATTTACCAGGTACAATTTATATAGGTACACCAGCATCTAACGTACCTGTTAGTGGTGAGTATTATACTTTAGCTAATGTAAATAATTTACCTGCTACAAGTACTACTAAAAATTTACACTTTAACACTACTTATACTTCTTATATACCTCAAGGAAACAATATATCTGGTTCTTTATCTCAATTTGATGATAACTGGAAAACTTATATAGATAGTTTATACTGGGAAGATGGTAGAAAAGTAACACTAGATGTAAAGTTTGAACAAAACGAGTATAGAACAATAAAGCTTAACGATATTATCTTTATAAAAGATACTCAGTATAGAATAAACAAAATAAATGGGTTTAACTTAACAGACGATGATATAGCAACTGTAGAGTTGTTAAAACTTTATCCTGCTTATGTTAATGCACAGGCACCAGCTATAGTACCAACAGTAACTCCAACACCAACACCAACAGGGGTTACTCCAACACCGACAGCTACTCCTACGCCAACGGCTACTCCAACACCAACAGCAACACCTACGGCTACCCCAACACCTACGGCTACTCCAACGGCTACTCCTACTCCGACACCGGATGATACGCCAACACCAACGCCTACGGCAACACCAACTGCTACACCAACTGCTACACCAACAGCAACTCCTACTCCAACACCAACACCGTTGCAGTATAGAACAGCATACTTCCATGCTACTGAAGGAAATGGTGCAGGTAGTAATGCAGCAGCTTGTAATAATTCAACTAGTGTAGCGGTTTACTATACAGCATCAATTGCAAATGTAGCTTCAATAACTACATCAGATAGTATATATACAGACTTTGGTGTAACTAATTTCCAGGGTGGTACACAATGGTACGGTATTAGTAGTACATTAGGTCAAGCACAAGCTGATAGAGCATTCTTTATGGTTAACAATGCAGCACCTACTAGTAACATTCAAGCAATATCAGAATGTTTCACTCAAACACCTACACCAACTCCAACACCTACTCCTACTTTAACTCAGGATATTAGAGTAAGAGAATGTAATACTTTAGCTGAATACGATGTAACAGTAAATGGTAGTTCAGGATTGACAGTAGGTCTAGCAGTTAAGTTAACTGGTGGTGGTACTGGTGGTTGTCCAACATTCCAAGGTAGTGAATGTTTTGAGGTAATAGCAGTAACAGGAATTAGCCCTACTTGTGATGTAGTAAGAACAGCAACAACAACAGGAGGTTGTGCAGCAGGATTTGGTGATTGTCCAACACCTACGCCGACACCTACTCCAAGTCCTACACCTGAAGATACTCCTACACCTACACCGACGGCTACACCGACTGCTACGCCAACTCCAACTCCTATAGTTTATGACTATAGAGTAGTAACGAGATGTGATGGTGGTACAAATAATTACCCAGATGGTGTAAGACATACATCAAGTTTATCAACAGGGGCAGCAGTATTAATGCCAGATGGTAACTGTTACGATGTAGCAGATTCATTACCACCAGGTGATCCAACAGATGATGTAGTAACTGTATATGCAGATTGTACAGCTTGTGAGGCAGCTAATCCAACTCCGACACCTACACCTACTCCGACACCTACGCCTACAACTCCTCCAAGTTGTAATGCAATAGACTTAGAGTTTATAGCACAAGGAAGTATAACACCAGTACCATCATTTGCATGTGCTAATTATCAAACGTTCTATATTGACACTACAGACTTCTGTACAGCAACAGCACTAGATAGACAAAGTGATTGTAATAGAGCAGCATTACAAGGATTCTATAACGATGGAACTGAATACAGGTACTGGAATGGATCTACGTTCTCAAATATTTGTACATCAACAGATTGTCCGTAACATATAACTTAAAACCTATTTACTAGTATGGCAACCAAAACATATAATATCGACATTAACGTAAACACTAAGACTCTTGGTCAGTTAGAAGACCAATTGGCTGAGGTTAATGAAGAGTTAAAACAGGTCGATAGAAATAGTGAGGCTTTTAAGAACTTAAGTAAACAAGCTCAGACTTTAAACAAAGAGATAGCTAAAACCAATAAAGAAATAGAAGGTTTTACTATGGAGAAGAAGATAGATGCTGCTAATGGAGCTGCTATGGTATTCTCAGGTACTTTAAATACTGTAGTAGGTAGTTTAGGTTTATTAGGTATAGAGTCAGAAAAGTTTGGTGAGTTTGAAAAGAAAGCTGCATCAGCTATTGCTGCTGGTATAGGTATTAAAGATATGACTGAAGGTCTATCTAAAGTAGGTCCAGCATTTGCTTCAGCAGGTAAGGCTGCAGTTGCATTTGGTAGAACAACCAAAGGAGCATTAATAGCTACAGGAGTAGGAGCATTTGTAGTAATAGTAGGTACCTTAGTAGCTAATTGGGATGCTGTTACTAAAGCTATAAAGAAGTTTGGGGAATCCGTACCATTAGTAGGTCAAGCGTTAACATTCCTTACTAAAGCATTTGATAAAGTAAAAAAATCTTTAAAAGGAGTTACTGAAGCTTTAGGTATAACAATGACTGATGAAGAAAAGTTTCAGCAAAGTCAACGAGAGTCTTTAGAACAAGATATAAGAATAGCTAATGAAAAGCTTGCAATAAGAACTGCTGAAAAAGCATCTCTAAGAGAATTATACAATCTTAAGAAAAGTATTCTTGAACAAGAGATAGCTCTCTTAAAAGATCAAGAAGATAAAGAAGAAGAGTTTCTTGCAAAACGTACAGAGTTAAGAGTATTAGAAGCAGCAGAAAGAACTAGATTACATGAAGAGGAAATGCTTAGAAGGCAAGAAGAAATGGCTTCTATGGATGAGATTAGTACTATTACAGCTCAAAAAGCTACTTCAGATGTTGAGATTACTTCAATAGCGGCTGCTGATATTAACAACATACTTACAGATAAGTTAGCTAAAGATAAAGCAGCATCAGATGCATCGGTAGCTATATCAGATGCTGAACAAGAAGAAAAGAGAAAGAATCTTATGCTTACCGGTGTTGCTTTAGAGACACTAAGTAACATAGCAGGGCAAGAAACACAAGCAGGTAAAGCGTTAGCTTCTGCAGGTGCATTAATAAATACTTATTTAGCAGCTTCTGATGCATTAAAGTCAGTACCGTTTCCATTTAACTTTGTAGCTGCAGCAGCAGTTGTAGCAAATGGTTTAGCAACTGTTAAGAGAATAAACGAAACAGAAGTACCAGGAGAAAGTGGTGGAGGTATGGCTTCAGCATCTCCTACTAGTTTTGTTGCACCTAATACACAAGACATGCAAGCAGCACAATCTGTAGCACCTCAAATAGCTCCTGCACAGCCTATGGTACAGGCTTATGTAGTAGCAGGTGATACAAGATCAGCTAATGAGGCAGAAGCAAAAATACAAACAAGAAGAACATTTGGTTCATAACCTATTTAATAATATGAAAATAATCGAGTTAATTATAGACGAGTTAGACAAGATATCAGGATTTGATGCAGTCGCACTTGTAGAGTCACCAGCAATAGAGTCAGATTTTTATGCATTTAAAGACCAGGACTTAGATGAACTAATAACATATGAGCTTATAAAGCATTCTTTCAAAGATCAATTCGTAGAAAGAATATCTGGTGAAAGTAGAGATGACTATATGGGCAGGTGTTTACCTGTTTTAAAGTCCGAAGGATTTCCAGAAGATCAAGCTTTAGCGATCTGTTATGACTCGTTTGACATAGACGTTTCTACTTTACCGGATTATGCTAATGAAGTAACAAGGTCTTATAGTGAGCATGAAATGCATTTTAACGTATCTGTGGTTAAGACTGCAGAAGGTAATAAGTACGTTATAAATGGTGAATTAACTCCAGACTTACATTTAGTTGTAGGTAATACTTATTGTTTTGACCAAACAAAGGAATCAAACTTAACTCATGACTTAAGAGTAAGTTTAACCAAAGACGGAATATGGGGTGGCGGAAAAGAGTACAACAAAGGTGTAGCTGTAATGGGTAATAAGTTATACTTACAAGTAACAGAAGACACCCCTAAAGAATTATACTACTACTGTATAAACCATGAAGGTATGGGTAATGATAGTAAAATATTTACTCATTCAGAAGAACCACAGGCATTTGCTAGTTATACAGACTATCCTCAAGCAGCAACTAATAATGCTAAAAGAGCTCTTAAGTGGGCTGAAAAAGAAGGATGGGGTTCATGTGGTACACCAGTAGGTAAACAAAGAGCTAATCAATTAGCAAAAAGAGAGCCTATTTCAGAAGACACTATAGCTAGAATGGCTGCATTTGAAAGACACAGAAGAAATAGTGGTACACCTTACGGTGAAGGATGTGGTAAGCTTATGTGGGATGCATGGGGAGGTGACGAAGGCGTAGCATGGGCTCAAAGAAAGTTAAAAACTATTCGTAGAGAAGAACAGTCAAACCAAAAGAACTTTAGAGAGACATTCTCTATCACGGGGAAAAACGATGGATATAAGTTTGCTTTAGATACAGAACAACAAAGAGTAACTGGAGCGTTAATGATACCTGATAAACTTATAAAAAGATACGACGAAGAAGGTAACGAATACTTTGTATACTTTTCTAAAGATACTATCAAGCAAATATCTGAAAAGATGATGAAGAATAAATTGCTAGATAAAATGAACTTAGAGCACGATCCTGACCAACCTGTTGAAGGTTTTATGGCAGAAACTTGGATAGTGGACGATTCGTTTAACGATAAGTCTAGAAAGTATGGCTTTGAATTTCCAGAAGGTACATGGGTAGGTACTTACCAAATAGAGAATGAAGATATATGGGAGTTAGTAAAGAACAAAACGGTAAAAGGTTTTTCAATAGAAGGTTTCTTTTCAGATAAACTAATTCAGGCTAAGAAAGCCTAATATAAAAATATATATTGATGGATACCAATTTTACCTTAGGAATAGGATTTACCAGTTCAGGCGTAGTATCTTATTTACACTTCGAAGATTTAATCCTAGCATTTGTACTAGGTTTTATAGGTTCAGCAGGAGCTTACTTATTTAAGTATATTACTGATAAAATAAAAAAGGGCAAAGACTAACAAAACCTTTTCGTCCGTAACATTGTCTTCACCCTTTCTAAAAAAAGGACTCTTTAAATTAATAAAACTAATTTAGAACAGCAAAAAAAGAATCCTTTTATTTATTGGTCTTTGGTCCTGTCTTTTTATTTAGTGCAGGTCTAAGTCTTTTTATCCATTTCATTTCTGCAGCAAATCTTTCTTTTCTATTAGATACTTTTTCTAATGTAAACCAAGTAATTACTTTAGCTCCTTTAGCTCCAATATTTCCTGGTTGATTACCATTATGTTGCATTACTCTTGCTCTTATCTTATCTGAAGCTCCTACATATAAACCTTTTGTTGTTATTAGTAGGTATACTCCTTTATTCATTCTACCATACCAGTCATAAAGAGATTTATGTACTGCTTTTCTCCATTTCTTAGGATTATCTTTTCTCCATTTAGCTGAAGTATGTTTAGTCATTTTTTGATAATGACATTTTCTACAATAGGTATAGGTATAATTTTTACCTCTCTTGTTTATTATAGTATAGTAATTATCTAGTGGTAAGTCTTTATCACACTTACTGCATATCTTTGTAGTCATCTGGATTTAGGTTTAGTTGAATACATAATTCGTCTATAACCTTTTTCTGACCTAAAGTAATAGTAGTATAATTATTATTTATTAAACTACTTAAGAATGCTTCAGTTTTCTGATTAGTATTTAAGTCTAATAGTCTTTCTATAAGTTTATTACTCTTACTATATAACTTAGGTTTACTTAAAGTATTAGTATTACTTATACTCTTTAACATACTAACGTTTGATGGTTTATCATCTAACTCTTTCTTTATACTTAATAAGATACCTTCTATTTCGTATATTTTCTCTAGGATTGTATTTGTATTCATTGTTATTTTTATTACGTTTAACTTGATCTTATATTATAATATAGCAAGAAAAAACCGAACCAACAAAAAAAATAGACCTTTTTCCGAATAATTTAAGAAAATATAGGTTTTTTTACGAATAATGTAAAAAGAGAAAAAAAGTTAACAAAAGGTTGGCCATTCAGAAAAAAAATCCTTACCTTATTGGTTAACCCGGTAGGTTTAAAGGTTTAAGGTAGCTATATATAATAAACAAACCAATGGAGAAAGAAAACCTAACATGGGAAGAGTTCGAAGAAAGGATAGATAGAATCTTTGAACAAATACAAAACCTTATCGAGGATACACATGGGCAAAAATAAAGAAACAATTTTCATACAAATAGCTAGTTATAGAGATCCTGAACTAGTTCCTACATTAACAAACTTATTAGAAAATGCTAAATACCCAGAGAGGTTACATATATGCATAGCATTTCAATACTCAGAAGAAGATACTTTTACTAAAGACATAGAAATATTCTCAGAAGATGAAAATATTACTATTTTAAGAATACCTTACAAAGAAGCAGTATCAGCTTGTTGGGCAAGAAATAAAATACAGCAAGAGTATAAAGGTGAAACTTATACCTTACAGTTAGATAGTCACCATAGATTTATTGCTAACTGGGATGAAGAGTGTGTAAAAATGTTAAAAGGTTTACAAAAGAAAGGTTATAAGAAACCTTTACTTACCTCTTATGTACCAGCATATCAACCAGATAAAGACCCAGAAGGTAGAGCTTTAGAGCCATGGGGTATGAATTTTGACAGATTTACTCCAGAAGGAGTTGTATTCTTTCTACCTTACCACATAACCGAAGATATAAAAGAACCTATACCGGCAAGATTCTTTTCCGCACACTTTGCATTTACTTTAGGTAAGCATTGTGAAGAAGTTCCACATGATCCTCAGTTTTATTTTCATGGAGAAGAAATAACTCTTGCTGTTAGGTCTTTTACTCATGGTTATGATTTATTTCACCCTAACAAAATTATAGCTTACCATGAATACACAAGAAATGGTAGAACTAAACAATGGGATGATGATCCAACTTGGGTAAATAAAAATAATGTAACACATGCAAGAGTAAGACAGTTATTAGGAGTAGATGCAGAAGTTTGCACACCTTGCAATAAAAATAGTTTTAAGAAGTTTGGTTTAGGTGAAGTTAGAACATTAAAAGACTATGAAACTTATGCAGGTATAAGATTTTCTGACAGAGCTATAACAGAAAGATGTTCAACTAATCAATTTCCTCCAGGACAAAAAGAAGATGTATTTATTCCTAAGTTTAAGCACTTTTTACATATTGATAAAACTGTATTTAAGAAAGATGATTATACTTTTGCAGCAGTTATATGTAAAGATAAAGACAATAACGAAACTTACAGAAAAGATTGGGACTATTTTAACGAATTACTGAAAGGTGAAAAAGTAGAATTACTTATTGATGCCAATATAGAGAAACCTCATAAGGTTATGGTATGGGGTTATAGTAAAAAAGATGAATGGTCTGAAATACAAGACTTCTTTCTATGATACCTAAAAAAATATTTCAAACTTTCGAAACTAAAGACGTACCTTTCGGTATGTCAAAAGCTTTAATAAGTTGGCAAGCAAAAAACCCTACTTGGGAATATAAATTCTTCGATAAAGAAGATAGAGTAAACTTTATAAAGAAAAACTTTGACAAAGAAGTATTAGAAGCTTATAAAACCTTAATACCAGGAGCATTTAAAGCAGACTTATGGAGATATTGTATACTTTATATAGAAGGAGGTGTTTACGTAGATGCTGATACAATCTGTGAGACACCATTAGATAGTTGGTTAGACACAAATTTATCCTTAATAGTTACAAGAGATGACCCTATGGCTAATAAATGGTTAGGTAATGCTTTTATAGCATCTAAACCAAGACATAAACCTTTATTAGATTGTATAAGAAGAATAGTTAAACATACTCAGGATAAAAAAGAAATGTTTTACTTAGATTATACAGGTCCAGCACTATGGGGTAAATGTGTAAATAAATCTTTAGTAAGACAAGAAGAAACAGATTATGAGTTAGGTTTATTTCAAGACATAAACGTACTTAAACATGACTTTAGTAGAACTAAGTATGTAGATATAAACAACACTGACATTTTACATGTAGAGTATCCAGGTAAAGTACAAGAAATGGACTCTATAGGTAACAAAAAGTTTTATGATTATGTACAAGCAAATACTATTTTTAGAGAAATACCTTTTACCATTTTATATACTTCTTACGACTTATTTGACGTAAATAACTATATGGTAGATAGTTTTACAGATAAAAATAAAGACTATGAAATGGTTTACTACGATCAAGCTGCTGTAGATTTATGGTTTAAAAACTCTATATACAAACAAGCTTATGATAAGTTAACCGAGAGAGGAGAAAAAACAGATTTTTTTAGGTATTGTTATTTGTATGAAAAAGGAGGTGTCTATACTGATACTGATACTTTTTGTAACATACCTTTAGATAATTTTATACAACATCAAGACTTAGTAGTAGGATTAGAAGCTAATACAGACTTAAATATATTTGAAGGTATAGTAGATAAAATAGACGGTAAGTATGTTAGTGTTTGTAATTGGTTTATTGCAGTTAAACCTAAACATCCAGTACTATCTAAAGTTATAAATGATATTATAAATAATCCTAAAGAAGGAGTACTACAGAATACTGGTCCAGGTAGATTTACTAAGCACATACTAGATTACTTTGGTAGAGACAATGATTTTAACTTAGATACAGTAAAAAATAAGTCTGAACTACTTAGTATAAACAGATTTGGTAGTAACCAAAGTCATTCTAATAGTAAAAAGTTTAAAAACCCATTTACTTATAATGATAAAGACATTTACATAACTCATATGTTTGATGGTACATGGAGAACAAATAAAAATAGAGAGTTAAAAACTATACCTACTAAATACGTTTCACATAATTTATCTCTTATAGAAAAAGATAATGGTTATTTAGGAGTAGCAAGATTAGATAAAGATACTTCTCGTACTTGGTTTATGAAAAAGCTAGGAGAATGTATGAGTTGTTACGAATTTACCTTTGATAAAGAGTTAAACTTACTAAATACGGAAGAAAAACCTATAAACTTTACGGATAATGTAAAATTCGAAGACTTTAGGTCATTTAACTATAAAAATAAATTATATCATTCTGTTTCTTATATAGATAAAGACTGGAATACAACTATAGCTATTTTAGACGATAAGTATAACTTTATAAAAGACGTTAAGGTAGATAATCCTAATAAAATGTCTTTTGGAGTAGGAGAGGAAGTAGTATGGGAAAAGAATTGGTTATTTTTTACACATAACGAGGAGTTGCATTTTATTTATAATACAAGTCCTAATTATATAGTATACAAACATACAGGAGATTTTATTTTTGAAAAGATTATAGACAAAGATAATATACTTAAAGATAAGTTTCCTGAAAAAGAGCTATATTTTAGCTCTAGAGTTAAGGTTGGAGGTAGTACCCAACCTGTATGGTTAAACGAGCACGGTTGTTACGTTTACTTAGTTCATACTAAACTTTATCAAGAAAGAGCATACAATCACTATGCTGTAAAACTAGATAAAGATTTAAACCTAATAGATATAAGTTATAAACCAGTTATTACTAGCAAAGTACCATACTGTTTATTCTTTATTTCTACTTGGTTAAGAAAAGAAGATAATTTAGTTATAAGCGGAGGTTTAGAAGATAACACTAACTGGATTTGGGAGATTCCTATCAAGAAGGTTATGGATAGCTTCAATATATAATCCCTTCCGGTTTTTTGCTATTTATTAATACAAGAATGTTACTTTTTAACCAATAAATCTTTTAAAATGGACAAAAATTCATTAAAAGAGCTAGTAAAAAAGTATTTTTCACTCACAGAAATGACTGAGACAAAAGACACTTCAGAAGACAAACAAAACTTTGATTCAGCTACCTTAGTAGACGGTACAAAAATTACTAACAAGAAAGATAGTTCTTTCGCTGTTGGTGATGAACTGTATGTACAAACGGAAGCAGGAGAAGAAGTATTGGCTCCATCAGGTGAGCATACTACTGAAAGCGGAATTACTGTAACAGTAGACTCAGAGGGGAAAATCACTGGTATAGCTCGACCAGACGGAGAAGATTCTGGTTCGTTAAGCGAACACGAAGAAGACATGAAGGAACTTGACAAAGGACCTGCAAAGATTATTCAATCAGAAGACTCTACAAAAGAGGTTAAATTAGAAGAAGATGAGATCGACATGGACATGCATCCTGAAGAGGAAACAATGGACATTAAAGAAGAGATCATCGAAGCTATTATGACCGAAGTAGGCCCTGCAATAGAGGACTTACGTAAAAAAATGGCTGAGCATGATGAAAAATTGGCTGATCACGAAACAAAGATGAAGGACTACATGAGTGCTCCTGCATCTGCACCTGTGACTAAGTCAAAATATGCTAAGTCAAGAAGTAAATTTGAACAACCTAAAGCAGTTCACAATACCAAAAGGTACGAGAAAGCTTTATTTAACTTAACAAACTCTAAAAATTAATTATTATGGCAATTAATGTATCAGCGTTAAATGACTTTAACAATGAATTAGCAGGAAAACTAGTCTTAGACTCAGTTTATACTGGAAACACAGCCGAGTATGTTAGCATCCAAGAGGGTATTAAATTTCAAGAGCCTCTTAACCTTGTATCAGTAGCACCTTACTTCCAAGGAGGTAACGCTGTTTCAACTGCATCAGGTTCAGCTGACTTTACTCAGCGCAATATAACAGTTACCAAAAGAACTGCTTATGATGCGTGGAACCTACAACTTCTTACTGAGAAGTATACGGGTAAAGCTTTCTTACCAGAAGGCTCTTACGAAGACACTATGACTATCTTAACTGAAATGTCAAGTGATCTAGTAAAAAAATCACAACAAAATAACGATGACTTCTTATGGAACGCAGTAAGTGGTTCAACATTTTCTAACTCTACAGTAACTCCACAAGCAGATGGATTCAAGACTTTAATCTCAGGATCTACTTCAGGTGTTAACGTAGCAACAGGTATTGGTGCAGATGCAATTGTAGCTGTTACTGCTTACTCTCAGATAGCAAAAATGTTAGAATCAGTTGACGTGAACGTACTAGATGCTCCAGACTTAACTGTATGGTGTGGTACTTCAGTATTCCAAAGAATAATTCACGGATTAACAACTCAAAACCTATTTCATTTTGATCCTACAACGGTTCAAACAAGAGGAGGTTTCTACGAAGTCCCATTACCAGGGTATCCAAACATTAAGATAATTGGAACTTACGGTTTAAGATCTTCGGAAAGAGTTATTATCGGACCTGCATCAGATATGGTTGTTGGTACTGACTTAGTATCAGATACAACTAACTTTCAAATGTGGTATGATATTAACGGAGACGCTTTAAAATATAGATTAAGAAACAAACTAGGAGTTCAAGTAGGACACCCAGAGTATTTCGTATCTAACGACCAAGCGTAAATAGAAGCATTGTTTAACTAAAAAACATAACATTATGGCATGTAATTTATCAAGTGGATTCTCATTAGGATGCAGAGATAATATTGGGGGGATCAAAAATGTTTATATACTATCAGGATCAGTAGCAGGAGTAACAGCATCATCAGGTGCTATCTCTGACATATCTGGTTCAGGTGTATTTTACAAATTTGAACTTCCAAGAAACGTCGGCGACTTTACAGAGACTCCAACTCCAAGTTTAGAAAACGGTACTGTATTTTACAGTCAGGTAACTAACATAGCGATGCATAAGTTACAAGCTTCTATTAGAAACCAAGTAAAAGTTTTAGTTCAGAATCCAGACCTTAAGATCGTTGTTGAAACGAATAACGGGGTTGACGATTATGTTGGACAATTCTTTTATGTAGGAAGATACAGAGGAAGCACTGTAACAGGTGGATCCGGAGCTACAGGAACTGCTATGGGTGACATGAACGGTTACTCATTAACGTTTGAAGCAATGGAACCATTCCCAGCTGAAGAGGTAACTACTACAGGAGCCTTAACAGCCGCATTAACTGGTATTACAGTTAGCTAAACTTAATTGAAAAGAAAATGGGGTTGGTTGTGAGATCAATCCCTTTTTTTTCTATTTAATAATATGTTAAACATATACTCAACACAAGATACAGGAAGTATCGCTATATGGCCAGCTACAGGTAGTTCTACTGAGGCTATATATAGATTAAAGCTGACTCATGACATGAATATGAATTCATCGTCATTTTCTTTGTCTTTATCAGGTAGCGTTCCTAATAACTTAAGTGAGTATTACAAGTTTAATTATTTTTCAGGTTCACAAGGTATACCAAGTGCAAGCGGACAGTATACTTATAACCTACAAGACGACCTTGGTTCAGGTCAATTAAAATGGTTTGAAGCTGCTAATTTATGGTCAGCTGAAGCTAAAAAGTGGAACAATGTTACAACTGCAAGCGGTATATTCAGAGATATAGATGAAGGTAGAGCTTTTGTATTCGGTACAAACGATCCACAGTTTACTAATTATGTAACGGACAATGAAAACGGAACCTATATAACGTATTACTCATAACATGGCAAAGAATCAAAAATTTACTTTTAAAAAGTTAATAAACAAAACACTTCGTCAATTCAACTACGACGAATATAAAAAAGACAAAAATCAAAAATACGTTAAGAACGGAGAGGACAATATGTTCCCTCAGCATCTTATAGAGATGTATAACAAAAGTTCTGTTAATGCTGCCTGTGTTAATGCCATAGTAGAAGGTGTTATAGGTGGTGGATTAACAGCTAATGAAGAAATTTATCTACAAAAAGCTAATTCAGCAGGTGATTCATGGAATGACTTATTTGCTAAATGTGCTTTAGACTTTAAACTCCATGGTAGTTTTAGCCTGGAAATAGTTTATAGTAATGATAGAACTAGGCTAGAGGCTTATCATATAGATTTCAGTACGTTGAGAGCTGAAGAAAAGAATAAGTACGGCCACATCCCTGGATACTTTATCTCAGATAAATGGGACAAAAAGAACAGGTTCTCAGGAGTAGTATACAAAAATGAAGACGACATAGATTACCTTCCTGTATACAACCCAGATAAGAAAGAAGAAGAACCTCATCAAATTTATGTCCATAGAGATTACAGACCAGGGCAATCTTACTATCCTCTACCAGATTATGTAGCAGCTCTAAGAATTATAGAGTTAGATACATCAATCGATGACTTTCACGTTAATAACATAAAGAATGGTTTAACTCCTTCTTTATCTATTACTACATTTACAAATGGAAGCGTAGAACAGTTAAGAGAGATAGAACAACAATTACAGCAAAATTATTCTGGTACTAATAATGCTGGATCGTTAATTTATATGGATGTACCGGAGAAAGAAATGGCTCCAGTAATTACTCCTATTAACAGTAACGGTACAGATACTTATTATACTACTATTAATGATTTAGTAATGCAAAAAATACTTACAGCACACAGGATTACAAGTCCTATGTTATTAGGTATAAAAGAAGCAGGACAATTAGGAGGTAGAGCAGAATTAATTGATGCACACTTATTATTCTTAAACTTGGTAATTTTACCTTACCAACAAGAGATGCTGAAGTGCTTTGAAATGATCATGGAATTTAACTATCCAGATGTAGTCTTAGGTATAAGCCAAAAAAGACTATTAGAGGATGGAGAACAAGATGAAGAAATTATAGTAGACCAAGAAACAACTGATGAAGAAGTATCTCAAGTAGACGATAGTCAAGGTGCACCTTTATTAGCCTAAACCTATTTACTAGTATGACTACAACCTTTTTAATATCAGAAGCAAAAGTAAGAAGCTTTACAAGCTTAAATAATGCTGTAGATTCAGAGCTTATAAAGAATAACATTAGAACAGCTCAAGACTATTGGCTACAAAACATAATAGGTACTATACTTTATGAAAAATTACTTTCTGATGTTGATGCAGGTACCTTAACAGGTAACTATAAAACTTTAGTAGATAATTATATACAAGACTATCTTTTATATGGTACTTACTACGAGAGTTTAGAAGACATTTACCTAAGACCAAGAAATAACGGACTATTAAGACCAAATGGAGGAGAGAATTCAGATCCAGTAGAAAGAGATCTGTATGATATGAAGAGACAGTCCTTAAGAAACAAAATGGACTATTACGGTCAAAGATTGACTGAATACATTTTAGATGAAGATAGCTACTTCCCTGAATTAGATCAGGATACTAAGCTTTACCAACAACTACCTGATTACTCTAACAAATATAAAAATCCTTTTATAATGAGAGGAGGGTATTTCTACGATATGGCTAGAGATTATGGAATCAGAACATACGACTCAAGATATAAACAATACCCACAGTAAGAATGGCAGCAGACTTTAATTTAAGCAATCAGTACATATCAGCAAGTTTTGATAACCTTATGCAAAACTCTGGTAGTATACCAGTAAATGGACTAGGAACAGAAATTAGTAACTTAACAGTTACTTCTTCTTTCGCAACAACAGCATCATATGCATTAAATTCAGAGGCACAAGTTAGTGCTTCTTATGCAAATAGAGCAGGTATAGCAGACGCAGTAAGTGGTAGTAATGTAGTAGGAAATGTTGCAACAGCTTCTTTTGCTTTAACAGCTTCAGTAGTAACAGGAACAATAACATCAGCTTCATATGCAATTAGTGCTTCACAAGCTGAATTAGCTAATAATGCAACTAATGCAACTTCTGCAAGTCATGCAGTTAATTCTGATTCTTCTATAAGTGCATCACATGCTTTAAATTCTGATAACTCTATAAGTTCTTCTTATGCGTTAACAGCTACATCAGCAAGTCATGCTTTAGTAGCAGATTTAGCAGCAGATGCTAATGATCTTATTGTAGGTGTTAAGAATACCTTAGGAGTAACAATAACTAAGGGACAGACGTTACATGCTACTGGAGTTACAGGACAAAACATTAACGTTATAACAGCTTCTAATGCTAATGGTGATATGCCAGCAATTGGATTAGCTTTAGCTGATATAAATGCAGGAGCATCTGGTAATGCAATTATAAGTGGAAAGATAATAGGTATAAATACTACAGGATTTACAGCAGGAAATAATGTATATGTAGGAATAGATGGAGCTTTAACAGCTACTAAACCAACAGGTTCAGCCCTTATACAAAATATAGGTGTAGTTGGAAAAGTAGATTCATCAGATGGTGAATTAGTAGTATTGGGATCTGGAAGATCAAATGACTTACCAAATATATCTCAAGGATACTTATGGGTAGGAAATGGAGATAGTGTAGCAACAGCTGTAACTTCTCAATCATTATGGACTGGAAAAGATATATCAGTAAATAGTATTACAGCTAGTGGAGCAACATTTACCTCAGCTTCAATTGGCTATTTAAGAACAGTAACAGGTTCAGCAACAATTATAGGAGATGAATACATTATTTTAAATGCAGATTCACCTACAAAAAGGTTTGCTGGAATAAAAGTATACGACAGTGGATCTAGTTTAACAGGATCGTTTGAATGGGATAGTATAGATGATAACTGGATACAAGTCGAAACAGGGGGTAAATCAGCAGGTATGCTTACAGGTATATCTGGTAGTAAAGGCTCAGAAGTTTATCCTACTAACAATACAATATTAAAAGGTACAGGTAACCATACAGTACAGGATTCTATTATAACAGATAATGGATCAACAGTAACTGTAGCAGGTATAATGTCAGCATCATCATTTTTTGGTGATGGTTCAGGTTTAACAAATATTACACCACCAACAGCTTCTTATGCAGTAACTGCATCACATGCATTAACAGCATCTTATGTAGATCCTTTAAACCAAGATGTACAGATAA
>WLWG01002068.1_pt1 | contig 16090 bp, 30 predicted proteins | sample 6712871 | NCBI WGS metagenome assembly WLWG01 (sample SAMN12718693, study PRJNA515312) | sponge metagenome | isolation source: marine sponge | host: Mycale hentscheli | place: New Zealand: South Island, Marlborough, Capsize Point | collected 2003-05-01
AGAAAAAAGATAAGTATATTGGTATAGCTAATGGTATGGCTGATTCTTTATTAAGAGGTACAGGTGTAGCTGGTGGTGTAATGTCAGTAACTAAAAATGCTATAATACGTATAATAGAAGAGTCTCAGAAGAAGAATCCTAACTACGAAAAGGTTGGTGCTGACTTACAAAGAATAGCTCCACCGATATCTTCTAAGTTGTCTAAAATAAATCAAGCTGCAAGATCGTTTAAGTGGGATAAAGACGAAATGATCAATGGTGGCTGGGGATTAGACAACCCAGCTTACTTAGCCGTAGGTAATGTAGTATCAGCTACAACCAACATACCTATGGACAGAGCTGTTAAGAAAATAAACAACCTTACTAAAGCTTCTGATAGTGAGCTTGAAACATGGGAACGACTCGCTTTAGTAGGTGGTTGGCAAGACTGGGAATTAGGTATAGAAGACGAGAAACAGACTAAACAAAAACCAAAACCAAAGAAAAAATCAAAAACTAAAACAACACGTACAAAAAAAATGTAATGGATTTACAACAATTAAAACTATATGCAATCAACGGATCAACTTTAGGAGTAACAACCTTTACAAATATAGAAATGGGGTTAAAGATATTTTTATTGATTGTAACTATTGGTTATACAATAAGCAAGTGGATAGATCTTAAAAAAGGAAATTATGGGAAAAATTAGTGGACCCTGCAAAGCTGCAGCAAAAAAGAAGTTTGAAGTATGGCCTAGCGCTTATGCCTCTGGTTGGGGTGTACGTTGCACTAAGGCTGGTGGACCTGGTAAAATGGGTAAGAAAAAGAAAAAGTAATGGGTAAAGTTAGAAAATTAAATGAAAGCCCGTTAGCTCATTGCTATGCTAGCGTGCTACATAACCCTGAGACTAATAAAATGAGACAAAGAGTTGCTAGTTATGGTAAAGGTACTGGTAATAATAAAGCTTTAGCTAACGCTAAGACGTTAAGATCTCCATTAAATCAAACTGATCCTTATAAAAAATTAACTGATAAATTTCCACAGTTTAATCAAGTAACAGATACTGTTGTTAGTGGTTCTAGCAAAAACCAAAGAATGGCAAAAATGAAAAGCCTTAGGGCGGGTCGTGATGCTGCTATAGATTTAAACAATTTAAATGTAGGAAACGTTAGCAATGCGGACGCAGCAAAAAAAGCAACAAGAACCACGCGAAACACAAGCACAGGAGAATATACAACTTATCAGCTTTATGATAAAGATAAATTAAAAAAAGCTGCGTCACCATTAGAAAAGAAAAGTAAAGTTAAAGGTGGTGGTACTAAAAAAGTATGTTTGCCTGCTGCTAAAGTAAAATCAATGAGCGCAGCTGAAAAGAAAAAAGTAATTGCAGCTAAACGATCTGCAGCTTCAAAAGGTAAGTATAAAAGATCTAGCAAATCAAATGTAAAAGGTGCTCGTAAAAAAGGAGCAACATTACGTGACTGGTTTGAAAAAGAAAATTGGATTAACGTAGCAACAGGAGAACCATGCGGAAAATAATTGATAAGTTACAAGCAGCTTGGAATAGCTTGTTATATAAGCTTATGTTTAAAAACTATAAGTAATGAAGTATTTTGAATATGAAGAGTTTGATTCGCCTGATATACAAGGTAGCGGGCAAATGATGAGTAAAGAAATGCTTAGCAAGCTTGACATGATACGCGAAGAGTATGGTAAACCTATACATGTTAACTCTGGTTATCGCACAGAGGCTCATAACGAAAAAGTTGGTGGAAAACCTGCGTCATCTCATTTAAAAGGTTTAGCTGTAGATATAGCTTGCAGCGAGAGTAGAGAGAGATTTAATCTTATTAAATTATTTTTAAAACACGGTATAAATAGGATTGGTATTGCCAAGAATTTTATACACATAGATATTGATAACGACAAAGCTCCAAATGTTATTTGGACTTATTAAATAATAAATATGTTTAGAAATAAAGAGTTAAGAGGATATGTAGGTGCAGCAACAGTTTTTGCTATGGTTATGGCGTTGTTATTGTTTTTAGCTTTTAAAGAAATACCAGAAACAAATAACGATATATTTAAAGTGATTGTAGGTATGCTCGTCGGTAGTTTATCTGTCGTCATATACACTTTCATAGGTAAGAATCCTGAAGAGTTAGAGTCTTTGAAAGCAAAGAACGAAGCGTTAGAAGATAAAGTAGCTAGCATGATAGTTGAAAAGGATAAACTTGAAACGCTACTTAGAGAAACACAAACAGAAGTAATTGATAAGCTCGCTGTGTCAGGTGAGAACTTTATATTTAAAAATAAAATAGGAACAAAATAAAATGGGCGTACCATACCCAACAGTTCCTAATAAAGAAAGGGCCCTCGAAAGAGAGCCCTTTTTTTTTATCCGTCACATGCAGCGCAGTCTGGATCCATTGCTTGTTGTGCAATATCTCCTCGCAACACTGACTCGGTACGCATATAGTATAACGTCTTAATGCCTTTTTTCCAAGCATCCATATGGACTTGATTAATCCATTTAGGTGTAGCTTCAGAAGGAAAAGCTAAGTTTAAACTAACTGACTGATCAATATACTGTTGACGTATGCCAGCTTGATTAACTAGTTCTAATTGATTTATTTCTTTAAATGTTTTGAATACATCTTTAACCTTATCAAAGCCTGTTAGATCTAATGTATCATGCTCAGAAAGACGCACTAGCTTACTATTTACATAACCATAATCATCTAGCTCTTTAATATCTTGAACACTACCTCCGTCGGCCATAATCTTATCCCACATTTCTTTAGTGTTAATACCAACCTTACGTAGAACTTTTTCTAGCTCTTTGTTTTTCCTAATGAACGTACCCTTCGCGCTTTGTTCAGTGAAAACATTAGCGGCCCAAGGCTCAATGCCAGGACTAACATTACCGGCAAGCTTACTATTAGACACAGTAGGAGCAACAGCCCTAAGATGAGTGTTACGAAGACCAGTCCCACGACACCAAAGAGGTTCGCCATAAACTTCAGCAAGTGCTCTTGACGCTCGTTCAGATTCAATCTTAATTTGGCTAAATATACGGCGCGTTTCAAATTGGGCTTGCAATCCTTCGAAGGGTATGCCATTCTGTTGAAGGTACGTATGCCAACCAAGGACTCCCAAGCCAAGTGCTCTGCCTTTTTCAGCAGATCGTACAGAGTTTCCAAAACCTTTAAGCCCTTTAGCTTTTTGAATAAACTCTTCCAACACTCCATCAAGAAACCACGTAGCGTCATAAATAAGGTTTGTGTTTTTCCATTCTTCATATTTAGTAACATTTAAACTAGACAAGCAGCAAACAAAGCTATGACTTTCATCTGTGTGTAATGTAATCTCAGAACAGATGTTTGTCATATGTACTTTTAAAGCATTGTCTTTGTAAGCTTCTGGATTTGCTTTGTTAGTGTTTCCTTTAAACATAATGTACGGTTCGCCAGTTGACTTTCGCTTTCTAAGAAGTTTACTCCATCTGCTTCTAGCTTCCGCATCGCCTTGTTCAAGACGACGCATAAACTTGTCACCAACAACTGCGCATTGATGTAAGTTAAGCGATTGTCTGTTGACATCTCCTTTAGGTTCTCGTATTTCAAGCCACTCTTCAAAATCGTCGTGTTCAATGTTGATGTTGACGCTTGCAGCTCCGCGTCTAACTGATCCTTGATTTGTAGCAAGTATTGTTGAATCGTATATCTTGCAGAAGGGTACGACTCCGTCTGATGTTCCATTGCCTGTTATTGTTGCGCCGGCGGGTCTAATCATATTAATACCAATGCCAACTCCGCCGCCGTGCTTTGCGAGTAACATCATCTCTAAATTCTTTGTGCCGATATCATTTATACTATCGCCGACATCAATACCAAAACAACTAATAGGTAAACCACGATCAGTGCCTGTATTAGATAACACTGGTGATGCTAAACATAACCAACCTTTCCATATGTAATCAAAGAAAGTATCTGTTAGTTCTGGCTTATATAAACGCTTAGCAACTGTACTAGCTACACGCATGTAAGCATCGCGTGGTGATTCCCATGGTAATAAGTAACCTCCTGCTATAGTTTTTTTGTATACATCGGTGTCACCCCAAGCAGGGTAGTCGACACCTTTTTTCCAATCGTTATTCCACATCATTTAAAAAATAGTAGCGCGTACGCTATCATTACATTTAAGTTTACTATTACTAAGTTCCATTGCTTTGCCACCCAAACTTGTGGCGTGCAAAACAAACCAGCTAAAAAATATATTATTACACCTGGTGTATCAGGTAACATATGGGGAGCTGTTACAAAAAACCCAGTCCCCATATATCCTAATCTATTAGCTAGTCTTTCCGTCGGTGTCAGACGGCGTTCCATCACTAGGCTCTTCAGCCACTTTCTCTTTAATTTGTTCGATAGCCTGTTCATAACCTGGCATTAGTTTTAAAGTTTCATGCACACCAAAGGATAAAGTTTTCATAGAAGATATTTCAGTTAATAACAACTGAGTTACTCTGCTAAGAGACTCTATCTTTTTTTGCATTTCAATTAATTTATTTTCTTTCATATTTATAAAACATTACTACAACTATACGTTGATCTTTATACTCGTTTGGATATTTGCTGTGAAAATAATTACATGGGTATGACAATAGTCTATTGTCTCTATAGCCTACTATTGAATTTAATTTCCATTTTGATTTATCATTAGCATCTTCGGTAAGCATACGATTAAATTCTTTTGGACTTGATTCATTGTAAGTGTGACCATAGTTTTCATGCTCCCAAAAAGCTGTACCATTTAATTTATCTTCATTAGCTTTTACATATAATACTATCGCTCTGTCTGGCTGTTGTTCTTCTATTATAGTATCATTATGTATACGCCACTCATTGTCTTGACTTTGTTTAGCTTCTCTAGCAAAACACAATATACTTTTAACATTTCTACCTTCTAATTTCTCTAAAGATATTTCTATATAATGTGTTAATTCTGACGGAAGTTCTTTAACCCAAAAAGATTTACCGGTAGTTTTTACCTCTGTAAACTCATCACAAAAATTTACAAGTTCTTTATAAAGAGGTAGTGGTAAAAAGTCGTCTTTAATATATATCATTAATATCTTCTTTATCTAGTAGCTTACCAAATGTCTTCGAAGTCTTCACCTTCGTTAGCCTTTGAGTAATCAGTTGGCCGAATAGCAAAGAAATCTGTATGAGTATGACCACCGGTAAGATGATAAAACCAATCAAGGTTATCAGCCGCTTTAGTATCAACCTCGAAGAAGGCGACGTATCCAAGCTCTTGTAGTTTTTCATTTGTTCTTTTTCTTATAAATTGTTTAAGGTCATATGCTTTTAGATTTTCAATATCACCCATCTCAAACATTTTGTCAATATATTTTTCTTCTAACTCTACCATGGTCTTGGCAGCTTCTAATATATCTTCTTTACAATTATCTAATAAATCTGGTGTTTCTTTACACATATCACGGAACAGTTTGCAACCCATTTTACTATGCAGCGACTCATCTCGTACGCTCCATTTCATTTGTTGCCCTATACCTTTCAATAAGTTTCTTAACTGAAAACTATAGAGTACAGCAAATGCAGAATATAAACTAACCCCTTCAGCAAAAGCACTAAAGACAGCAAGAGACTTACCAATACCAATAGGATCGGTGCCGCTATAACTAACCAGATTGTCAAACCTTCCAGCAGTCGCTGGCTCGTGTAAAAAAGCTTCATAATCTTCAAGACCTAATGTTTCATTTAAATAGCTATAAGCAACAGCATGTATTGTTTCTTGCGAACCAAACATCATTGCCATTTGTTGTATCTCATGTTTAGGAAACCACGATACGACCTTCTGGGTCCAGTAATCTGAAACGGCGCATTCGGTCTGCGCGAATCCAAGAAGTATGTTTCCAACAAGATTTTTCTCTTTATCATTTAATTTTTCTTTCCAATCTTTAATGTCGCTTTGCATAGGTATTTCGGTATGTAACCAAAACGCCTGTGCTTGCTTTAACCAACCTTCAGTGTAATACTCAGGGTACTCAAACGGTTTGTACGCTATGCGCTCATTAAATAATCCCATTATTTAAACACCTCATATGCCACATCAAAAAATGGCAGGTAAAATACATATGCTGTTTGTTTAGGTTCTTCGTATGTTCTCATACCGAATAATATACCTGGGTAAAACCCAAATGATAATGACCACGTCTTACCGACCTTGTCCCCTGTATTGTTTGACATAATTTTTACTTTGTTTATTGTTACTATTTTTTGTTTTAGCGTGGACACCTGGTCTACGCACTTTTGATTTTTCTTTGTACGCAAATAAATTTAATTTAGCCATACACTTTTATATTATGTTTATTGTGTTGTTCAACTAGATCTTTGTATTTTAAAAAACCACGTTGATCAACTGACCATTTAATAAACTTATCGATCTGTCTCTCTGCATACTTACGTCTTGCTACGTCCTTTGCTTTTCTAGGATTAGCTGTATTGTTCTGTCGCATTCAGCTTGGTTTTGTGGTTTGTATAATACAGTGTCTGGAAACTGTTGTGTTACTAATAGTTTAAATAATTTCCATCGCATTGGAAAAGACTCATTAGCTCTACCTTTTGTTTCAATAATAAATCCATCACCAATAAAATCAGGTGTGTATTTAATAGGTAGTATACGCTTAGAACCTCTGTTCTTGTAATCACCTTTACCATTTGCTTGACGAGCATAACACTCGTTTGGAAAATGAAAGCCATTCATTAGTACAAATGTTTCTCCTTCGTATTTGGCTCTGATCTTTGCTTTCTTTAAAGCCATATACATATAACGTTCAAGACCTGAGGCAAAGTTGATACCGTCATATGATATCTTCTTTGCCTGTACTGGTCCTCGTTTTTTACGCTTATACTTTTTGCGTATCATAATGTAAACCTTCGTTACCGTTTTGACCTATGATATCCATGCGGCGTAACATTGCCTCTTCGATCTCATCAGTCAAACATCGTCGCGCTGCTTCAATATAAAGTAACGCATCCATTAATTCTTCTTGAACATCAACTAAGAAACGATCTAAGTCTTTAACTTGACCTTCAATCTCTTCCATCATTGTAGCACCATATTTTTCTTGGCCTATAATACTACGTTCGTCCATCTTCCTTAGCACGGCCTGTACTATCTTGTCTTTAGTTTTAATCTGCATCTTTTACAAATGTTCCGTTTACCATAGATCCAGTTCTATTGCTGATCTCATCGTAAGCACTGCTGATGCAATGCTCAACGTCAAACCCACCGAGATGGGAAAGATTGGTGAGTACAACAATACAATCGCCAATGGCATCAACAAACTCATCTTTATCGTCTTTGAGAATTGCTTTTCCGAGTTCTCCGACTTCTTCCATAAGTTTAACAAATTGTGTTTTAGTATCTCCACTATCATATATACCTCGTTTATCAGCCCAGTCACGAATACTGTCAAAGACAGTTGCGTCTGTAACCTTTGCAGCTGGTTCAGCTATAAAGGCTTCGTAATAAGCTTTGTTATAAATGTAACATCTCTCTTCGTTATACATAGACGTCTTTACATTATGTATAATCCATGGTATTGTAGTTGAATTGATTTCGAATTTACCGTGTAGAGTTTCCCAGCTGAGCCCGATGTTATCCATCAGATGCCCTTTAAGTTTATTAGCTGGACACGGAAAGGTTGACGTTTGTTCTGTAGCGTTTATATTCATTTTCTTAAATAGATTTTTATATAATTTTCTGTCGACCTTATAGCCATAAGACTTTTGAAGTTCTATTTCGCGGTCTGATATAAAATCTATATCGTCTGACTGCTCAAGAACTTCATACTCTCCCTCCTTATAGCCTTGCATAAGGGTTACTCGGGTATTAAGATTACGTGTAACACCTATCTTTTTACCTGGTATGTGGTATAAATAATACATTTAAATTATATTTTGTCGTTATACAAATGTAAGTTATGTGCATGATGGTAATATGTACCAACAGGCAAATTTAATCTCTCTGCAACCATTTCTTGCAATGATGCAAACTGATACTGATCGTTACAGAAACCGTACCAGAGATCATTAGAACGCATATAAACAGACATATACAGTTTGCTTTGTACTACAGTAAACTGCACTGCGTATGTACATGGCGTATCAAACTTATAACTATTTATTTCTTTACCATCGTAAATACTTATTGCTGCTTGCCTGTTTCCTTCTGTTCGTAACTTATCTATAACATGTTCAAGCTGATTGTTTCTTTGCCATTGCCAACCGTAGTTTGAATTAACTTCTCCATCAGGATCAGCCATCTGTTTCCATATAGCAGGTATTTTGCCATATATCTCACCTAGCTTAGATATATTTCTGTCACCAGACATATACCATTTCCATTCAGCTTCAGCGTAGTCATGTTTCCAATTACGTTCTTTATTTGTAATCACTTTGTTAGTTGGGTTTTCTATTGTAAACCCTATATTAAATAAAGCTTTGGTACCTGCAAACTCAACACCATTTGTAATGATCTCGTTGTGCATATACTCATAAGCTTCATTTGCTGTCTCGAAAGTATTTCTCATAATAATATCTATAATATTCATAGATCTTCTCCCATATCATATCTTTAATATAAACATGAGGCGATCGGTTTGTTTTACCATTTACTGTTATATCAATATACCAAGCACCAGCTTCTTTAGCAAATGGTGCTATTTTTATACCGTTGTTAATACACCAGCTCATAGCCTTGTGATCAAGCTCTGTAGTTTCATATGTACCCATACTCCACTCAGACTTTTTCTTAGGTCTCCAATGCGGAGGCATTATTCCCAGGGCATTTTCTCACCTTCAGCCATACCAGGCAAAACATGAGGAATAAAACGACCTGACTTTGGTTCCCATTTAAAATGAGCTTCAGCTCCGTTTTCACCTAAGTTTTGAAACTTAACTTTAAGTATCTTAGCTTTAACCGTCTTTGCTTCATAGTCTCTATGTACTAGTATACCGTGGTAACTAGCATCATACCATTCACCACCACCTTTAATGTTATACATAGTTGGCTCTTCAATTTTACCATTACTATCTTTATACATTTTAGTTGGGTGAGCTACAATAAACGTAAGCACATCATACTTCTTACAAAACATTTCGATCTTAGTTAGATACTCCATTGTGTATCTGTTTACATCTTCTGTTTTACAATCAACGTCTCTGATCTTATTAAATGGATCAATGACTAAGCATTTAATACCTTTACGTTTAACAAGCTCAGCGCCCTTACGTAGCACTGATTCAAGGCTATACTTGTCCATGTCAATGAAAAAGTAATTATCATTAACGTGCTCTGCAACTTGATTCCATTTACCGCCACCAATATCTGAACGCGTAGGCATGTCACCCCACGTTTTACGCATTAGTTTATGGGCATGTAAATAAGTTGGCGCATTTTCTGGACTAGCAAACGCTGTCTTCCAACCATAGTTCGCGTTATATCCAACGACCATTTGATCGACAAAATCACTTTTACCGGAACTAGGAATACCAGTAACAGTAATAAACTGACCAGTGTAAGTTGAAAAGATGTCATCAAAATTCTGAAGGCCGATCTGGAAACCGGGCTTGAAACCATTTTTAACGAAGTCAGTAACTTCGTCCTCAATGTCTTTGAAAGTTGTGACGTTTTCAAGGGGTACTGGTCTTGCTTTTGTAATACGCTCTGCCAGTTTTTCTTTTCCATACTTTAATAAATATTCATTAGCGTCTTTGCAGTCTTCGAAGGTTACTAAGAAACATACTTCAGCTCCTAGCCTACGTATAAGCTCTTGCTGTAGTGTTTGACCAGCGTCATCTTGATCAACTGCAAGTATTACTTTTTCTTTATCTTCAAAGTAATCAATACAGTTATCTAAATAATCTAGGTTATTGTTTGTTAGTGTTGCTCCGTTAGGAACTGATATAGCATTTTTAATACCAGCTTCGTGTAAAGCTAACACGTCCATTTCACCTTCAGTGATTATACACGTGTCATAACCTACAATGCTATTGATATTATAAAATACTTTTTCAGCGCCTTTATATAGTTTAAAGTTTTTACGACCATCTCTGTACTTAACATTAATAAGTTGATCGCCCATAAAATAATTAAACTTTATAGTATTCTCGGTCTTACCGGTTTGCGGCATATACTCAGGACCCTCACTGATTTTTAAATCAATAAGAGCCTGAGCTGATATACCTCTTGTTTTAAACCATTCAGCTACTTTAGTTTCTGGTATGTTCCATTCATCAGCCGAAGGCGATGTTGGTCTTACATACTCTTTTTCACTAGCACCCTTACGTTGGTACGTGTGTAACTGAAACGATGTACTACAATTGTGACAAGTACCGAGACCCCGTTCCCAATCATACGAAGCACATTGTGCTTTCTGATTTTTAGGTTGCCTATCGTGAGAACATAAGGGGCAAATGCCTTGCGTCTTACCTTCTTTTAGGCCATATTGATTGAACTCATCAATCAAGAATCCATTGATCTCTATTGTCTGCATTTAATTAAAATGGTAAGTCATCGTCGGCCTGTGCGACCGCAGCTTGTTGAACAGGTGCAGGCCCACCATCTCGAGGCGCAGCCGCTACGTTTTCTCCGTTTGTCCATACTACTTTTACATTTCCTAGATAAACTTTATCTTGTTTAGCATCACGCTCGTCCTTAGTTTGTTGTACAATAACAGGACCGTTGTTGCCGAACTGATCTGGCTCATCATTAATTGTAATAGTAATAGGTAAGTATTTACCTTTTTTACCTTCGATAATTTTATCTTTAGGTATTTTAGTAAGGTCAATACTGGTTGCTATAATACTAGCCATTACACATAAGAATTTAATTGATTAAACATACGCTGCAGCTGATCTTTAGTCGCGTTAGAATTACGACGTATGTTATCTACAGCTTTAACATGGTTCTGGTTCGCGTAAAAGTTATTTGCATTTGTTTCAATACCTGATACTGAACATACTTTAGTTTGAGTTTTTCTTGCTCTTGCCATATTAATTGGTTTAAAGGGTTTTATTAATAAAATACTGTGAAGGATCAAAACCTTCTTGCTTATAAAACAAATCATAAGCGTCATTTGCTCGTGCAACTTTATCAGAGCCACGCTCGTAAAAGTCTGTTGAGCAATCAAATAATCCGATTTGATGTGTCTCTTTATCCATTACAATAAATAACATTTCATAACCGAATAGTTTACTATATATGTACGCTTGACTATCGTAGTTGTACATACGTGCACTATTTTGAAACTTGTTTATGTTTGCAGTAGTCTTCAAATCAATCACTAATTTTTCATCGTGATTAACTATATCAGCTTTACCTTTCCATTTATTAGCTCCAAGTTGTGTTATTGCAGGCACTTCGTATTCTACGTTTTCTCCACGTATAAGACCTTCGCAAACTTCGTTGCTTAACATTTTATCTGTCATTAATTCGATCTTATCTACTTCGTGTTGTAATAAACATAGTTCACCGCCTGATATCTCTTTGTAAGCCTTTGTGTTTCTAGTTGATGATTCAACTACTTTATACTTTTTCAGTTTGTCTGGTTCAAGTATTGCAGTGTGAAAATATCCACCAACTAAGAACGCTGCTGAAGGCTTCGAAGGTTGACCGTAACCAAGAGGGTTATTTAAAAGAGCTGATATGTCGCTATTACTAAGATAACGTCTACCAAATTGCCCGTAATAATCCTCATCATTGCGCAGTTTGTTTATTGCTTGTTGTTGTTCCATGAACTTCTGCTTGTTTTAATTTAGCCAACGCTTCAGGGCTTACTTTATACTTTTTAGTTATAGCAGTTATATCACCGCCTGACTTTAAGTATTCAGTTGCCTTTGTAAACGCTTGCGTGTTTACTGATAATGATGGTTTAACCTCTTTGGTTGATTTACCGTGATTGTTTGTAGCATCACTATCTTGGGTGTCATCGATAAGAAATAAATTACCTAATGCATACTTCTTACCGTAGCTTGAAGCTGAACCGTATCGTTGAGGCATTTGCATACCTTTCTGCTCAAGATCAACACCAACAACTGCAGTAGCAGTCACCGTGTCAGTCCCGTCAGTTATAGTAGCTGTGCTTTGTAACACTGCTGTATCAACTAACTCTTCGTTAATTGTAACAGTAACATTTAGCTCCTTAACAAAGGGTTTAATAGCTTCGAGAATGTCTTCGGCTGATCTAAAGTAGTATTTGCCGAATGAGTTAAATCTAGATTTTTTAGATTTAAACTTGGTTTGTATTGTTGCTAACTTTTCGTTTAACGTCATAAAGTTTTGGTATTTGGTATATTTATATAATTACATACAAATATACTGTTTTACATCACTAACTTACAGATAATCAATCACTTGCGAGTGATCAACGTTGTCAATTAATTTCTGTACAGCTTGCTTTTTTAGCTCACTTATGCGTACATAATTACTAACGCCATCTATCTTTAATTTAGCTGCGATTTGTTTAGCTGTATGCTTATCGCAGTCAAGTCCGTAGCTCAACCGTAACACCTCGTATTCTTTTTCAGTAAGATGTTTTAACAGTAAGCTTTTCAAATAACTATTTAACAAAGCTATATTATATGGCTCTGATTTGTCTGCTATTTGATGTATCATTTGCTCACCTTCATCATTAGTTGGTTGAGCGTCTATGGATAAAAACATAGAGTTAAAAAACATTTCAACCATTTTTTTATCTTTAGGGTTTTTACGTATTTCATTTATTTTATGCTCTGGGATACGTATGTCACCTCTGTGCATATCAATACGTCTACGTATAGCACCTTTAACACGTTTACTAAAAAATGATTTTAAAGTTTTTTCAATATCTTCAGATTCATTTAATTTTTCCCATGTTAACTTATCAACAGATTTAATTAAACCTTCAGCTCCGATTTGTATTAAGTCATTTATACTTAATACACCTGATGCTTGTTGAGTTGTTGAAAACTTACGTGCTAGGTTTTCTACAAGAGGTAAAAACTTTACAATAAGCTCATCTCGAGTGTATTTATCGTAAAACTTTACTTCAGGCATAGACTTTTTAAGGTCTTCTTTATACCTAATGTAATTCTGTACATTGTACTTTTTCATACTAGTTCTTCTATAATTCCTATTACTTCGCTTGCAATCAATACACCTGCCGCTAGTTCAATGTCAATAAATATAAGACAATAGCCTCCTACTCTTATAACACTCTTTGTCATACTAGCCCAAAAGTGTTTGTCTGCATCTGGATATTTCATAATTGTGAGTTTAAAAGTTCTTTTTCTTTCTTTAGTTCTTGTGTCATGTTTCTATAAATAGTACGAGCTGAACAATTAAAATAACTTGCTAGTTTCTTAACAGTTATAGTTTGTTTCATCTCATTTAATGCTAGCATAGCATCATAGATGTCATCTGCAGCTACAGCTTTAGATCTACCTATAATACTACCTACAATACTTAGCTTTTCACTAACCTCAAGTCCACACGTGTCGTTAAATATAACTTTACGTAGTTTGTTTTTTGGTGGATATTCTAAGTCATACATGCTAACATCATAAATAATGTTCTTAAACAACTGCTCTGATACATTAAATGTAACAAAACCATTAGCTTTATCTACTAAATGTCTTGCGATATACTCAAACTTATCTTGATCAAGCTGAGGATTTAAATACCACAATACAAGCAAATGCCATTTAAGAGATTTATAAGTTGTAATTTTAGCTCTAGTTCTAAACAACTCATAACACTCGTGTGTACCGTTATAATACACCACACCCCAGTCGTGTACTTCATCTGGCTTATCCGTTATAGGATCTCGCCTGTATACGATGCGATTGTTGATTAGTAACTTTAAGTTTCTGTCTTGTGACATTAGCCTATTACTCCTTATTATTAGGGGCTGTTGTCACAGTCCCTTCTGGTTTTAAAGTACACACAATTATGTGTTCTTTTAAAAATTCTTCTTCTCTTAATTTAGTAAATAACTCTTTTGTTTTTCCCATTATCTTTAGGTTTTTGTTTCTTTTTCTGAAAACTTTTGATCTTATGCGCTATATTCATATAGTTTACGCTGATCATATGGTCGTATAATGATTTGCTCATTTTTGTTTGCTACTTTATATTTATCTTGTTCGTAATAATTCCAATAGGCAGTTATGCTGCAGCCAGGTACTTTGTACTTGTCAGGCATACATTGTGGCGGTTCTGTAAATACCACAGAAGTGATACCATCAGGACAAAAGCGTAATGCGTCTTTGCATTTATCTATCGACATATGTACTTTGTCGTAGCGTTTTGTATACTCTTGTCCTAATGCTATCATGTGCTCGTATAACCAATAATAGTTTGGTCTGCTTTCTCTAACCCATATCGTTGATGGGTGGTTTAGATGCGCCTGCCTATATGGCACATCGTCAGGATTACCACACACGTGATGAGCTGTGCAAAGCATTTGAGCTGATTCCAGTATCATTTTTACCTTATGCTTGTCATAAAAATGACTAGCGGCTTTGTAAGGATCTCGATCTAGATAAAATATATTCATTCGTATAATTTATCCAACAAGATTTGCGCTACTTCTTCGCTAATCATATTTTGAGCATAAAGTTTCCATATTAATTTACTCATAGTTACGTAATGTTTTGTACAACGGATGTCTGTAACTACCAGCTTTAGTACGTTCGAAGTACGTAAATGTAGCTACTTTACCAATGTAATCGTGAATATTATCTAGTATATAACGACGATCAGAGTAATTGTAACCTTTACCGATTGGACAACCGAACTCATTTCCATCATCATCTACCATAAAAAACTTACCAATAAGACCTGTAAACTTACCTTTACCGGCTTCATAACCAATAATAGTAGCTTCGGTGTCACTGAAGTCTTTGAATTTTTGTAAATTGTAGCTACGTTTTTGCTCATACGGACCGTTAAGTCTTAGTATAGAGCCTTCGTAACCTTGTTTTAAAAAGCCTTCATGGTGCATGTTATCAGCTTCTTCGTACTTGTAGACTCTATAAGTTTCAACAGGTACAACTATATCTGACAATAAATATGGCGTAGATAACAACCATTTAAGTCTAGATTCATAGTTAAAGCCTTCAGCGATTGTATCATATACATGGTATTGTATTAAATGTTGTGCGTTTCGGCGGTCCTCGTCAGTCGGTTTTTGTTTTCTGACTAACGATATGATTTGCTCAAAATCATCTCTTAGAGCATGATTATACAACTCACCATCAAGTACAGCAAAAGGATTTTCATCAAAAAACTTTGCAAGCCGTAACTCAATGTGTCGTAGATTATGGAACTGTTTACCCGTACGTGAGTAAGCTCCATCTTTTGTAAAGATACAACGCACGCCATCAAGCTTAGGTTGTATAAATACAGGCTCATTGAAGTCAATTTTTTTGTCATTAACTTTATGAGCCAACATAGGTTTTATCATAATTTTCTTATTATATTTTCTAATTTACTAATTTTATTCTTGATTATAGCTGCTTTCTCATACTCTTCAGTATCTTCATACTGTGACATTAGCGTCATAAGTCTAGCAATCTCAGCTACAATCATCTGTTCATCTGTAGCAGCAGGTAAAGCAGACACTTCAAAGTCGTCAGAATTAAACATCTTATCGACAATAGCATCTGCTACCTTTTCTGCTAAATAATCTAGTTCTTTTTTAGTCATGCAAAGTTTTTATTGTTATACAACTCCATCTCATTCCATCTTTTTTCGCCATTAGCAAAATCAGTGTACTCATAGTCACTCATATAACGTGATATTACTTTTGCAGGAGTTAGTACAAATACATTTTCACTGTTGTACTGATCGTAACAACTGATCCATATATCTTTTTTACCTGACCAAATAACATAAGTATATTGGTGATCTATCATATCTGGTGATGGATATAAGTAGCAACTGTCATAGTACATATCATGAACTAGCTTAGCTGCCATCGCACTACCGTCTTGTCTACCGTTAGTATGCACCCAATTAGCTATTTGTACACCCTGA
>WLWG01002073.1_pt1 | contig 16070 bp, 25 predicted proteins | sample 6712871 | NCBI WGS metagenome assembly WLWG01 (sample SAMN12718693, study PRJNA515312) | sponge metagenome | isolation source: marine sponge | host: Mycale hentscheli | place: New Zealand: South Island, Marlborough, Capsize Point | collected 2003-05-01
TGATTTTCATACCTTTTATATTCCAGGCCGAATAGTGCATTCAATCCTGGCTCTAGTTCTTTAACTAGTTGTGATCGTGATATAGCCATAATTTATCTCCTATTCTCCTATTACGATTGTAGTTCAAGTAGATTAGCAACTACTACTACTGATGCAAAAGCTGCACCAATATCTTCGTTTTCCGGATCTTCAGCAGATCTTAATAATCTCCATGAAGCTGCATCTGCGCTTGTGTCGCCTATATCTAATGTCGCTGAAGACTTACCAGTAGTTGTACTACCAGCAGAAGCATTCATGTCATAAGTTTCTAGGAAACCCGCTTGTGCTACAGTTGCGTCCGTTGCTACTACGTATTGTTGTTGAGGGTTATCGTATACAAATGCATCGATATCTTCTGAGTTTGCTGGTGTTACTTGCACGTAATGATTTGCAAACGTCGGCTTTAAAGTTGTAGCCGCGTTATAAAATATTCCGTTTAGTACGCCCAAAATCGGAGTATCAGTTCCCTGACCTTCGACAATGTAACCAGCAGCAGAAGCAACAGCACCACCATGAAATATAGTGGTTGCATAACCCGCATCGATTTTGTATTTACCTTGCCCAGAAGTCGCTGGAGTTGATCCAAGCGTTCCTGCAGCAACTAAACCAAAACCTTGTGTGTTTTTATTTGCCATAGTTGTTTCTCCTTATGTACCTGCCCCGAAGGGCCTCCAGTACGGTTTATATAATTCAGTGATTTAAAAAATTACTTTTTTGTACCACCGAAGGTTACACGAGATTGCCTATCAACGTTGATTGGCATCCTCTTATCCTGCTCCCTCATAAGATCGTTATTTACAGCATCGCTACGTTCTTGATGTCTATTTAACATGTAGTCTGTTCTTTGTTTAACAATCTCTTCGGGTACCTTCGCAAGGAGAAGGCCACCTACCCCAATTACCCCTTTGTATTTTCCTTCTTCAAGGACTGGATAGTCACTTGCGTTTTCGACTTCTTCGGCACGAACTAATTCATAACCTTCTCTTATTTTTCCAGTTATGTTTTTCGTATCTTGAAATCCTACGACTTCAGCTCTTATCCATCTATACCTGAATCCATCAGGCGCAGGGGGTGCATCTAGAGAAGATGGTGGAACCCACACTTTAGGTCTCTCTGACTTTGTTCGTGTTTGGCTCGCACGAGAAGTATTTTTATCTTTTTCCATTTTACGCTCCTTCCGTGAGTTTAATTTGTTTTGCGTACTCTTCGAGTGGCACTCCAAGTTTTTTAGCTATTGCTACCTGAGAGGAAGTGAGTCTCACAGTTTGCTTTCCTTGTCTTACAGCTGATCGTTTGACAGAAGCAACATTTTGCGTCGGTTTTGACGTTTGTGTTTCTTTTGTATCAAATTTATGCGGAAATTCAAGTTTTATTCTCTTGTCAACTTCCGTATAATATTCATCAGTTTGTGGATCAAAACCTTCCCTTTCAACTAAATCTTTGTGGATTTCAAAGGCTGTAAAAGTCATAGCTCTATCTTTGCCGAACCATGAGTTTTTACCGGCCCAATCTTCCGCTTTAGGATCTGGTGTAGGTAAGCTTTGAGGTGTGTTTTCTGGAAGAGTGTTTGCGTCAGATAATTTAGGCGCAGACACTTCTTTAGTTGTTGTTGATTGTTGCTCTTTTAAAGCATTAAGTCTAGCTTCATCAATTGATAAAGCAGCGATTTTTTTCTGTGCTTCAATCTGAGCAGCAGCATCAGAATTCTCTATTGCTATTGCTAGTGATTTTTGCGCAGAGTCTAAACCGTCTTTAACTCTATTTTCAAACTGCTTAACATAATCATCATTTACTTTTGAAAATTTTGTTTCTGTAGTTTGTCTTTTTTCTTCGACAGCTTTAGCATATTCTAAAGCAGCTTTTTCTCTACGCTCTGCTTCTCGCATTTTACGAGTAAGTTTAGCAATTCGAGATTGAACTCCTTTACTATAGTCTTCAAGCTTTTCGTCTTCTTGTTTCTCCTCTTTTTTTTCTACCTCACCACCTTCTTCTAACTTTGTTTCTCGTTCGTTTTCAAATGTTTTATCTGTTTCCTTATCCGTTATTTCTTTTTCTGCTGTTTCTTCTACAATAATTTCAGGTTTATCTTCTGAAACTACTGCTTGTTTTTCTTCTGGTAAATTTACATCTACCTCTGGTCCCGATGTATCAATGGGTACCATTTTTTTTTCTTCTGGCATAGTTACTCCTTCCTATGTTTAGAACTCATGCAAGATGTCCTCTGGACTATCAATTGTTGCTAACACTTCATCGTCGTTTAGCAGACGCATTTCCCCACCATCAATTTTGATTCGACTACCTGCATAACGTGCAAACATAATCCAATCTTTCTCCTTGCACCACGGACCTTCCGGATACCTCTCCTTATCCTTATAACATTGAGATCCCATGGCCATAACTAAACCAACTTGAGAAGCAACTTGTTGTTTCTCTAATGTAGTTTCAGCTAATACTAATCCACCTTTAGTTTTTTCTTTCATCTTAAAAGGTAAAACTAAAAGTCTCCAACCTGTCGGCTTTGGTAATTTTGGTTCTTCTTCTTTTTTCTCTGATTTTTTTACACCAATAAGATCATTGTTTGGTGTTAATATCGATGACTGTTCCTTTTCCATTTTGCTCCTTTTCTTCTAGCAGGTTAGAGATTTCCTGTAGTGTTGCCTCGTAGGCGTTTATTTGTCCTATAATATACTTATAATTTTCCATATTGTCAACACCACCTGATGTGACTGACATGGATAGATTATCTATTCTACTTCTTAAAAATCTAAGTAGTTTGTTTACGACTGTTTCTAATTGCATCTTTTCCTTTCTTAGCAATTGATGCAACTTGGCTTTTACCCATAACTTTAGCTCTTTGTTCCATCACTGTTAGTATTTGTATCTTACGTGCAAAAGGTTTGTTTACACGTTTTACTTTTGCAACAGTTGCTCTTGCATCTGCTGGTGTTGCAAATTTTATTTTAACTGTATCTCTAGGATTTTCATCCGTATACAATCGTCTTCCTGAACCTTTTGGTTTTTTGCCTGTTCCTTTTTTAGGATCTGACATTAAGCACCGACTTTCTTCATAGCTTTTTTATGACTTTTTGAAAACGACATTCCTTTTTTCATGTCTTTTTTCATGCTAGCCATATGCTTTGAAGAATGATGCTTACTGTGTTTTTTAAGTGTTGTTTTTTGTCTTTCAGTTAACATTTCCATCTCCTTCTGGCCTGTCTAAGTCTTGAATTAGGATCTTTTGCAGCCTTTGGAAATTTTTTCATTTGGCCTGCGCTTCTTGCACAGTACGACTTACGTCGATTTGCAGCTTTAGATCCTGGTTTAACTTTTCCAGTTACGGCTGTTTTTAATTTAGAACCGGGATTTGCTCTTCTATAGGCAGCGACACCGGCTCGTGTCATACCTGCTCCAGACTTTGTAGGTCTGAAATTCTTTTTGTTTCTTGCTGGCATTTTATCTTGTCTTCTCATTATGCTGTCTTCTTTTTCTTTGCAAATGTTGCAGCTCTACTAGGTGTAGGGCCTGTATTTGCTTTCGCTTGTTTTCTTCTTACGGCACCCGCACGCTGCCCTTTGGACATCGCTCTTGCTTTTGCAATAGGCACGCATTTTGGATATTTTTTTCTTTTTTCTCCACCACTTCTTCCACATTTCGGGAATGAGCCATCTGATTTTTTGTTTGCAATATCGACCCAGTTTTCCTTCACCCATGATCTTAAACCACCTTTTGAAAAATGCGTTCGCATTAAGAATTCTTTCCGTAAGCTTTGCCTTTTCCTTTCATAGCTAACTTACAACCTGTAGAACCAGCTTTTAATCCAATTCTTTCATTCATCATTCCACCACCCATAGCTTTTTTTCTTTTCTTTTTGCCGCCTGGTGTAACTTTACCTGAACATACTGCTGAAGCATACATATTAGCATAGGCGCTTGGGTATACTTTAAATTTTCGCTTCGCTGCGGCTTTACCTCTAGGACATAGTTTTGCCATTATGCTTTACCACCTTTTTTAGCAACTATTCTATTAGGATTAAATTTCATTTTTTTAACAGCTTCTTTTCCTTTTGCCGTTTTAGACATTGCAAGTAAACCTGGGTTTTTACTTCTGCTTATAGGTTTATTTGTTCTACCTTTTTCTCTTTTAGAACTTTTACTCGCACCAATCATAGATTCAGTTTTTCTAATATCTCTTTTGTTGTCTCCTTTAACTGACATTCCTGCTCTAAACTTTTTTCTCATATTATTTATCTCCTTTTACAGATTGTTTTATATTAAATAAAGTTTGTTTTAATTTTGAACTAGAGGCTTTTGCTTTTTGTTTTGCAATAGCTAATTTACTTTTAGCTTTTTCTAATTTTGTTGTTGGCACATTTGGTTTTACACTTTTGATAGTATCAAAAGTTTTTTTGCCTGCTTTTACAAAACTAAATACGCCCATTATTTTTTTCCTCCGCCGTTTCTAAAAATTTGTGTTCCTTTTATACCATAAATGCTCGCCACGACAAGGATCCACAAATTTGTAAACCATGACGGGAGCTGTGAGAACATGTCAAAAAACAATTTAACTTTGTCCATTGCTGTCGGATCATCCGATACGACTGCCCAGGCCAGCACCAAAACGGGCAAACTTAATATTATAAGTACTGCTTCGTCTTTCCAGTCTGATTGTCTAGCTTCTAGCAATTTTCCCTGGTAAGCTTCGTCACCTCGGGCCATACGTTCAGCATGCATTAATTGTGCATCTGACATTGCCATTTTCGTTCTCTGCTTGTTAGCATAAATCTTACTTCCAGCAGAAACGGCTAGTTTAATTGCCGATAACCACATAATTAGTAAGCCTTAGATTTTCTTTTCTTGTCTGGTCTTACTGCGCCTTGACCTTGTACTTCTTCTTCAGGTCCACCAGTGCTAATTAGGTTAAAAGCACCGTCCGCAGTAGTTTTTGATCTAGGATCAATCTCTGTTTCTTGTTCTCCAACCTTAACTTCTTTGATTTTATCAAGTTTTTGCATTTTTTTACTCCTTTTATTAATTATCCTCTACCATAACTTGTGCTTGTTGTACACCAGACTTTGCAAGACTGACTCCAGCACGTAATTTTGCTAAATCTTCGTTTTGTTCCATCTTATCTTCTGCAAGTTCTTGTGCTTGCATCAATTTAGACCTTTGAAGATCTTGATTTGCTTCATCATTCATTCTTTTTCGTTCATTTTCCATTGCTCTAAGGTCAACTTCACGTGATTTTAGTTTTAAAAGAGGGTCATTATCAAATTGTGATGTAATTTTCTTCTCTTCCTTCATGTATTCTTCTGTCATTTCGGCAATCAATATTGCTTTTCTTGATTCGATTTGATTTGTAAGCATTTGTAACTGTGCTTGAACCTGCGGATTCGTTGCTGCCATCTGTTGCATTTGTTGCATCTGCATCAATTGCTCTCTAAACTCTAATTGAATTTGTTCTTGAGCCATAATTGATATGTGTTCGAGAATATTTTTTTGTATTGCAGCCATAATCATAGGATTATTTCTAACCATGTTCGTTGACATAAAGTTTAAGTGTGCAGTTATGTGAGCTCTATGGTCTTGACCAGGGAAAGCTTGAAAAGGTTTGCCTGCCATTGCATTAATGTGCTCCATACTTGGGTCCATCGGTGCAGTTGGCGCCGGTGGTGGTAAAACTGCATCAACATCTTTTACACCAATTGCATTATACATGTTTCTATAGATTTGATACATGTTGTGTAGCTGTGGATTTGATGTTGCGATTTGTAATTGTGTCTGTGCTAAAGTAATTCTTTGCGACATTGAAAAAATATTAGGGTCAGCCACAGGAATTACGTCAACTCTATTATCAAAGTCAGCTTGTTTAATATTTCTTGCACCACCTACAACATCGTAAGGATATTCTGGTGGTAAATATTGTGAAACAATTTTAGATAATAATCTAAATTCTGACTTCATCGCTGCATAACATCTTTTGTGAATTGCAGACATTACACGTGAGCCACGTTCTAGTAATGCAACTGTTGTACCAACAGCCGCTGCTTGATTACCATCACCCACTTGCATATCAGCAATACTCGCGAATCTTTGACCAGCTTGTACTACAATACCAAGTAAGTTTAATAAAGTCTGTGATGGTTCTTTGTAAGGCAGTGGAAAGAATGCATCTCTTAAATTACCACCTGGTGCATCTACATCTTTAAATTCACCTGGTTGTATTGGAGCTGCTTCATCTCTAACTCTAACACCTCTTTGTTTAAATCCTGCTGGCAGGTTTGATAATGTACCTGCATCTAATAATTGACGGAGAGCCGCCGTTGCCGTACGACTCAATCCGCCAATCATATGAATGAGTCCAAAGCCATAAAACCCTAGTCCTGGCAGAAATTTAAAGTGGACAAAATATTGGATTTTATTTTTCTTTAGATCATCGGGCGCATAGTTTCGTCTAATAGACAAAACTTTCCTATTGCCTTCTTCTACAGTTACTATGTAGGGCAATTTTATTCCAGTTGGGTCACCATTTTCTCCAACTTCTTCAAAACCTTCTAAGTCTAAATTTACATGACACTCTAACAAAGTATACATCGGTTCGTTCTTACCAGTTTTCTTTGTGCCATCTAGCTCACGTTCTTTTTTATCAAGTTCGTTATTTGAGTCTGTGCCTGGTGGGCCTAACTCTACATCTCTATAGAAACCACTAACTTGTTGTTTTCTTAATTCGTTTTCTGAAATTTTTACTTTATGAATAACTGCCTCCGCATCGTCTAATGAGGTAGCCGTATACGGGACAATTAATTCATCTGCGGGTACAAACTTAGATACAGCTCGCCCCATTGGTACATCGTAATATATTTTTTTAAAAGTTGATCCAGCTAATGGTAAATGAAATAACATAGAATCAAATTCTGATTCGTATTCTTTCATTTGATCCATAACTAAATAGTTCATGAAATCTTTAACACGATTTGCTTGTTGTTCTGTTGCAGGATTTTTAATACCAACAACCTGTGTTCTTACAGGTCCATCTGATGGTAATAATTCTTTGTAAGCTTGTGCTTGAAATTGTGTAACTGCTTCTGCTAATACAGGATGAGTTGCACCTGAAGCTCCTTGAAATGGTTCTGTTCTGTTTTCGTATTTAAAACCTAAAAGATCTAATCCTGTAATGTATGCTTGCTCCCATTCTTTTCTAGAAGCTTTGTAATCCATATAGTTTTGAGTCATCTCATTACCAATTGGTTCTAAGATATCGTCAGGTAAAAGTTCTGCTAAATTATCAAAGTGTGATTCTGTTCCTGGTACATTGATTGCACCTGGTTCAAAGTCTAAAGTTACACCGCCATCTTCTTCTGGGATAACTTCGATTGGTCCTTGTTCTGCTTCTGCTTCCTGAACAGCAACTTGTTCTTCTTGTATCGCTTCTTCTGAAGGAATCTCAAGTTTAGATCTTGTGTTCGGGAGTCCTTTGTCTATTTCTGCCATATATTACTCCTAGTAGTTTCTAACACGGTTTTTAAGGGATAGCAACCCTTGAGGTTGTGGTCCTGATTCTGGCGGTCTACCTGATGAATCGCCTGCTTCTTTTGCTATACCACCACCTGCAGCCATGAAAGGATCAAACGCTTGTCTTGCTCCTTCACTTCTTAATTCTTTTCTTTGTTCTGGTGACATTGCTTTTAATTCACCCATTCGTTTTTTAGTAAACTTGCCTGCTTGATATAAACCCTCTGCACCTAAAGCAGCAATCCCAATTGGTGAAGCTAGTCTTGCAAGTCTTAATGCAGTTTTAGCTGGTAAGCCTAAATTAAAAAATCTTTGTGCAGCTCCCATCTTTGCAGATTGTTGTACAAGTTGTGGAGCAAAGGCAGCTTCTGCTGCAATGCTTGCTCTATCAATTGAAGATTTTGGATCAACACCTACTCCCGCTGTTAGTGCAGCTGTACCAAGTGGAGTTGGTACAGCTTTTACAGCTTCACCAAGACCTCTAAACAAACCTAAATTCATTCCAAGTGTAGGTCCATCTGACATTGTTTTTCTAAAATCAATTTGTTTTTTTTTAGCTATTTCAGTAGCTCTTTTTAACTCTTTAGGCGACATATCCTTAACAGGTTTATCTATGAGATCCGCATCTTGTTGAATTAAAACTGAATCTTTATCAGGTAATATTGTTTTAAGATCATCTTTTCCAAAGTAAGAAAGTTTTTCATTTAAAGGATCTTTTATTCTAAATTCAGAATATCCTGCTGTTGGACCCTTAACTATCTTACCATCTTTTTTTATATACCCAGATGCTAGAGCCATACCTTCAGTGTTTAGTGCATTAACTCTTTCTACATAATTTTTAGGTTTATTTTTAATTAATTTATCTACTTCTTTTTCAATTATTTTTATTCTTTTATCGTTTTGAGACATACTAGAGTTTAATTTTTTTTCTAGATAGGCTAAATTATTTAATGTAACTAATCTGTTTTTAGAAGCAACGTGTTGTAAACTTGCTCCTTTAGTTCCCTGAACCCCTTCTGCTGTTTCAAAAGTTGGGTTTGTTATTTTTCTCATATCTTCCATTCTAATTGCATTAGCGTTTGCTTTTGGAGATGTTTTAATAACATTACCTTTATTTTTAAACTCATTAAGTAAAATACCATTTATGCTTGTAACAATTTTATTTGCATCATTTGCTTTTGAAAAATATTTTTTTACTAACTTAGCATTAGGAACTCTATTTGCTGCAGAGATATAAAACCCACCATCTTGGTGTTTAGCTATTTGTTTCATAAAATCTTTTTTAAATTCTTTTTGTTTTTTAGGTGATAAAGATTTAAATTGATTTTTATAAAAGTCTGTTCTTGCTTTTGCTTTAGTAACATTTGATCTAAATTTATCAGGATCTAGTTTAACTCCGTCTATAACTTCACTTACATTAAGTTCCTTACCTAATTTTCTAATCTCTGCCATGTTATAAACTTTATCAAAAGTTCCAGCAGTGGTTCTACTTTGTTGTGTTCCTTTAGCAAAACCTACTCGTGTATCATCATCAGTTACAAACTCTCGTTGTTTATTTCTACCAGTTATTAAATACTGATTTATTTCTTTAATTTCTTTAGGACCAAGTTTCATATTATTCTCCTAGCATGCCGGCAAGTCCGCCTGATGCAAAATCATCGGCTGCTTCTGCTGCAGCTTCTGCTGCTGCATCCGAAGCTTGTTCCGCTCTAATTTCAGCTTCAATAACTCTACCCTCACCTCGAGATAAATTTTTAACTTTCTTACCAGTTGCAAATTCTTCCATCTGACGAGTCTTGCCCTCCATCATATCATCGAGTGTATCAACGATAATATCTTCTGTATCAAAACCTCCATCCGGATCTGTTGCATATACTTCTACATCGTTAGCAGCAAAATCTCCTTTTGGTTTTATTTCTTGTTTTGCATCGCCTGAACGAAAAAGATCAGGTCTTCCTGTGTCAGGTCCTTTTTTACCTGGTGAAACATAATTAATTGATATTGGTTGAGAATAATCATTTTCAAAAACTACATCAACCTGACCATTCATATCATCAACCTGCACTCCTGGAATTTTTTCATTCGTATATTTTGTGTATAATAACTCATCAGTATCTACTCTTTTAAAATAATCCATGTGGTCAGGATTGTTTGCTTTGTACTCTGGGGTTCTAGCTACATCAGTGTAATAATTTTCACCTTTGCCTTCTTTAAATGCCTGATCAAATTCTTCCTTACTAACCTCTACTTTTTTTGTTTTAAATACGTTCTCTGCTTTTCCCTGATCTCTAAATTTATTTACAAATGATGGGAACCAATCTGGCATCTGTGTTGTGGTATCTGTTAATTTTGTTACAGGTGTTTTTATCGGTGGAAGATTTTTAACAGCATCAGCACCTTTGCCGATACTTAATAGCCCTGTTTTTAATGCAGCAATACCTCCGCCAACTCCTGCCGCTGCTTTTAAAAATGCTCTACGTGCTTTGTCTATACCACCTATTTTAAATCCTGCACGTCCACCTGTTGCAAAGTTTTCTTTTGCATATAGTGGAGCAAATTGTTCAAAAGTCATTATCCCTTGTCGACCACCAGTAGCCGAACCTCTTTTATAATGTTTAAAAGCTGCTTTTAATTCATTTATTTTATGTTCAAAAGAATTACGATCATAAGTGCCACCTTTCAAACCAACCCTTCCACCAATTGCAAAGTCTTCTTGTGGATCGAAAGGTACATCTCTTTCAAAAATGTGGTCTTCTGTTTCTTGTAATATTTTTTTAGATTCTGCTTTTGTTAAATTTTTATATTTACCTTTTCTAGCAATTATATTGTTTGCTTCTTTCATTGCTGTAATAGGTTCTAAAGATTTTATATCTTGAATGATTGCATCTACGTTTGAATCTTTAACTTCTTCACCACCCATAATTTTAGATCCTGGTTTAATTTTTTTACCTTTCATATCAAACACTTCACCTCTTTTACCAAACAACGCTTCAGTAATGCCTTTACCTCTTGGTGAATCTGCAGGAATAACTTTAGGTTGTTCTATTTGTTTGATTATATTATCTACTTGGTCAGGTGTTTTGATTGCACTTGGATCAATACCATTTTTAATAAGTCGCTCTACTGTCATATTAACATTAATATCTAACAGTTTTTTATTAGGTAAAGTTCTTACAACTCCGGTTTGACCCTTCATCATTGTTTGCAATACCCATTTTACAATCGGATTCATTAATAATATTTCCTTTTACGTTGATCGACTTTTTCGTCGATATAATCTTCAGGGTGTCCGATCAGACCGCCCTGTCTGAATCGCATGATTGCTTGTGTTGTTGAGTCCACAAGATCGTCATGATCACCATAAGGAAACGCAGCGCATTCTTCAATGACGTCGTCTGCGAATTTCTGCTCAGGCGCCCATATCATACCAGATTCAAACAAAGGTGCAACAGCATTCACACGGGCATGCTTATCATTTCCTTTTGACGGATTGAAGTTGACAACCGGTATATCCATTTGCCTAAGCTCGTAAGTTAAGGGTAGGCCGGATGCTTTTGCTTCAATAATAACTGTCTCCGGCATCCAATATTTATATTGATCCAGGGCCAAGCGCCTTAGTTCAGGGAACTCGTACCGTCCTTTGATTGCATCTAATAAAATTAAATTAGCACCTGAGTCTTCATCAGGAAAAAATACACCCCATGTGGTAATCGCCGAGTAATCAGCTGTCTCCTTTTTTAAAAATGCGGTATCATAAGATTGTATTACATGATCTAATTGTGGAATGTTTTCTTTAGTATAAGTTCGCCACCACTCACGTTTTAATATAGCTCCTTCTTCTGCTGTTGGATTCTGCATCCACTGAGCATTCCATTTACCCGTGGGCAGTGTTGCTTGGACCTTCTCTAATTCGTCTAACTTCCAATACTCAGGCCATACAGGTTTAGCGTCCTTTGATCCGTGATCCATGATTGCTGGAAATTCGACCACGTGCCATTGATCAGCTTTCGCTTCTTTTTGATTTTGTAATAACTTACCAGTCAAATCCTTGTTCGACCATCTAGTCATAACTAAAATAATTTTACCACCAGGTTGTAAACGTTGCCTAGGTCCTGATGTGTACCATTCATAAGCAGACTCTAAAGCTGTAGGGGACATTGCATCTTGCTCACTATGTGGATCATCAATGATCAGTAGATCAGCACCACGACCTGTGATCGCACCACCTACACCAGCTGCAAAGTATTCACCGCCTTGTGCGGTTTCCCAACGACCAGCTGCTTTAGAATCTTCTTGTAATCTAGTTTTAAAAATTTTTGTATAATCCTCACTGTCGATTAGGTTTTTAGCTTTACGACCGAATCTTACTGCGAGCTCGCCCGTGTGAGTTGCTTGAATGATCTTGAGTTTTGGATCACGGCCCACCATCCAAGCCGGAAGTAAGAATGAGGCAAACTCCGACTTAGTATGTCTCGGGGGCATATTAACAATCAAACGATTAATTTCGCCTGATGCAAGTTGATTAAATTTTTTTGCAATATGTCTATGGTGTGAGCCTTCAATGAAATCTGGCCACATACATTTGACAAAAGAAAGAAAGTCATCTTTGGCTTTGTTCTGTATCTTTTTTTCAGCGTGCATTACTTGCAGCTGTTTAAATTTTCTACGAACGTCTGCAGGTAGTTTACTTATATCTATATTATTCAATTCCATAAAAATTTTTTAAAAAATTTTTTGCACTATGTTTAAAGTGTTCAACATGTTTTTACCAGCTAAAGCTGTGTAAATCAAGCAATACAACCTAGAGTAGTGGGACCCCTTTTGTATAAAAGGGGGGATAGGGTCGAAGCAATTATCTATATTGGGATTTGGTTCGGGACCCCTGGCCCGTTAGGGCCAGGGGTAAGAGAGTTATGCTGCCCAACGCTTTAGCGCAGCTTTTTTTATTAGGATTGCAGGACCAACAACAAAGTCATCACGACCTGTAATGTAGTTGTCATTGTCGAATGTTGCTTTCCATAATGTTGTAGCCTCTGGGTTTAAAGGTAAGCCCATTAACTTACCCTCCTCATTGATGATAAGATAGTCACCATTAGGGAAAGTAATCCCCTCAATGTAACCACCTACAAAATCTTGAGCCGCTTTTAAACTTGGCTCGTCTTTTGAGTCTTCAATGATTTTAAACTCAGATGCTTTTGTATTTATGTCTGTAGTCATATCTTGGATAATATAGGATAAGTCAAGCATTGTCAACCTTTTGTATTATTGTTTCAGTATATGGATTGCCTGCCCAATTAGTTCTTTTTTCTTTAACTACATTAATCGGAGTTTCGAGTGGCTCGGTCCTTGGGTGGAGTCTAATGAACTCTTCCCAATTTGCGTATGCAAAATCATTCCAACAACCCAGACTACAAAAGTGTGAGAAGAAATGATTTGCGTTCCATGAGTTTTGTTTTATCTTTCTAGTCCTCAATACCTTAGAACCTTGGACACCTCTTATCCTGTCCTGTGTATGATTAGTATGACACTTCGGACCATGACACCAATTATAATCACTCATGATTTGGCAACCCCTCTAACATTGATACCACTCCACTAAAAGTAATTAATACTCCTAATACATTGTGATCAGAATGAACTGTTGTTATTACTCCCAACATTCCTAATACTAATCCAACCAATACCATTAATAATCTTCCTATCATTAGTGCCTCACTTTCCAACTTGTCGTTGCTGTTCTATAACCATGACTATCTAAGTCATAATAAACATAATAAGGCACACCTTTTTTAGATGTTCCATATCTGCTTTTTTCGTCATGCTTACCTTGTCTTGTTATGTGCTTCTTATGTTTAGAAGCCCAATAAGTTATGTAAAATGTTTTAGTCATATTTATTTCTCTCTTTCTAGGACTATCCTATATTATAGGATAGCCCTTGTCAACACTTAATTTACACTTTGTTGTTCTCGCAATAGTTGTTTAGCTATTGCTATTTTTTCCTCTCTAGTTTGTTCAACCTCATCAGTTAATAAATCAGCTAGATTAGTTGGACTGTAAATAGATAATGCCATTGAACTACTTTCATTCAATACACTTTCATTTAGTACAACACCTAATTTATCAGCTAACTCTTTTGCTTGGTCAAAGTATCTATAAGACTTCAATCCCATTCGTAGTTTTTCCATTTTTCTTTCAACATTGGCAAATAGATTTTTGTGAGCAAGAATTACATTTTCCTGTGCTGACTTAAACTTATTAAACCACTCGTAGTCTTTAGTTTGGAATTGTCTACTATGACAATATGATGTTCCAATAACCCAAAGTTTAAAGTCATTTTCCCATTCATCTTTGTGATACATTTTATTACCACTCTCATCATTACGACCACCAAATCCTAAATGATTTCTTACATTAGTTTCAGCTTTGTAATAAGTTGGACTTTTATCTTTGCCACTATGGTCTACTCTAACATCATAATCTGCGTCAATGCCTTTTGCATTTAACTCATCACGATAATAAGAAGTTAGAAAATCACAATCAGCATGAAACTGAATTTGTACTTCATCATAAACTTCTTTTGGATTACCATTGTAATCTTTGTCCATACGAGGTGTAGAAGATTGAACATAGAAACAATTATCATGGTGTAAATCCCCACCACTACTATTGTATTTTGCAATCATTTTTCTGATTGTATCTACATCTTCCTGTGGTTGATGAAACCTAACAAGGTCATTCATTTTAACTTTTGCCTGTTCTCTCATTAGATTGTAGTTTGTTATTGCGTCTTGATGTTGTTTCTTGTATTTTGAATTATCTTCAAAATGACTTTGAAATACATCTGCAATAACTTTTCTCTTATCTGCATTAAGAGTTTGTCTTTTTTCTTTAGTCATGTTTCCTTTCTGGTTATTATTTATTTGCATATAATTATAATTAGCACTTGACAATAGGATAGTCAAGTATTATATTGGATATATTAATTAGTAGCTTATATTACTGAAGAGGTTGCAGTGAAAATTAAAGGGACAACTTCTGGTTGTAGCACGTCACACCGACACTAGTCCGTCTTCGTGTTATGAGCCAGAACTGATCCCTGGTCTTATTATACTACCCATCCGGATGGGTTGCTAAGAGGTAATAGGACCTGGGATCAGTGAGCAGTTTAGAATGATTCTAATTTGCAACTACAACTATAGATTGTATCTAGGGTGCGACACTATTGCACTTGACTATTATAGGATTATCCTATATAGTGTTATTATGTCGAAAGTTAGAAAAATAATAAAAGTCCTAGCTAGAAAAGCTGCCGGGCTCAACAGGAAGGAGAAAGTTCAAGAAATGAAAAAAGGACTTTCTGCTTTAGGACTGGTGGCAATGAGACAAAGAAGAGATGGTTTTGGTTTTCCATATATCAGCTTCGATGCTCTTAATGCTGTGGACCAAATACTGAAGCGTGCTTCAGTGAGAAGATAAAAATTAGATCCAGGCCTTCGGGCCTGGGTTTTTAAAAAATTTATGGCAAGAAACGGTTCAGAGAGTATTAGAGTATTAATAAATCATTGGCGCTGGCTCGAGGCCAACGGCTACAAGCGTCAAGCCGCAAGCTGCAAGCGCCAAGCATCAAGCTTGACAAGAAAGCATTATAGGATTATAAGGGAAGTAGAAAGTAGGAATTATGAAAACAAGTGAAGCGTGGAAACTGGTCGGTGGCCTGAGTAAACCGTCAAAGATGCCTGGCTGGTCAATAGGTATACCTGCCAAAGAATGCAAGACTGGCGGCAAGCTTCAGAAGATCCCGGGCAGCGTATGCTTTGATTGTTACGCGCTCAAGGGCTGTTACGTTTTCAAGGTTGTTCAGGATGCACAGTATCGAAGGCTGCGAGCTATACAGGACCCAGCATGGGTTGAAGCAATGGCAACATTAATTAATTCAAAAAAGCCCGACGTGTTTAGATGGCACGACTCAGGCGATGTACAAGATCTAGATCATCTACAAAAAATTTATAAGGTGTGCCAGCTCACACCTACAAAGAAGCATTGGATGCCTACCCGTGAAGCATGGATCAAGGACCATCTTCAGGACAAGCCAAACAATTTAGTCATAAGGTTCAGTGCGCCCATGGTAAACCAGCGGGCGCCTGCTTCCTGGCCTAACAGCTCAGAGGTTGTCGACTCAGGGGCCAGCTGTCCAGCTGCTTCTCAAGATAACGAATGCAGAGACTGCAGACAATGTTGGGATCCAAAAATTAAAACAGTTTCATATGGTAAACATTAAAACAAAATTCCCGCGTGGAATCTGGATCAGGTCATTAGCTCAAGAAGGCGCGACGGCGCATGCGAAGCGTGCACCTGGTCCGGGCCTAAAGCGTCAAGCTTCAAGCAACAAGCTCAGAGAGATTCAAGCTTCAAGCGGCAAGCATCAAGCCCCAAGCAGCAAGCATCAAGCGACAAGCCGCAAGCAACAAGCTCCTGGATCCGGGACCCTTCAAAAAGTTTCAAGCACCTTTGATCAAGGGACT
>WLWG01002076.1_pt1 | contig 16062 bp, 25 predicted proteins | sample 6712871 | NCBI WGS metagenome assembly WLWG01 (sample SAMN12718693, study PRJNA515312) | sponge metagenome | isolation source: marine sponge | host: Mycale hentscheli | place: New Zealand: South Island, Marlborough, Capsize Point | collected 2003-05-01
GCTTGCGCCGGACTCATAGACCGGATGGTGTCTAGCTCGGTTATGTTCTGACTGAGGTACTTTGTTATAGCTGGTCCCAGATCGTCCTCTAAAATATAGTTGACTACATCATCCGAGATGCCAAACGAAGCAACGGAATTACCCGCTGCCTGTAACTCTTCATTCGTAATACCAAGCTGGACAGCTCGCTGCGAGTAGGTAGATACCTTCTCGTTCAAAGCCTCCTGCTGTTTCATTAGCTGCTGTTGTTGCAAACGCTCTGCTTCCTGTTGTTGGAAGCGTTGCTGTGCATCAAATGCAGCCTGTCTAGCTATGGCTTCATCGCGCATTTGGAGCTGTTGCTGATACTCCTGATCACTCAGGGAGTATGGGTCAGGCTCCTTCGGCACGTTTGGCCTTTCCTGTCTTGGCATCTGCTGCTCAAGTGCCTGCAAACGCTGCTTTAGCTCTTCGGCCTCCAGCTCTTTTTCCCTGAGCCTTTTAACCTTTTCATCTATGCCACGGTTGTATGCCTCTTGCTGCACCGGGTCAAATCTGGCCCGTACCTGACGCCAATCAGGATCGGTTTGTTTTTCCTGAGCCTCCTCAGTATCCGGTGATGAGTCGGAGTCAGTTTCCTGACCTTCAGTTTCTACGTCTTCAAGCTCTATTTCAGCCTCATCGACCATATCTTCTGGTTGCATCTTATACCTACTGTAATGCCGTCAAATAAACGGTGACGTTCCGTGCCGTCAAATAAACGGTGACGTTCCGTGCCTCCAAGTAAGCGTGGAGTTCGCTATGGCGTTACTATACCACATATTGTGGTTTTACAAGGGTTTTAGAATTGCGCCCTGCGCGCTTCCATTCCCCTCAATACATCATCTGTGATTACCCCTGTAAGTGGGCTCAGCTCTAGTTTTCTGGTTCCAGCGCCCATTCCAGTGCTTCTAGGAGGATTCAGCAACTGATCTGGCCGAATACCCCCAAGATATGCGGCTTGCGGGTTTAGCTCGTAGACAGAGTAAGGGTCAGCAAGTCTTCCTAAACCCTCGCCGTATAGCCCTCCTTTATAAATCGGATGGACATCTCCCACAGTAATCATTCTGCTTGTATCGATCAGCCCAACATTACGCAGGGTTGAGTCCCTGGACATAGCCTGAGCCTGATCCAGTAATGCTGCTCTAGCCTGCCCGGAAGTCAGGGCTCCCTTCTGAGCATAGTCATTGTTAATGATATTGATGATCTTCTTTCTAACATCCCCAGAGGCTTGATTGACTTGGCTCATGCCGTCAGGGCTATTGATCCCACTGAATCCGGGTAATACTTCCTTGATATCGGCATCTAGCTTGTTCAAATCTGACAGGTCCAGAGCATTCCTTGCGTGGGAGAGTATGACCTCTGCTGGCTGCGAGAAATCAACTCCAGTGGGAGCCATAGAGAACGGTATAAACAAAGGGTCTTTGCCAGTTTGCTCTCTTAGAGCTATAGCTCTTCCAAGTATTGATTTCTCTCTTGGTTCCTCAAATACAGACGTTCCAGACCTTCTCTCTTGCCCAACAAGAACGTCAGGAGCCGAAGCCCAAACCAGTTCTCCACTCTCAGGATCGAACATATAGTCCATCCCTCCGCGCCTAGAAACATTGACCGGGACACCATTGATTGACTGAATCACATCACCCGCTGCGCTTCTGTCGGACATTGAGGATATGAAAGGATAACCCTCATAATCTTCAAGATTTATGATCGGTACATCACCAATCCTCTGATCGCCTATTTGGATATCGGTGGATAGGTTCCTATCAACCTGGCTTATTAGAGGCTTTCTCGTATTTGCTCCAGATCCAGCAGCGTATGTTCTTGGGTCAATTCCTGCCTCTGTGTAGGATTTAATAACTCTTGGGTCATAGTCTTTAGGGAATTGCTCCTGCAGCAACTGACCAAGACTCGATCCTGCAGCAATGCCAGTTCCTGTCCTGCCTCCAGAGTACAGGATGTTAGCGCTCTCACCGGGCTTAAACTCCGCGTTTACTGACCTGATGTTTTTAGGATCAAAGATATTTAATTGCGTTACATTGCCTGACTCATCTAATTGCCTGATGCCGTCATAGCCGCTATCTCTTAGTCTTTGTATACGGTCTTCATCAAAAGGCATGATTGCTCGCCCCTGAAGATCTAAGAAATTAAGATCCTTTCTTAATCGCAAGGGCATTACGTTTGGCGCGGCATCATTTGTGTCACGGCGCATAAACTTGCGCACGGCTGCATAACCACTAGCTTTTTCTGGATTAGTGGTCATGTAAATACCCGGACCCAGGTCACCGACTTCTGATGGTTTGAATTCAGTAAAATCAGATGATGTTCCGTGATAGTAAGTGGTGTCCATATCGAAGTCTGGTCTGGACCTTGCTGAGTTGGAACCCGCCCTTCCGGCCCGAACACCAGAACCGAGAACAGCGCCTTCAGCCGGGTTACCGCCAAACATCGTAATGGTAGGGTCAAACGCTACGGTCCTACCCGTCTCAGGATCAAAGTATTCACCGCCTGATGCTGCAGCCCTTGCCTGCTCAGACATATACTCGGCACTGCCGAACAAAGCATCCCGGAGGCTAGAGCCTACACCTTGTATTGCCTCTACCTGCTCATCTGGGCCTCTTAGGCCAAGGAATGATGGAGTCTCGCCAAGCATATCGCCCAACGCTGAAAGCCCCCTACGGACCGGAGAATAACTAGGATCGTACTCAGCGGGACCATACTGGGCTGGGATTGTTTCGGTTATGTAATTAAGACCAGAAGGACCAGCGGCAAAGCCAGCAACCTGCGTGGATTCTGGGCGCAATATCTCTCTGCGCTGACCTGAAAAAAACTGAGAGAATGGACCTAGCCCGCCGTACATATACTGACGGTTATTGACTTCCTCTTGCGCTAGCTCTTGGTCAGTCTTAGCCACCGTTCGCAATCCTAATCAGGTCCATATCAGACATCATAGACATCCGGGCCTTTCGCTCCTGCTCGTCCATCATATCGGTCATCTGTTCTTGGTTGTCTAACTGATCACCGAATGCCTTGATGTTAGTATGATCTATGGTAGCACCAGCCTTCTCGGCCTCCACCTGCGCCTTAATGCGATTGGTTTGGGCATTGAAGACATCAACCTGCGTCTTGGCCTGCTGGGCTACCGTCTCGTTCTGATTGTTCTGAGCATCGAGCTGTATCCGCATGGTATCGTTCTGGACCTTCTGAGCATCAACCTGGGCCTTCATCATATCGGCCTGAGCCTTCATTTGCTCTGCCTGCGCAAGCACCATAGCGGGATCAGGAGCCTGTCCCTGGGCCTGCATCTGCTGCTTGGCCTGCATCTCCTCAAGCTCTTCCTTGGTCATCTGTGACTGCGGGATAAAGCCCTGGGCGATCATCTGAATGCGCTTGCGCTCTGCGATCTGAGAGGCCGCGGGAGTGGCTATGTTCTGCAGCAGTAGATCACCAGCAATCTGCATAAGAGATGGATCTGTTTGAGACAAGGCAGTAATAGCCTCGATGGTCTCCTGTTGGCGGTTGCGGAAACTTGGCCCAGCCCTGCAGGTAACGTCATATGCTCCAACCTGCATATCATTAACAACCACAACCTCCCCGGTATCGTTATCAATGACCTTCTGATTCAAATCAACCATATCGTAGGACTCATCCTCACGGAGTATCCTGACCTGACGCTGAGTGTCGTAGATCATCGGGATCGCATCCTTGATCAGCTTACCAGTAGCCGCTACGGCTATCTCCACGCCCTTGCTGTACTTGAATGTGCCATTAGATCCACGGTCCTGCAGTTGGCGTATAGCCACACCTGATTGCAGCCCAGGGTTGTCACCCATGCTCGCGGCGAACATACCAGCCGTCTGACCAATAATCCCACGCATCGACTCAGATATCCGCGCTAGTCCGGGATTGACCTGACTCCCTCCCTGCTGCTGTGGCACGGCAGGAGTTTCAGGGTCCACGTTATAGAATTGAACCGGATCTGCGTTGGTATTTAGTGTTTGGAGCTGCTTCTCATGGCCTGAAGCCTGGGCAGGTGTCATCCAATACTTCGCTCTGGGAGCCAGGGCTCCTTCCTCAATCTCACGCGATACGCTGTAGTTCATCACCCGCTGGGGATCAAGCAGCTTCTCTACCACGCCCCAGTAGATTGTCTTGTTCTCGAATATCTTGAAGTTTGCATAAGTCGGGACCACCGGAATTCGGCAAAATACGGTCTCTTTCTTTTCTTCAAGGAAGTCCTTCGCATCAAAGTACCTGCTGCAAACGTAATGCTTCTTGCGCGTTCTGCGCTTGACCTCAGTCACGCCAATTGCGGCGAGATCATCCTCCACCTTGTCAAAGTCATCATTGACCTCATGCACCTGACCATTGGACATCAGCACCAGATCGCGGTCCTGTGACTCCAGATACAGAAACTCACCGACTACCACTACCTCGGCCTTGTCGTAGTAAGCCTCACCGTCCCGACCATCATCTACGCTCTCACCAGCCCCCTCGGGCCACCTAGCTTCATACTCATCCTTAGCCATAGGGTGCAGCACAAACGCATAGCGACTGTCTGACTTATCCTGATTCTCTGCCGAAGGATCGAACCACACTCGGTCAACAAAGTTGCCGATATGCTCAATCGCCAGGTCTTGGTCGAATGTATTGTCACTGATGTACTTCTGGACAACCCGCCAACCATCCATGCCACCAATAACCATGTTTCGCGCAGCTTGAGAGTAAACGGTTCCAGCGTTGGACATCTGCTCAATGTTGCGGATGATGCCGTCAATAGTGACAGCTATGTCTTTGGTTGCGTTACCGCCCGCGGGTGATACTCGGATGTCGTAGTCGCTCTGCTCTATCTCAGAGGCTACCTGATCCACGATGGGATTTACTTGATCAAAGGTATATCGAGGCTTTTCCTCGTTACTATCCCACCAGTAGGGCTCCCACTGACCGTCCCGCTTATCCAGGAACAGGTGAGCTTCTCGCACCCGCTCACGGTTGTCTTGATCTGCCATCTGGCACTTGCTTAGAAGATCAATGACATCCTGATGATTGTCATATTCTGCCTTGAAGGAAAGATCAGCTTCTGCCGATCCACGGCTCTCTAGCTCTTTGCCATCATCATATTCTGCCATTCTTCCATCCCGCAAAGTTAATAGTCACTGGTTTCACAGCGCTCGCTTTAGGGCTGTGCATCGACATCATAAGAGCATCGCCCATGTTAGGTGAAGGTATTGAATACGGCTTCTTCGCCATCTCTACCTTGCTTAGTATCTGGATTTTACCACTATTTGCCCGTTTGAGTGGAATTCTGCACACCTCAGAGCGTAATTGTTCGATATTGTCAATATCTGATGACAAACTAATCAGCTCCTCCGGGTTTATGTATTGGCCTTTGACCACAGCGCGATACGTTGCCTCGAACCTATCTCGCAGGGTCCACCACATCTGAGCGCGTTTATTGAAGAATGTCTCTTTATTCGTCTTGGCCCTCTGGCTACCGCCCAGCGTGTACGGCATCTCTGGGTCATACGGCGACTCGGAGCCCTTGAACATATGGTACTCGATCTTCTTGCCATCCAGCGCCTGATCTACCTGCCGCTTCAGGCTGATGCCTAGACCGTCACAGTCCCAGATGAAGTGGTCTGCCTGAGCTGCTACCGCCTTGTCTAGTGCCCAGTCCATACCCTCATTGGCATCTCCTGTTACCTTTTCACACACATCTAGGATCACGTTGCCGTGGCGCAGCGCATAGCCTTTGCTGTCACCGCCCTCATCCGATGGATCGTGCGAAGCAAGCAAAGCACCCTCTGGCTTCCATCCCAGCTTGGTGTGCGCGTCTATGGCGGCATCGAACCAATCGGGCTCTATGATACTGTCCTGCACCGTATCTAAGTGCTTGCCCTCCCAGATGTGCTCGTACATAGCTCTGGGCAGATTCTGCATATCGTGTATGCGTTCTTGCTCCAGTGGGGTCTTTACGAACCACGGGTTATCCTCGTAGTTCATGCGGATGACCAGGTGCATATCGTCTTCGTAGATCCCATCCCGGTTTAACTGCTTCTCGAAAGGCTTAATAAATCGCTCGGAGAATGCGTCAGTGCTGGCCCGCGGGTTACCAGACAGCCATATCTGACTGCCCTGCTCCCGGAGAGTAGGAGTTAAAGCCTTGAGACTGTCGAAGGATATTGTTTGTGCCTCTTCAACCCAGAACAGGTTAAAGCCGAACATCGACTTGACCGCCTCTACGTTGCGAGCCAGCCCCCTGAATTTGAAGGCTACCTCACCGTTAAAGAGTATCTGGTTGTTTTGGACCTCAAAGTCTTCGAGCTCATAAGAGCCTATCTGGGACGCTAGGAGGCTGTGTACCGAGTCATCTATGGAGTTCTGGAACTCCCGGAAGGCTCCGATCTTCTGGCCCTTGAGAGCTTTGAGGAGGCTCAGGGAGCCAAGCCCGTAGCTCTTGCCACTACCTCTACCACCGTACACAACAACAAAGCGCTGCTTGGCGGTTAGTATTGGCAGTAGCTTGGGTGCTATCTGAAGGTTCAGTCTAGGTCTCCCGGATTAACCACCTCGATGGTAACGTGATAGTCCTTCTCGATTGGCCTTCCCTCTGGGCCTGATATCTCCTGCCTGCTCTTCTCTGTCCATCCCATCCTCTGTGACAGCCAGAGCTTCATGCTGGCGTGATCGCCCTCCATAGCCTTGTCATATAGCTTCTCCACCATAATGATGCCAGCTCTGGTCAGGCCGCGCTTGTAACTATCAGAAACGCGCTTATCACGCTTCATGATTTCCTTTAACGTATTGACGCTAATGCAGAAATAATCAGCGAGCTGCTGCTGGGTTAATGATGGAGCAAGCCTTTCAACCTCAGCGATCTCTTCTTCTGTGAATACCCTCTCTGGCCTAGCCATTTTCATTCCTTCCGCAGTAATCGGCGCCCGCTGGTATACCAACATAGTCATGCCCGGTTGCCTCCCACTCCCATCTCTGGGCGCATAAGCTATCAACCGCGCAACCGGGTAGTATTATAGCAAATATAAGTAGTATCTTGCGCATATCAGATCCTTAACCTGCTGTAATAGTTCACCCATTGCCTGACCGTAAAGTCAGGTATGCCCAGTACAGTGGATATCTCTTTGACGGGCTCACCGAAGTCGTGATGCTCCATCCTGACAGCCTTCACTAGCCAATCCGGGTATTTCTTCCCATTGCCGTGTTTCTCGCCGTATGGTGCGCTCACAACCCCTTTTTCTCCCTCATTTGATTTCTTTGCAGTGCCAATTTGTATCTGCTGAATTCCTTGGCGCGAATCACATCACCTCTAGCCTTCGCGCTTTCGTATATCAGGCAGTACATTTGGTCCTCATCCTTTGTCTTCTTCAGCAGCCAGTGTGGGTCATGTGGTAGCTCATCGCTAAACAATACTCCCGGCTTCAAGCCCAGCTCCTGTGCTACGTCCAACCCGCTTGCTCCGCAGGCAAAACAATGAATCAGCACCTTGTCGTCTTTCTCGGTCAAGCTGAGACTTGGATCTTTGTCCTCTCCGTGGATCGGGCAGCTAGCCCGGTAGCTGGAGCCATGATGCCTAACTCGGTTTAAGTGCGGGAGTATCTCAGCAAGCACGAGCTGGCCTCTTGGCGGCTCGGATCTGTGCGTAAGTTATGAAGCTCATCACATCCTTCGACTTGCAGACCTCTGGTGTCCGATCCAGCCCAACGGGCCAAACCCCAAACTTCTCACGGTATTTATGGCTGGCCCAGCCGGGATTGAAGCCCTTCCGATGGCAATAGTCCATAAGTTCAGAAATCCATCGTTGCTTCATCTGCTTCAGGGTCTCACCATCCGCTAGGACCAGCTTAGTGCCATCGTCTTTCAACATCTGCGTATCTGCTGGCAAGATATATCCGCAATCACACCTGCGACCTTGAAAGGCTGCAGTACACTGCGGGCAAGTATGCGTGATAGGTTCCTTTTCTTCTTTCTTGACCTGCTCGGTCTCTTTGAATCGCTTCTCGCCGTCATCCAGAGACTCTGGCACAATGTCCTCAGCGAAGCCGTGAAGGCTCACGTTGCCCGCATGATCAAGATAAGTAGCCTTCTCCTTGCCCGCTGCGGCCCTGAGAATGCGTCCAGCCCGCTGCTGGTAGGCTATGATGGACTTACAAGGAAAGCAGTCGATCAATATTTCACATCCCGGATCGTCCCAGCCAACACCTAGCAATCTGCTGCAGGACAGCACTTTATAATCGCCACGCTCAAAGTCACGATAAAGCATGTCACGCTCTTCTTGTGGCGTGTAGCCATCAATGTGCGCGGCTGGTATCCCAGCAGAGTTGAATTGCTCAACAAGGTTCTTGCTGTACGCGATATTTGGTGCGAAAGCTACAGCCCTGCGCGTTAAGCCGTTACTGTGGTCACGGTAGTTATCAACAATACTCCCGGTGAGCTCAATATCATCTGACATTCGATTACCCAGTTCCTCCGGGTCATAATCACTTCCACCAGTTGTCAGCGCCTTGGTCTTAATACCCTTGGTGTCTACGCTCTTACCGACATAATATTCACACTTAGCAAGCCAGCCCTGCTCTTGCAGTTGTCTCGTGGTGATAGGCACAACAACATCGTCAAATATCTTGCCTAATCCCTTGCTGAACGGTGTGGCCGTTAAGCCAATTACCGGGATGGCATTCCATTGCTCTAGCTTCTCCGCAAGCGACTTGTAGATAACATGAGCTTCATCAATGATGATTAAATCAGCGTGAGGCCAATCTTTGCGCTTGACCAGAGTCTGCACTGAGGCGATTTGTATGGGTGCTCTATAACCATCTGATAGGTGATGCTGCGCTTGGATCACGCCAAACTCCAACCCATGTTCTGCGTAAGCCTCAATTGACTGCTCTACCAACTTGATGCGGTCACAGATAAAGAGGACTCTCTTCTGGGTCATAGGGTGATTGCCCTTATCAACCGCTGACTTAGCAATTGCCGCTGCCGTGATCGTCTTCCCGAATCCACAGGGAGCCGCCAGTATTACCCGGCGATTACCCTGAGACATTGAGTCCCTAACCATCTGTATTGCTTTAATCTGATGCTCTCTTAAATCCATATCAACACCATCAGCATAAAGGAAAGCATTATTGCGTGTGCTCCTAAAATAGCTGCAAGCTCAATTATGTTGCTCACTTGCTTTTTCATTCTTCTTCCCCGGTCTGAAACAAATTTATATTTTTATCAAATTGATGATTGCCCTTTATGAAATCAACAACTTCTTTAAGCATATGGTTATATTTGCTGATGCCACTCCCATCAATGGAATCAGCAACATCAACCCAATCAGCAAGCCTTTCAACTGTGTTTACACGTCCGACATGAACCCACTTGCCAAGCATTTTCGCTGCCTTACAGGTCTGAAATATTTCTGGACTTATCTTGAAGGCATCAGTGCCGCCAACGAATACCGCAGATATCTTGCGCCAAGGGATGCTTACATCATTGATGCCGTCCTGAAGCACTAAAGCGCGAGGCAGCCCGTTAGTCCGTAATTCAAATTCTTCAAACAATTCTTTGGTTCTTTGGGCATTGCCAACAATGTCTGGCAAGCAAACAAACTTAGGCATTTTTATATCGAAACAATCATCTAACATTCGCTCCCAAGTCTTTTGATTGAAGCGCTTGAAGCATCCGTTATCTAGTCCGTAGGGCACAGTAGAGATAGAGTTCCTTGTGAGCGGAGTTCGCAACTGCCAAAACTCAAAATCGAATTGTTTAGATTTTTCCTCCAACCTTTTTGGACTTACGTCAAGCATAACTCGCATTTTTACTCTCTCCGGTTTCAGACAAATTCGTTATTTTTATTTGCATTTTTGTCCGTGACTTAGACGGACCAGCCTGCTAGCACGATTAGCATCATCAAGGTGACAATCGCGCAGCTTCCAATAAATGCAGTAAATTCTTTCATCGATACACCCTCGCCTCTACCGCCTCAACCGCCGGGACACACTGGCGATCCCACTCACCCCAAGCGTCACCCTCGTAGCCGTCTATGCAACCCCTGGCGTACTCTCTGAGCAGTTGGTTACTTCGCTTGCGGTACTGTCTTTGCAGAGCATCAATATCGTCATTATCTGCGTAGAGCATATTGACTGCTATCGCGGCTAACTGCTCATCACCATCGTGTGCTTCGCCAACGATTACGCTTGGCGTATCATCTTTGACCAAAGCATCAATGACTAGATCGAGTACCTTGTCAGCAGGTGACCACTCGCCAAACCTAATACAAGAATCAAGGTTATCCATCACAATGTTATATATGCTACTCATTAATATTGCTCCAGCAGTTCGTTCAAATTGTCTCGGAGAGACTCTAATACTTCCAGCTTTTGCTGCTTCCGCTGCGATTCATCGCCGGATGATACAAAGAATGTGATCTCTTGCGAGATATCTTTAGCGCAGTTCGCGGTGAGCTCAATCCAGCAATCTCCTTCTCTGATCTCCAGATTCTCTACCCTATGAATGTTTAGAGTTATCAAATTTTTCTCCCCTGGGGCTTTGCCCGTTGCGTTGTTGATGCGTGTATATTAACAGGTTGATTCACTCCGTCAACAATCTCACAACATTTATTTCACAACCCTTTCCCGGAGCATGGCCTTGTCCCACGCCTTACACTCAGGGCAGTACCATCCCTGCCTGAATGGGCTGTTTTTATCATCAAATCCAATAACTTGCTGCATATCCGATCCGCATTTACACGATTTTTCTAATTCATTCATATATATCCTTATTATGCTGCTGTTGGGAGCCGGAGATAATCAGGGCAATACTCACCCTAGCCGGGACCGAAGCCCCGGTTTAGTGATATGCCGCCGTCAATCGCCGTCGAAGACAGGGGAAGGGCCAGAGGTAGGTCTGCCCTTCTCAGTAGATTACGGCCCGTACACGCCGCCTGAGAGCGTTCTACTGCGCTAAATGTGCGTACTGCCAGAGGTTATCCCAACTGGAGCGCGTATCTAGCCACTCATAACGCTGATGACAGGGCTTTCTCAGTTTCCCTCAGATTTTATATGCCGGGAGACGCCGAAACGGACCAACGCATATGCCTGCCAGTGTTGAGAAAGTAGGGAGAGGTGTTACAATAGTACCCAGTCGGGCAGTTGGCATTTCTCTCTCTCTTTCTCCCTGTCGACTTTGCTGGGCTGATTACCCAGACCGACTTTCCAATCCTAAACCTGGGTGAAGTTTAATGCAACTCCCGGTTTATAAACTCCTCGTAGCTATCAATGTGTTTTTCGTTTTCATCAAACCAGTCCTCAATCATTCTTAAAAAAAAATTCATTGTGATGATCGCATCGTGATCCTCGCCATCGAATTTATTATGGTTATTAATAAACCATTCGTTGAGTTCATCAGGTGTCAGTATGTTAAATGTTATTTCTTTTTTCATATCAAAATCCTGTAAATTCTAGTCGGCCTGACTCGCCTGCAGCTCGCCGGGAAAGCATGGTCTCATACTCCAATTTATAATGCTTGGCGATCTCCCGCTCAGCTTTGTGTAGGCTCTTCGCCAGGTTGGTATCGTTGCGCTTTTCGTTCAAGATTTCAATGACTCCCGGTCCAAGCCTTTCTTCAGCCCAGCGCTGAAAGTCATGCGGGTTGCTCCCGAGCTTTTGATGACACCCGAAGCAATGCGCGAAGGCATTATCTGGATCCCACCGAGTACCCTTGGCCCTGCGACCAAAGTAGTGGCTACAGTGGAGCCCTTGAGAGTTCTGCGGGTACTCGGTATCACAGTGTTCGCAGGTCCAATTTGCCCTCTCCCTAACACATTTACTGAACCAATTATCTGAAGATTTTATTCGCATCCGTTTTGATATCCCAAACCAAGTTGTACTTTAAGCACTGGATGGTCCAGACAGCTCGCCTAGCCACATCTGGCTTCATATATTTATGATAATATTTCAGCATCTCAATGCTGGATTTTTTATTCATCAGCGGATTCTTGCGCAAGATATCTTTAATCTCGCGGTGAACCATATAGCTCATCTCAAGTTCATTTCTGCCCTGCTGGTCGCCTGCTTGCTTCTCCATGACTCAAACCTCATCTTTCGGACTTCAATCTGGAACCGTAGTGCAGTTGCCTGTTCTACAGCTACCTTGATGCCTTCTAACAATTCTTGATATTCAGGATTAGAGTATGCCTCCCGTTCCTGTTTAGCAATGGCTAAACCGGGTTCCTTAGACTCTGCATCGGCCATCAGCATAGCTTTTTTAGACTTTCTAAACTCAATCAAATAGGCTCGATTGGCCTCCGCTTTCGCGTAGTCCTTTGTCAGCTGCTCGAAGTCTTGCCAGCTTTCGGCGTTCATAGGCGATCTCCACATGAGTTCTGACAAGCGCTCGGAAGCGCTCCGGTACTTTCCCCAGAGCCTCCCGGCGCTCGTCTTTGGTTTCTAGCGACATGATATATGCCGCCACCTGTCTAGGTTTTCCAGATGGCCCAGCCATCTTCCACCTTTCTGCTCTTGGGCCTAAAATCCAAATCGTGCCTACGGCAGTAGCTGTGGATATTACTCAGCTCCTTGCGCATTTCTTCCTGCTCATCGTAAAGCAGGCATTCGTCGCTGCCCTTCTTGAGATCAAGAAAGCTAGCCACGCTATCGCTTTTTAAATAATGGCCGTTTTCTGGAATTTTTCTGCTGGCAATTTTCAAAACGGGATATCCTGAAAGTCAACGTCAAGAGGTTTGGCTTGCGGTTCTGCGGGTGCTTTCTGTTGTTTTTTGGAAAATGACAAACTGAGTATCGGTTTTTTCGGATTCTCAGAAACATCATTTTTCCAGATATTTACAAAATACTCGGTCCCGTCAATATCGCAAGTTCCAGTCAAGTGCGGGTGCTTTTCGGAAGACCTTCTGTCGTTCTTCCAAACCGCTCCTCGGTTAGAATTATCGTATGGCATTAGTAACTCTCCTGATTTAAGGCCGAGACAAATTTTTCTTTAATTACCTTTCTCTCGGCTGTGGTGAAAGGCCCACCCTTCGATGGAGCCCGAAATAGCAGCTTACTGTCCTGCGGTGATAACCCAAACCACAATTCAGCAACCGCATATAGCTCTTCAAGGCTCTCTTCTCTGGAGTACCTCTCAATTGCCTCTTTGACGTCCTGAATCAACACGTAATTGTTCAGGATCGACTGAGTGTTATCGGTCATGAAACTTTCCAGCTTCCAATCATCCTCACGGGTATAGCTGTAGCGAAGCTCATTACCGCTATAGGCACGAAGCTCAACGACACCATCGTCATCGGTCAATCCTTCCCACCTGAGTTTGAGATACTTGGGATCTTCGCCATCTTTGATATCGATTACTATGTTTGGATAGTCATACAGCTCCCGGCCTATGCCGAGATTGAAGCAAGCCCGCTTAAACGCATCGGAAGCTGCGCCCTTTTCGGACTCGAAGTTGGAAGGAGTACCTACGTCCTGAACCCACACCCACTGATTGATCTCTGGGTTGTAGATGCCTACGGAGCAGTACAGGTTGCCGTCAATGACATCGTGCTTGCGCTGCCAGTAGCCTGGACCAACTACTGCGTCCAGACGGTTCTGATCAACCCTAGCATCTTTATAGGCAAGATAGCTGACCTTTTTGCCAAACTGTCGGCCTTGCCTAAACTCCACCTCACTGATCTTTAGCGGAGCCCTTAATTTATCGTACATAACCCTCTCCCTAATTAAATTGAAGGTATATTGTACGATCTTTGTTGTGAGGATGCTAGCTTTTAATGTACTCGCCAGTGTGAATCATCTCAGCAAGCTCTACTGCCCGGTTTCCGGTCTGTCTAGCGAATTTGGAATCAAGCACCTCTGCGCCAGCGTCCTTCCAATTCCCATTCTGGATTGCCCACATCAATTTACGAAAGTGAGAAAAAGACGGTCCACCGACACAGAAGTACAGGTCAATAATAGCATCACGGCGGGCGCCGTCCAGCGTATTAAACCATTCATAATGACCGAGCTCTTGGATGCAGACGTTGATATCACGCTGGAGCAGCATCATCGCCTCTTTCTCGGTAATCCCGTTATCTGTAAGGTTACGCCCTACCCCGATAGTGGTCTTGCCCGCAGTGCACTCGTAGGGTATCAGGCGCAGCCCTTCGTGCTTTATGAGTAAATCAGTCAGCTTGTTCATCAGTAAGTTGCCCTGCGAGCCACGATTCATTTAAAGAGAGAATGCCGAGTATTGTGTATGGATTGAGACCAGCATCGAGCTTCATCTCGATCCACCTGCTCAACTGCTCATCGGCGTCAACAGCCATATCCTCCAGCTTCTCAGCAGACAAAACGGGAAGATCTATGACATTACTTTTCTCTTGAGACACCTTTGGTCTTCTCAAATGTTCTCATAGCGCCTAAACCTAACATGCCCATAAGGACAGGCATCATCTCGCTCAAAGCGATCAGAGGAACCTGTACTCCGGTCTCCAGGAGCTCCAGAGCCATATTGACAAAAGGAATTACCAGAAAATTGCCAGCCATCCCCAAAGCGCATATCCAGCCAATGGCAGGTCTCCAGCCAGCAACAAAAATATTATTATGAGCTGCTTCAATCTTGTTGACCTCGATCTGCGCCATGACCTGCTCTTGAGCATGACGCTCAGCCATAGTAGCTATCTCGTGAGATAACTTCTCTTTGAGGTCTTTGTCAGGTATTACCTTATCAAGAATCGCGCTTACCGGGCCTATCAGAGCGCTTATCATGACGCGCCGAGACCAATCAGGATGATAATAAGTACCACGGTAGCAATGCCTACTTGCCTTTCAGTAGCAGTTTGAACGAGATTTCTAACGAATTTGCCTATTTTTTTCATAACATCCTTCCTATTACAGTAACAGTAGCTACGATTACTATCCAAAATATTCTTTCACCAAAGGCAACAGACGGTGACATCTTCTGTAACTTATCGTCCATCGTATTTATTCTATCTTCAATAGATGTTTGACGATTAAAAATAGTGGTGATTCTTTCCTCCACGCGAGCCAAGGAAACAACAGCCTCTTGAAGGTCATCTATCTTGCTTTCAATCCTGTCTATTCTATTTTCCAATTAGACTCACCGAATAGAAAACAAACACTAATCCTATAAAGCAACCAAACACTACTAATATATCTATCATGGCTGCTCTAGTTTGTGCTGCTTTCCTTGCCTCTGCTATCCTTAAATTCCTTATCCTTATGCGCTCCCTTAGCATATCGTGCCAAAGGTTCGCGTTACCCGTCCAATAGAACAAATCCTTCAATTCCTTTTCTAGCTGCTCTGCCTTCTGTTTCTGAAGAGTAGCCTCTAGTGCTTGGCTTTCTATTGAACTACTACCTAGCAACTTACTTATCTTACTTGTAGTCTTTGCTTTTTGTTCTAGGACGCTGACTTCTTCCCTAGCATCCCAGAACTTACTAATTGCTCTTGTTAAGTCTTGTACTTCTTTCCCTTTGTGGACGGCTTTCTTGATAAAGTTAAATGCCTGGTTAGCTGCTGCAACCGCTGCTACTATTTCTGCTGGCATTCTAATACACCTTTATTCCATCCTCATTTGGGTTAATTAAAATTGGCTTGCAATATGTCGTTATTACTTGTGTGCTTGGGCTTCCTCTTCGTCTTAACTTAGCCGCAAAACTATTGCAGGTGTCTAAATTAAAAAAGCACATAGCTTCACGACAACTGTCGTTAGCTACCTCCACACCTCCAATGGTCATAATTAATACAAAAACATGAGCCACAACCTTAATCAATGTGTCCTTCAACCGACTCGTCTACAGTTTCTAAAGAGTCCTTCAGCAACCTAAAGAACGAATCTTTACCAACCTGTAACTGCTGCAACTGGAAGTTCATGTTAGCTATCTTCCTGTCCAAATCAAGACAGTGATTTGTAAAAATCACCTGCTGGTCTGTGAAGTCTGTTGTGTCATACTCTATTTCGTCAATTGTAATCATCCGAGCGTTGTTGTCTTTACTCATTAAATTTCTCCGTTATTTACCAAGGGGTTCCTGTAG
>WLWG01002077.1_pt1 | contig 16058 bp, 6 predicted proteins | sample 6712871 | NCBI WGS metagenome assembly WLWG01 (sample SAMN12718693, study PRJNA515312) | sponge metagenome | isolation source: marine sponge | host: Mycale hentscheli | place: New Zealand: South Island, Marlborough, Capsize Point | collected 2003-05-01
CCTGCAGAAATTGTAGCTAAATCAGGGGCTGACTTTGATATTGATAAGCTTTCAATATTTATGCAGCATATTAACTCTGAAGGAAAAGCTTTAAATAAAACTATGTTAGCTGAGTTTAGCATGAGTATAGGTGCAGAACTTACTGGCCAAGATAAAGAAGATTATTTTGAGGCACAAAAAGCAGTTGCAGAAAATGAGTTGATTGATATAATGTCTGAGATACTTTCATTACCTGAAAACTTTGTTTCACTTACAACACCTAACAGTACATTATTAGTAAAAGAAATAGCAGATGATTTAGCTCAATATGTAATGGAGTATAATCCTAAGTCAAATATTATGACACAGGATACGGGATCACTTAGTCCTACTAGAATACTTGAGGCTAGATATAACTTGTATAAGCATGAATCTAATGTTGTAGGTAAAAAGACACTTGGTCTGGGTGCAATTGAAAATACTTTTAATACAGTATTTAATTATGTAGGTGCAGCAATGTCTAAGGAATATACTGTAGAAGAGGGAGATACTAGAAAGATTGATTTATTCTTACGTCATCATAAACTAGATGGTGCAGTATCATTATCTAATCTATATGATGTAGATGGTATAAATAAAATATCTGATGTAATTAATCAAATGATAAATGGATGGGTTGATGTTGAAAAGGATGCTTGGGTATTCTTTATACAAGGAAACTATGAAGTAGCTCCTGTATTACTAACATTAATTAAGTCAGGTGTACCTGTAAAAGAAGCAATTTATTTTGTATCTCAACCTTTAGTCAGAGAGTATGTAAAAGAGCAAAGAATACTTAAAAGTACTTTTTCAGAACCTTTAAAAAGATTGCCATACGGTGGTGTAAAAACTACAGCTAGAAGAAGTGTTATTAATAAATATTTTGGAAAAGCTTTTCAAAGTTCACAAGAAAGATATAATGAAGGTATAGCTTCTGCTGAAGCTTTATTTGAAGGTAGAGCAGATAAAACATTTACAGAAGATGAAATGTATCAGCTTATTAAAGATGGTGCTAATATAGAAAATGCTGAGTCTGTATATACTAGTGACCTTTCTAAGGCTATGTTTTTACATTATCTTCAAGCGGAGGATCAGATGGAAGGAACTAAAATGTTAAAACTTGCTGCTAATCCAGATACTACAACAATGACGGATGTACAAGCAGCGCTTCAAAGTGAGCAAGATATTGCAAATTTAGCTTCAGAACCTACATTAAATCAAAAATTAAAAACAGATGTTATAGAAAATTCTATTATTAGCTCTTTCTTTAATAATAAACTTATTGCTGATTTAGGTAAAGAGTTGTTTTCATTTAGATATGATAACTCTTTTGATTATATAACAGATATAGTTGAAGATAAAGCTTATAGATCATTATTTTATGAAAACTTTGGGCCTGATTATAAGGTTACTGTACCACAAACATTTAGAAATGACTTCTTAAGTTTCTTGTATCAAAATGCTGTAAGAAAATATTACTTAGGTGGTAATTATAATAGCAAAGCTTTAAACAGATCAGTCGCTACTGCAGGAGTTGACTCTCTAAGATCAGGAGTTGGAGTTAAAGATGATGTTATATACATAGATGAAAAACAAATTAGAGCTGACTTTACAGCAGGTATATGGAAGACTAGTTCTAGATCTAAAAATAGTTACAGCAAAAAAGGATTATATGCTTTAGATATTAATACGTTTAGCAATAGTACATCTAATTATCAGGAGTATTTAAGATTTGTTATAGAGAGAGAATCTTTAAGAAGCCAAACTTCTAAAAAAGACTTTTTTGAAAGTCAATTGTTTGAAGATAGATTTGCAGAACAAAAAAGTATAAGTCCTTTATCTGAAGATAAACTTAAGAATCAAATATATGAACAGTACTTAGCTTTTATGGCTTTGACCAATACATCAAATCCTTATCATATGTTTAATGATCCTCAATATGCATATGCAATTGAGTATAAAAATATGGTAGATAAATATAATTTAAAAGCCAAATATGATGTATTAAAAAGATTAGAAGTAGATACTAATTCTGATAGAACATTTTATAATATTTATTTAAATGATAAGGATTTAGATAGCTTTAAGTCTAATTTATATACTAAAAATTTAACTGACTTAGCAGATAGAACTGTTTCAAAAGTTGATGATGTTCAAACTAATAACTACATAAGTGATTTCTTTGCTAATATGACAAACTTTGCTGCGATGCAATCTGGTATTACAAGAACTAAGTATAACTTTTTAGGGCTTACAGATTTTAATAGCTTTGTAAATACTCTGAGTCCACTAGTAGATAACTATTTAAACTCAGACGCTGTCACTAAACAACAACTTTTAACAGATTTCTTAGGAACGTTTATTAATAATAATTTAAAAAGTAATGTAAATAGATTTAGATTTAAAGATTACTTAACTGAATCTGCTGCGGATGAATTTGCATTTGAAACAGATACTGTAGAAGATCCGTTTAAACTAATTCCGTATAAAGTTATGTCTACAAATACACCTGGTGTAACCATGTATAATAATGTATCTAGTACAGAAAAAACAATAAATGCAATTGCTAAAGCAAATCCAAATGTTACATTTATATATCCTGCGACTTTTTTACAAATAGAAGGAGATGCAAAATCAACAAATGAAGCTAGGTTTAAAGAATTAACTAACGGTAATGCTATACCTATGATGTTAGGTTTAAGTCAGTTAAACGATCTTAATGAACTTACTGAAGAAGAGTTAGAAGGAATTGTTGAAACAATAGAAACGAATTGGGCTACAGCTATACAAGAAGCTAACAATGTAATTGAAAAAGGTGGTCAAATTGCTTTACCTTTTGAAGGTATAGGTAATCTTACTACAACTCCTCAAGAATTATTCATATCTTTATCTAAGACCTTATTAGATAATTTTGGGTATGTAAATCCTGGTTCTGAAACAATTGGAACTGTATTTGAAAATCTTAATCAAGAGATTAATGATGCAGAGATACTAGAAATGTATGATAAAGAAAACCCATTAAACTGCTAAACAATGGCTTGTGAAACAAAATTAAGAACGTTAAATTATTTACAGAATAAAGAAATTCTAGGAAAATTTAATGATGTATTGAATGTTGCTGAGTTTGAAAAACAAAATAAACAACTGACTAGATATGCTGAATTAAAATATAATTTAGATTTTAACAATGAGTTATTATTTTCTACATATACTACAAAAACCGCAGATCAAAGAACATCTACATATTGGAGAGATAATGTATCAAAAAGAATTTGGGCACAACCAAATGATGAAATGTTTAAAACAATTGATGATGCAAAAATTAGAAGAGAAATTGAAGGAGAATCAGATTTACCTAATCCCAGTTTTAAAAGGGGTAAGCTTGATGCTAATGAAGTTAACAAACTATTTCAAAATCAATTACAATCCAAGCTGGTAACTTTCTTAGGTGGATTAGGCATACAAACAGATTTATCTGCAGATAAATTGCTAAATGGATTAAACTTTAGAAAGGGAAATCCAATGGCAGCATTTGATTTAATTCAAAAGTTTTTAGCATTAAAGACAGATGTAACAGATAAAACTTTGTTAAATCAATCTGCTTATATAATTTATTCTTTTCTTGGTCGTGGTAGTAAAACATCTTTAGACTTATGGTTTAACATAAAAAACTGGAATAAGTATGATGATGTCTACGCTAAATGGGATAAAATTTCTCAAGACTTTACTGATAATTCAATGTTCAAAAAAGAACTAGATTTTCAGTTATTGTTTTTAGATGAAGATCTTAATCAAAATGAACTTGCGTGGAATAAACAAAATTCTACTATAAACTTTTGGGCACACAGACAAGCAATAATTGAATTTATTTCTGAAATGCTTGAGGTAGGATTAGATCAAAAATTTATTGGAACTAAAAGAGGAAATCCTGATATTAATAAAGCTTATTTTGAATCAATAGGTCATAGAGATAAGTATGCTCAAAATGTTTTGATGAGACTTATAAATAAAATTTATAATTGGATTCAGGAAAATATATTTAATAATAAAGCATTTACTACCTATAACAACGAAGCCTTAGAAGATCTAGTTTTAGATGTAGTTGATGATGTTTATAAATTAAAATACGAAAAGTTTATTAGAAACTATTATTTGTCTGAAGAAGATGGTAATTGGTATGACATGAAGGGTCAGATGTATGAAATAAAAGATTATGAAGAATCAATTGCTAAAGATCCTTTTGTTGCAGAAGTAATTGAAAAACTATTTGGTCATCCTTTTATAGACTATGCTCTTTCTGGATCTGCTACATTACGAAACTATGGTAGAATACTTAGAAGTGTTACTGAAGAGTTTCATGATATAGATGGAGTTATAAAATTAGAACAGTTTCAAAAAGAAGAAAATTATAAAGAGTTTTTAAATTGGATAAACACTAGAGGTTTACCTTTATCACAAAGACGTGGTATATCTCAAAGACAACAAAAAAAGAACTTTAAAACATTTACTAAAGAAATAACATCTTTACTTGAAGGTCAAAGCTGGTATGCAAATGTTCAACAAATGTTTCCTACATTTAAATTACTTAGAACTTTTATTGGAAAGGGTGAACTAATAGAAGGTGAATCAATTGTTATAACAGGTACAATAGAACATCCTACAGACACAGAATTAGTAACTCAAGATAATGTAGCAAATGGTTATAATAAAAAAGATATAGGAAAGGTAAAACCTAAATTGTACATGTTAGATTTCTTTTTAAGAACTAAACCTGGAAGTTATCCAATGCAGTATACGGGTTCTGAAAAGTGGTATAAGGAATGGAAGCAAATTTTTGAGGCTAAGGTAACTATGGGTAGAGGTAAAGATCTTACAGATCTTATATACTTTATGCCAAAGGTAAAAGATCAATATGATTATAAGTTTAGAAATAAAGGTTACAGATATTTTTCTTTTACAAATGAAAATCAAAATGATCTTTCAATAGATTTAACAGATCCTTTTGAAGATGAGGTTACTCTTATGACTGCTAATCCAGAAGGTCTTTTAACAGTTGATGATATTTATAAAAATGATAAAGTTATTGGTCAGGTTAAATATAAAACTGATGATAATTTTGTTGAAGTTTTAGAAGTTGACTCTAAAAGTATGAAAGAAGCTATTAGCGCTTTAAAAGTTTTAGGTATTGATACAGTTAGTCAAGGTAAAATGCTTAAAGATTCTTTAAAAAATAAAGAGCTTTTTAAAAAATTAGCAGAAGAAGGTTATGCAGCCCAAACAAACGGTCAGTATTATTTTGTGGATCCCCAGACTCAAGAAGCAATTAAAAATCTTGTAAAAGAAATTCCTGTTAATACTAAAGCTCAACAAAAATCTCAAGGCATTGAAATTGCAAAACTACTTGCTAAAAAATTATCATTATCAACAAATCTAAACTATGCTAATGTAACACAAGCTCAAGCAAAAAAGCTATTAAGTACTAAAGGAAAGCCATATAATAATGAGGTTGCCTTTTATTTTGCAGGTACTGTATATACCGTAGGTGATAATGTAAATTTAGATACAGTTCTTCATGAGTTTGCCCATCCTTTTATTAAAGCTATAGAAATAGACAATAAAGCTTTATTTAATAATCTTTATGCAACTTTAGAGGCTACTGATGAAGGTCAATTTATTATTAATCATGTTAAACGTCATTATCCTGAGTTAAACATAACGAGTTCAGAGTTTAAAAATGAAGTTCTTAGTTACTCACTGCAAGTTAAAGCTGTAAATCAAGTTACAGAAGAAGTAGAAAGTAAAGGTTTTATGGCTTTTATTAAAAAACTTTTGTATGCAATCAAACAATTATTTAGAAAAGCTTATCAAACTTCTAATGTTTCAGATATAAATGAGTCTACTACAATAAAAGAACTTGCAGATAAACTTTTAAATGAAAATTATGATCTGCAAATGGACTTTGTAACGAATGAGGATATTCTTTTTTATGCAAGAAATATAAAAGAAATGGCCCAAGATCTTACTAAAGATATCAGTGAGAATAATGTCCAAAAAGGAATAAATGAAATTTATGTTACTAATAATTTAATTTTAAACAAAGCTTTTAATTATAAATCTCAAAGTGCTGCATTTCAAAAAAGATTAGAAGATGCAATCTTTGCAGAAGGAACATTATCACCTAAAATTAAAAATATTTTAAAATCTTACCAGACTGTAAATAATTTAAAAAATGCTAGTAAAGATGAAATTATAAAAAATGTTGTTAGAGCTGAGAAAGAAAGACAACTAGATTTATTAAACTCATCAAGAGCATTCATTAATAGTGTTGGAGTAATAGATAATATTTCTAAAAATATTTATAAAGATTTAGATGCATTACGTAAAACTAAAAATTTTGGATCTAGAGATGCAGTATTACTTTTATACACATATAGAAATACAATTAATGGTTATGGTAATATGTTTACTCAGTTTGATGAGTTTTTTACACAAGATCAAGGTGAGGGTAAACCAAAATTTAATATTGATGAAAATAATGAGTTTTTTACATTAATGAATAATGTAAAAGCTAATCTTGAAAAAGCTAATAATCTCATAAAAGAAATTTATAAAGAGAATAGTGTAGATTTTTATGTAGAAACTACTGCTTATATGAATGAGTTTTTAGTAAATGAACTAAAAAATAATTTATTTAAGTCTATGAGTAAAAATATGAAAAATTCTGACATTGAAGAATTTTTTAACAAGGCTTTATCAGGAGAATTAAAACAAGAAGACTATGATACTTTAAAGAAAAAGGGTATAAAAACAAAATATATATCACAGTTTGTAAGAAAGTATAATGATTTTAATATTAATCGAGATAAAATTGTAGATGGATTATCTGGTAAACTTAATGATGTAAGTTTTTTTAATAGATACTTAGAAGCTTATACTTCTTCTAATGATCCTATAGTAGGTGGATTAGCAATATTTATTCAAAACTTAAGGACTGAAGCTGAACAAACAGCTTTACAAGCTTCTTATGAATTTAGAACTAAAATGGCTAAGTTATTACCTAAAGTAGGTTTTAATGCAAATAAAACTAGACAAATTCTTGATATGGTTGCTACTAAAGATGCTATTTTTAGTTTAGAACCTGTAAGAGATAAAAATGATAATGTTATTGAACTAAAACCTGTTAGAAAAGAAATAAATACTTTTCATGATAAATTTGGAAATGGTTGGAGATATGATTTAGGTAAATTAGAATATGATTTAAGGCAAGCACAAGAAGCTGAAGATGAAGAAGCTATTGACAATGCAAAACAAGCATTGTATGATTTTACAAGAGAATTTATGCATGATGTTTATGTACCAGAAGTTTATGAGTTAGATAAAATTTATGCTAAGTACCCTGCTGAGATTGCTAATGCGGCTAGGCAAGCTAGAAAAAGAGCTTTAGATACATATAACAATGAGGCTAATGAAATTTCAGATGAGTTAGAACAGTTTCAAAAATATTCTACTTTACAAGCTTTGTGGAAAGACTATCAAATGCTTACTTCATATACATATGAAGATGGCAAACCTAAAGTAGATTCACCAGAAGATGGTATATATGATTTTTCTATTGCTCAAATTCTTAATGAATATAAAGATGCATCAAGAAACTATTATGAATTTAAAGCTAGACCTAATTCTTTACAAGATGCATATGATAACTTTATAAACTTAATTGATACAAAGTTTGGTGCAGATTCACAAGAATTTAAGGATGCAAAAGAAGAATGGTTTACACAAAATACAAGAATTGCTCAGACTCAAGAATATTTTGATATTAAAATACAATTAACTACTCGGTTAAAAGAACTGCAAGCAAAAATGAAAGTTGATTCTAAAATTGATATATCTGAAACATTTTCAGAAATGTATAATATGATATATGGTTCTAAAGATAGTTTAAATCAACCTGTACCAGAACAATTAGGAGAAGATAAGATTAGAAAAATAAAGATTCTTCAGCAAAAAACTATTGATTATAAAGATAGTTTAGATAAAACATCTGGATTAACTAGAGAGGAATCTTCAAGGCTTACAGCTCTTATTGCTGTAATGAAAAAGAATTCTGAAGCATTAACTGAAAATAATATGACTGAGTATTTTCAACTTCTTGAAAAACAAACAGCTACAGGATTAACTATAGAAGAGGCTAATGAATTGAATAGTATTTATAGTGATTTAGGTGCTTTATCTGATAAAGTAGCTACTGAATATTATGTAGATACATTTAATGATTATTTAAATCAAATGAATCAATCTACTCAAACTGCTGAACAGCTAGATGACTTTCTTAATACAGATGATTTAAAGAAATTAATTGCTGACAATGATGAGTTTTCAGATTGGTTTTTTAACAATCATGTTATAACTAGAGAGTATGTAAAAGGAAAAAGAGGAAAGCAGAATATTTATAAAAAAAGTATTGTTAATACAATTTCTTTACCATCTAATGAAAAGTATTATCAAACTACAGAACTTATTGATCCATTGACAAAGGAATCCTTTACAGTTAAACTTAATGGTATTCCTGTTGTAGGTAATGCTAGGCATTCTGAGTATAGAATAAAACCCGAATATATGACTGGGTATAATTCAGCTACAGGGCAAGTTGAATTAGTTATTGGTGAACATGTAAATAATAAAGATCAATTTTTACCTAGATATACTGAAGGTTCTAAGTATATTAATAAAGAGTTTCAAAGAATACAAAATGCTCCTTCTTCTGCAAGAGCTCAGTTGCTAGATGCAATGAAAACACAACATTTATTAACACAAGAAGATGCACCTAATTCATCTAAATTATATTTAGATTTGCCTAGATTTATATTAAGAGATAATCTTTCTGTACTTCAAGCAGGAAAAGCAGGAGATCAATCAAAACAAATTAAAGAAAACTTTTTACAATATTTTAGAGATTTAAGATCAGCAAAAGATAGATCTGTTGATGATTATAATTTTGCATATGATGATAATACTCAAGAATATAGATTAGTTCAAACTACATTAGAGGGAGAAGAAGTAGAAAAAATTCCTGTTGCAGGTCTATTTGATATTAATATTGAAAATACTGATCCAGATGTATTACGGAATATGATGAGATATTTATATTCTATTGAACAACAGAAAAAATTAGTAGAAACATTACCTTTAGTAAATTCTATACTAGAAACATTAGAAGATCCTGAAAATGCATTGAAGAAAACTAATGTATTTAGTAAAGGAGCAATGATGACAGCAGGCAAACTAAAGGCTGTTAAAGCTAAAGGAACTTATAATAGATTAGGTCAAGTTAGATCTTTAATTGAAAGAGAATTCTATGGTAGAAAATTTAAAGGAGGTAAAGGAGTAGAAACAATGGATAGAATCTTTTCTAAGATTCAAAAACTTTCTGCAAGATCTTCTCTGGCTGTTAATATACCTTCAGATTTAAAAAATAGATTTGGTCAGTTAATGCAAAACTATATTGAAATGGCGGGAGGTGAGTTTATTAATAAAAGAGATTATGCTAAAGGTAGAATTTGGGCTGCTAAAGCAATGGCACAGTGGGTTGCAAAAGATGTTTATTCTACTGGTCCTGGTTCTTTAAATTCACAATTAATAGAAGCGTTTGATAGTGTATTTGCAACTGAAGATAGGTTTGGTAGATCTATTACTAGAAGTTTAGCTAAAGACTGGTTAAATGGTGAATGGATGTATCAAGCTAGAAAAAATCTAGAGATGGAAGCTGCTCTTCAGCTTTATGGTGCATTTATGAACTCTACAATTGTAGAACAAAAACTAAAAAATGGTAAAGTACGTAAGTTAAGATATATAGATGCATGGGAGTTAAATAAAAAAACGGGAATAATACAACTAAAAGAAGGTGTAAATCCCGAATATAATAATAAAAAGGTAGAACATAAGTTTACAGATGGTGAAACACTTAAAGAAATTGCTGATTATTATAATACTACAGTAGATCAAATAAAAAAACATAATAAAATATCTTCTATAATTGAAATAGATGATGGTAATACAATAGTAATTGCAAATAGTGATAAGTTTAAAGTACTTAGAAATAGACATCAAGGAATTGCTCGAAGATTATATGGAGCTTATGATGAGTTTGCTCAGTCAGAAGGTAATCTTTATTCTGGCTATAGATTATTTACCTTTATGAGAAAATGGTTTTTCCCAATGTTTTATAATAAAGTAGGTTTTACTTATGATAAGTCTCAAGGAAAACATTTTTATTCACCTGAAAGATTTCAAGCTAGATATGACTTTGCATTAGGTACAACTCCTATAGGTTATTACATTAATACATACAAAGCTTTTAATAAGATATTTCAAAATAAGTTTCAAGATTTTCATTATTTAACTGAGCAAGAAAAAACTGACATGATGAGATCTGGCATGGACGCAATGATTGTAATGGCTCTTACATTACTTGCAGTACTTGGATTTGGTTATGATCCTGATGATGAAGACAGATTTAAGAAGATGAAAGCAAGATCAGGCCCTATAGGATCAGAAGATTTTGAACTTATGGGTTATTTAGAAAACTTAGCGCAAATTTTGACTATAGGAACACAACAAGAAGTTACTGCATTTATTCCTTTACCGCAAATTGGAGCAACTAACTTTGGGTTAGATGATTATCAAAAACTTGTTACATCTACTACAGCAGCATTTGGTAATACAGTTATATTATATGGTAAAATACTGGAAGATATTCTTAAACATATTACAGGTAATGAAAAGGCTTATTACCAGCAAGATTCGGGTGATTTATGGTGGAAACAACAAGGTCAACCTAAGATTTATAATCACTTATTGAGAAGTATTGGTATTACGGGAAGTACAGCAGATCTACCGCAAACATTAAAAGGTGTAGAAGCAGCTGGTAAACTAAAATAATATGAAGTGGCAATTAGACATAGCATTTCATTGGCCTCATGATAGGTGTGCACTTGGATGGGAGTTTATAGGATCTGATGAGAAAGAACCTATAGATACATTTACATTATATTTATTCATATGCACAATGTCATTACATATGTTTAAGTAAAAAAAAAAGGGAGACAGCCTAAGCCATCTCCCTTGTTCTTTGTGATAATCAGTCACATCATGAAAAGCAATACTATTATGACTACTTTTTATGATTTGTGACATTTATGCAAAATCAAAATCAATATCTCCTGATTCTACATCATCTTCATCATCTGACGCTAAAGCTAGATCAAAATCTGCTTTACCTAAATCTTCTTCAGGTTGTTCAGCTGCTGCTTCTTGTGCCATTTGCTGATCAACAGCTTCTTGACCTTTGATTAGTTCTGCAGCTTCTGCATCTGTGACTTCATCACATACTTCAGCTACTGCAGCTTCATCTTCAGCTATTCTTTCTTTAATGACTTCTTCAGTTTTCATTTCTTGCATTTCTGCATCAGCTTCAAACTCATCGTCAGTATCAGATAACTTGTCACCATCAGGTATACCTGTAATCTCAGGACTATCATCTACTGGCTCATCGTCATCATCATCTCCTCCACCTTTATGGTCAAGACCTTCTTCAATTCTAGTTTGCTGATCCCAGTACTCTGCTCTCTGCTCTTCAATTGTAGTGTTTTGTTCAGCTTCAATCTCAGCAATAGAATCTTCTAGATCTACTTGATTAGGATCTACAGTCTCTTCTTTAACTTCAACTTTATTAAACTTAAATGTTTCAGAAACAAACCAATGAAGAACTCTTTGGTCTTCCATCCAAGTCTTTGGATGTGACTGTTGTAGAGCTATAGTAACAAAGTTGTAGAACTCCCATAATGTACCTGGTGTAGTACACTTGTAAGTTGGTCTACTCATCTGTTGCTTAATCATACTAGCTTGTTCAGTAGTTAAGATGTCATGTTCAGCAAACAACATACCTAACAGCTGCGCTTGCTTTCTAACATCTAGATTTATCTTTTTCATAGCTTCTTTATCAGAAACTAATTGCTCATAATACATTTTAGCAAGTTTTATTTGCTCTTCTATGGTTTCTTTAGTTTCTGTATCTGCAGAACCTGTGTGCTTTCTAGCCCAAGATCCCATATCTCCACAAACTAAACTTGTATTGTTTACACTATGGATTGCACCAACTCCACATTTAAACCTCATTTGTTTATTATAACTGTTTGACCATGCAAACATCATAGACAACTCTGGATCATCTCCATAGTTCAAAGTATATATAGCTGAAGCTATATTACCATCATGTGTGGCTCTATAGTTTTCAGCTGTTACACTAAATCCAGCATCTTCCAATGCTTCAGTTGACAAGTCCATTACAGACTTGTGACTTATTACAGTATACGTACTTGCATGATTTGGCAAGGCAACATCCATCAGATCTTGTCTGCCGTAGCTTTTTATCTTTCTTGGCATATTAAAATAATTGTAATTGATTAGTTTTTGGCTCAAGAGCTTCTATTTCTTTCTTGGCCTTCTTGATATAAAAATCATAATTGATATCATATTCTTCAAATGGCTTTTCTATGTAATCAATAAACATAGTCTGTAACCATTTACCTGCTTCTACTTGCGCAACTCTTCCATCTATACTGTGCACTTTGACAGTCTTGGAACCTCCATTGCTTATATAGTATCTAACAGTTTTCTGTAATGGATCCCTTTTATGTTCTCCATTAACAATATGTTCTTCAAAGAACTTCCAGTCACCTTTAGCTTTAACACCACCACAGAAATCAAAGATATTTTTATTCTCTTTGATAGACTGCTCAGGATCTTTACCGTAGATAAAATAATCATACATAGCTTTTCTTACACACAGGAAACTTTTATTCTTATGTAGCGGCAAATCCTCAAATACGAATCTACCTTTACACTTAGTCTTAAAGTCTTCTCCTTCTGTAACTGCTATATAGTTATTTACATCTGCTAGTATAACTTTTTGATAGGTATCATGCTCTAGCTGCAGGTTGGTGATATCTTCCCACTCTTTACAAATCTGCATATACTCATCTACATACTTTCTTGGGATTCTTGTCTCAAGACCATCTGTATTTTGCATTAGCGGAACTGCATTAGGAATCCTTTCACATATCATCTCATACAACATCATAAGGCTCAACTGGCCATTAAGAGTTATACGCATGGTAAGCTCAGGATCATATAGAAAGCTGTTCTCATCATTACTAAGACCATAGGTACTATTTAGTACAATCTTATAAACATAGTTTCTAGGGTCAGATTTAGGTATCTTCTTTCTTTCATCAAAGAACCATTCATACTGATCACAAAACTCTTCTTTAGGAAGATGTGCTGGTGACCATGCATTTCTTATAGCAAGATTAGGATAGAAACTTGTAACATCACTTGACATTATGACAAACTCATCATTAGATGTGTATATGGCTTTACGTGCACCGTGCACACCACCAAGGCCAAAGTGTGTAGTTATTCCTTTATATCTGACACTATATTTAAAACTACCTTTTAAATCATACGGATCTAGTTCTAGATCTCTAAATTTACTTACCAGTCTCTGAAATGTTGCTGTCTCAAACTTAATATAAGGCAACAAAAGATCATTAACTATAAGCTTAGACCTATGGGTCCTCATCTTTTTTAGATCATACTTTTTTATTCCTGTCTTTTTACTCAGGAACATTGCAAATAATTCTTTTGCAATTCTTGGTTCAGATGCGCTGAATAGATCTATATTGTATTCCTTAGTAAGCTCTTGTCTCAAAGCAATTTCTTTCTTGCTGCGATACATAATTGCTTTAGTAGAAGCTACATCATTAATACAATACTCTATTATATCATCTATCTGCTGTAGGGTTTTAATTTCAGTACTGTGATGTATTGGCATATCTTGAATATTTTGCCAATCCATACTAAACTGAGCCCACTTTAAACTAGTTCTCTTAGCTGCATTATCCCAATGATTGAGCTTAAATACATCAACTTGTTTAATTTGCAGAGTCCACGGAGCAAAGACTGCCCACTCTCCTTCACTTTGTCTTTGAATAGTATCTTGGGCCTTTGCATATATGAACAGAGCAACTTCTTCACCAGACATCTCCAGCAACTGCTCTTTGTTTTCCAATATGTGTTCTGTTACCTGAGCATCAAAGCCTATACCATTAAAAGATACATGCCATTCTTCAAGAAGAATATTTCTTTCTAGAAATGTAATAAATTCTAGACAGTCATTTCTTTCTTTATGAATAACAAATATCTCACGGTCTTCAGACTTGATATCCTCAAATACGGCTATGAAACAATTTAACAAAGTCTCATAATCCATTACCCAATGAGTCCTAGTCATTAGTCCATCACTGCAGCTACTGAAGGTTTGCTTGCTGTTGCTTCTGTAAACTTCTCAGTATCAAACTTTTTAGCATTGATTGCAAAATGATCTGTAATTTCTTTAATAGTCTTCACATCTTCAATATAATACTCTTGAAAAGTATCAATTGATCTTCTTTCTTGCTTTGCTCCTTTGTTTCCACTGATAGCTTTACCGTATTCATCAAGCTTAGGTAACATATGTAAGGATGTTTTAGTTACCTTACTGATAATCACAAATACTTTAGATGACGGATCAAATATACACTCCACATATGGGCAGTCATTACTGATAGGAATCATCTTAAAAGTTTTTGTGTCTTGCCAGGTTGATTCAACCAGCATCATTGTTTTTTCACTCATGTTGTTTTTTTAGTAAAATTAATTAATTATTTCTTTTTTTACCTCTTTCATAATCAAAGTTTCTTTTTCAAGATCAGGTTTTGCACAAAGCTCACCTACTGATTCTAAAAAGTCAGTATCTACATCTAAGCATTCTGCATAATCGTTAAAGTACTTTTCTGGATGTAAATAGCTTTTCATATAAATCTGATTTGGGGAACCTTTTTCAAAGAATCCTAAAACTTTACTTTTTGTTTTTTCAGAAATCTTACTGTATTTACCATTCATAAAATTTTCCCAATCATCTTTTAAATCAGAGAAGTCAAAAATAAATAATTTAGCATGTTTATCAATGTCTTTGATATCACATAATCTAGTGTGCTTTATTAAATATTTTTTTTCATAATTTTCATATTCATTTGATTTATTAGGATGATATAAACACACTAACTTCATATCCTCTGGTATATAGTAAGGGTCCCAAGCAAGATAAGTCTCACTTGGAATAACACTATTACCACGTTTCAATCCAAGGAGCGGATATAAAAACACCTTAGATTTTTGAAAATACCTATTGTAAATTGATTGTATTGCCATATACTATTAAAGTTTATAAGTTCCTACTGCTAATTCATATGGTAAACTGAAATCTTTATTATCATAATGATAGTTAATCATAGGTAGAATATCATCTCTAAGACCTCTTAGCCAGTTTCTCATAGTATCATCTGAAACCTGAAATGGATAAACTTGATTGTACTTATCAATAACAACAAATGTAAAATTAATCTTCCATTCTTTGCTATCTTCTTTATCTCTAATCCACTTATAAAAAGCTAATTGATAATAGATAGCAGCCTGCATCCAATACCTATAATATTCAACAGACTCATTAAAATCTAGTAAAGGTTTACCTGTAGTCTTAACATCATTGATAAATAGAACTTTAGCCTCATTATCTATAATTACATTATCAAGAATACCTTTAAAGCCAAATGATTTGTCATCTGTGTAAATTTTATTTTCAATTTTCACGGGGACCTCATTGTAAACCTCTAGATGTGTATCCTCTTTATTTCTATCAAGCTGTAACAACTGTACTATAGACTCATTCTCTTTTACAGAATCAACGCAATCTTTACAATAATTGAGCGTTTTACTATCTAATAAGGTTTTACCTTGACTTGATTTCAGAAACTCAAAATAACTGATGTTATCAGGTATTAAGATTTTCTTGACTCTTGCTTCATCAGTCTTAAGCTTTTGATGCAAGTTTATTTTCTCCAAGAGATCTACTATTGCAGTCTCATATTTGTCCAAAGTTA
>WLWG01002078.1_pt1 | contig 16055 bp, 8 predicted proteins | sample 6712871 | NCBI WGS metagenome assembly WLWG01 (sample SAMN12718693, study PRJNA515312) | sponge metagenome | isolation source: marine sponge | host: Mycale hentscheli | place: New Zealand: South Island, Marlborough, Capsize Point | collected 2003-05-01
GATCCAGAATCAGTTGGGGACGGAGACTAGGGTAAACAGTCAGGTTGTAAGCGGTGGTCACGAACTGCGACCCAACCGAAAGATCAACCTTCGGGTTAGGGGCGTTATTTGCTAGCGGCCCAGCAGCGGTTACTACCTCACCAGGCGAGTAAACCGGCGCGGGTACCGCACCGTCTTGATGTGCACCGGGGGTTCCGGTACCGGCTTGAGTAGCCATTTTTTCTCCTAAATATTCTCGTCGGAACTTATGGGAACGCCGTATTCCTGTGCAACGGAAAGCATCGCGTCAACGCCGCCTTCTTTGAGTGCATCTTCCATACGAGAGAGAGCCGCCGCTTCCGTAACGTTCTCAGCCATGCCGCCAGCCGCCGCCGCCATTACGCGATCTTGTGCCGGGTCTACATATTGCTGAGTCTGCTCGTCGTCGTCGTCCTCCACGAACTCAATGAAGCCAGCCGCTTCAGCCGCTTCAAGGATGGAATCGGCCTCCAGGTCACCGTCGTAGCCCTTAACGAAATACGAAAGGGACGGATCATCTAGAGGTAGGCCAGCACGAGCAAAAGCCAACTCCCGTTTCATGGACTCCATTTCAGCCTCTAACTTCTTTGCCTTGTTAGCGGCCCTACGCAATCCCTTAATTGAGGTGTCGTCCTCGTCGTACTCATCTTCGATGTAGCCATCACTCATGTTGCACTCTCCTTCTTTTATACTCACGGAACGCAGAGGTACGCCCGTGGACATGTGAATGGATAGCCGTCATTACTCGGAACAGTCCAGGCCAATGGGACTGCCGGTTACCGTTGGGCTCTAGCACTCACCTTTTCAGGCGGCCAGTTTGCTGCCAACGCCCAAACAGTAGCACTACTTGTTTGATTTGCCTAGACCAGCCACACCGGAGGAATCACCAACATATCCACCGCCAGCAGCGTATTGCGCTGTTTCGCTGTTTCTAGCCTGACGTATTTGCTTAGCGTAATCCTCGGTGCCAAACGTGCCTTTAATGAGATTCTCTTGACCAATAACGTTGTTCTTACCCTGAGTTAGAGCAGAGTCTCTAGCGACCTGACCAAAGCCACGCCGCGCTCCCTCTTGATCTACGCCAGCCTCAAACAAGTCCTCAGCAATACCGCGAGTCGTGTCAACACCCTGGATAAGACCTTGACCAGCAATAGTCGCTGCCGCGTACTGACGATCCAACAGCGGCATAGCAGTGTCAGAGTCCAAGAAGTACGCCGCTAAGCCACCAGGCCCCACGCCGTAATACTTCTTGAACTGAGTCCTCATCTCGTCAGGAACCTGCTGGCTCGCGTTCGACGCCATAACCACGCGGTTCTCTAACTCACGACCAGAAACCTCATTAGTCAGCAGTTTGGTCACAGAGTCTTTACCCAGCATCCCTCCTGGTAGACCGTACTCCCTCTCTAGGCGAGCAGCGTTGCGCTCAAACTCAATGTACTCACCCTCGCTGATGGCGCGCTTCTTGTTAGCCAACGCCTCCATAGCAGGAAACCGATCCTTGTACTGACTGGTCTTTCTTAACTCCAGCAAGATGGCATCTGCCGAGTAGTCCTGCCGAGCCCACTTCTGAATATCGCCATACAAGCCACCCAGCCCGTAGTCATCAAAAGTTGTTTTCAGGGTTGCAATCACACGGTTCTGCTCAGCAACTTTCTGCTGCTTTGCTTGCTCCATGAGGAAACGCTCGTAGTCGCTAGGGCCGGAACTCTGAGCAGGCTGCGCCTGCGCCTGCCCCTGCGCCTGTAGCCGCTGGCTCTCCATAACAAGGTTCTGCATGTGTTTGTGGTTCTGGTGAGCCAACGCCGTATTACCTTGTTTCAAAGCGTCATTAGCAACACGCTCCGACTCTGCGTACTGGCGGTCAATCTCTGCCTGAGTCCAAGCCATTAGTAGGTTCCTCCGTTACTGATGATCCCCATTTTCCTAAGGATCTGGCTACCAACATCAACCATTTTGTCGCGGCCCTGCTGAGTGTTATTGATCCAATACGGCTGCTCACGCAACTTCGTCTTGTAATCCCACAGGCTCATAGGCACGCCACCCTCACCGCCATCCAACCCCATCCGCAAGAAATCATCGCCAAGATTAATCTGGTTCATGTCCATCTCATATGTGTCAGACAAGACACGCATGTAAGGACTGACCAGATCCATGACGTTCTCTCCGCTCAACACCCTGTCTTTGTACATAGGAAACGCGCTAGCAGCCTGCTCACGAATCTCCCGCTGGTAATCCTCAATGTTCCCTAAACCGCTGTTGATTGCGTTCACAGCCCCAGAAAAGTAACCCTCACTCATCTGGACGCCGTTCTCCCTAGCCAGCGTTTTCAACTGCTGCTCGTAATCTCCAGCCGCACCAAAAAAGTCAGAGCCGTCACCAGTCGCTTCTTCCTTCGTGTACTGCGACAAAACCGCCTGCATCATTTCCGGTTTAGAACTCCAACCATCCATGAGGTACTGCTCAGCAAGCACATTCAGGTTGCCATCAATGTTGTAGCCCTTAGCCACAGCCTCACGCTGAAGAACCGTCTTAGCGTTATCTAACTCAGCCTGCCAACTAGCAGGATCAGCCGACTGCATCGCCAGGTACTTACGAGCCGTAGACGCCGTGTTCTTGTACTCCTCAGTCTCGTAAATAGCGTTAATAAAGTTTTCTCTACCCTGACCAGCCCAAACCTCAGGCACAAACCAACCTTGATTAACGCCATCTTGGAACACTGTGTAGTAGTTACTACCTGGGTACATCGGGTTATCAACAGTCAACAATCCACGCAGCCACTCAGGGAGAGTGGAGTAATTGACCTCATCGTCCATCGCTCCAGGGCGATCCTCAACGGCAGCCTTCTGCTCCTTGTACGCTTTTCTGTCTTTCTTTGTACCAGTCTTATTGTCGCCGTCGTAATCCTTCTCAGGATCAAACTTCTTAGCCATCACCCACCACCCAACAAACTCAGCAGTTCCATACCTGCATTATTCACGGCTTGCGTGTCCATGAAGTCGTCATCCATCTGCGCGTACTCCTGACCGTACTGTTCACGATTCAAACCCTGCTGCACCACAGAAGTTTGGCTAGAGCCATCAGCACTACGCCGTGTATTACTGACACGCGGATTCTCCCGTTCCGCACCAGTCAGCGCAGTGAAAAAATTTCCATACTCTTTCTTAGTAGGCCTTCGACCAAGTTGCGATGCCAGTGACCTCTCCAAAAGATCCCTCGCATCACCAGGGCTGGAGAGGTCGATTTGAGTAGTTGTCGTGTTAAGCGGAACTCCACCGCCACCACCTCCACCGCCACTTCCACCGCCACGCTGCTGGTCACGGCGAGAAATCTTGTCAATCATGAATCCCCAAAGTTCTTGCGTTTCGCCACTTTGCTGCCCGTACTGAGCAGCCTGCTTAGCGTTCCGCTCCCACTCTGTATACCCCTGGTTTACGGAATCAACACCCTTGCGGTCATTAGCCAAAGCGGAGTAGTACCGCCATTGTTCCTGCTGATCTTGCGTCAAATCCCAATACGACGTCTCAGCCCGATCCACCTCAACCTCACGGGAATACCGGTTCACAGGGTTAGCGGCACCAGCGGTGTAGGTGTACTGATCCATCATTGGAGGCAGTTTCACTTTGCCGTCAACAAGGTTGCCACCACTCTGGATGACAAAAAACTCGTCCTTACCAATCTCGCCGTCCAGGATTGAATCCCCTACGCCACTAGCCAACTGGTGCCTCCAACTTTTCCTGATTTATTACTCTCCGCAGATTTGTCTGCTGCGCTGGGTCAGTATCCGATGACAAGTACAGGTCAAACATTTCAGACCACCTGTCATCACTCATCCGCAACTCGTCTTGGAACCCTTCCCAAAACTCCTTGACCTTACGGTTTTCAGGCTTATCAATACCGCCCTCTACACCGTTTAAGAAGTTCCCTACGCGGTTCCGTGTTTCCACGTACAAGTCCATCGCTTTCCAGGTGTTCTGCATACCTTCCTCAAACATGAAGTCCTTGAACTCGTCATCGGCTAGAGCAAGCCGTAACGTCTGGTTAGCGGCTACCGTTTTACCCTTACCAGCGTCCTCGTAATCCAACGTCCAGCCTGTGAACAGAGGATTCTCTGTCATGTCTGTCACCAGTTGCTTCTTCGTGGCTCGGAGATCCTCCGCTCCGCGCTGCTGGAAGTTACGCAACCCACGATCAAACAGTTGAGCCTCAAGCGCGTCTACGCGCGACCGGTAGTTGACCCATCCGGCAACCCGCTGGCTTTCCTGGATCTGCTCATCTGGCGACAAGTCCTCACGCCATTTAATGCCCTTACCAGGAATCGGGTTCAACTTCTGCCAAGTGCGAGCGTTCCGGTCGTAATCATTACGAGTAGCGCGCATGTTCGTAATCATGCCCAACACCCCGTAGTTGTCTTTCTGAATGTTGTCAGATACCTCATCAATGAGTGGGGAAAACCTTTTCGCGTCCTCAACAGCAACCAACTGCGGAGCAATACCGCCCATTCCCGTACTTGTCGTAGATCGAGCACCCGTAGCCATCAAGTACCCAAACTTGTCTTGGAAGTCACCTCCAGGGTTACTCATGGGGTCACTACGGTCAGCCTGATCAAAGTAGGCACGCACCAAGTCCTGCAAAACTTCTTCCGGCGTATCAATCTTTGGGGGAGTCAAAATTGGGTACGGAGTAGCAGGAGTTGGAATACCAATAGCACCGATAACGTCAAAGAAGAACTGGCTTTGGACGATTTCGTTGAGTTCGTCACCTGACGGAGCCTCGTCCCTCTGACCTGTGTAGTAGTTGTTCCACTCACGAATGTATGCGTTGTTGTACTTATACCCGTAAGCGGCACTCATAGCGTCACCACGGTTTTTACCCTTCTGAATCCACCCAGGCATCATCTTGTCCCAGGACGCAAACTCCTCGCTGTACGAGCCTTCCTCACCAAACATGTACTTCTTGAACTCGCCGTAGAACCAGTCACCGCCGTCATCACCCAAGATGGTCTTAATGATTTTTGGTGTAGTGACAGGCAGTAACCCAGCCTTCATAGCCTCACTAGCAGGCATGATTTGGATTGGCCCCATGCGCGGAACCATCCCGTAGCCAGTCTCAGGGCTAAGTGTGTTGAGGCCGCCCTTGTTGAACTTGATGTTGCTGTTCTCATCTATGCCCAGCACATCCTTGAACACGCTGTTCTCTTTAACCTTTTGCGGAATCGGCAGCACAATGTTGCCCTCATCATCTTCGATACCCAACTTCTGCGGGGCTCTCCAGATGTCAACCGCTAACGGCCCCAGCCACGGATCACGCTGAAGCAACTTACCAATCACATTCACAGAGTTCTGAGTCGCGCTAATAAACGGGAAGGCGTACTCGCCATATTTACCCAAGTTTGTGCGACGCTCAATTGTGTACAGCCATTGACGAGTATCAGCCAACGCTTGCCGGTGAGAAGCAACCTCAATGGCTCGTAGTTTCTTCAACGGGATACGAACTTCGTTCTTCACCCCTTGCGACTCTGCCACAAGTTTTGCTGCCGCGTTCTTACGCTTTGATTTCTGAGCCTTCTGAAACGCCTCAAGCGACACACCTATCGCCTTCAGTTCAGCGGATGTTGGCACAAACTCCCGATCCCAGTAATCCCGAATCAAGTCGTCCCGCGTTAACTTAAACTGACGGTTGTAGAACGGCATACGCACAAAAGCGTCCTCAGGCATAGTGCCCAAGAAGTTGAACAACCCGCCAACCATGCGAGAGTAAATGTCTTGTACTTTTCTGGTGCTTGAACGCAACGTCTCATCAGCCAGCACCCAATAGTGTCGCGGGTCTGTGTCGGCAAGTTTCGGGTTCAACTCAAGAAACTTTTGCGGCATAGTGACTTCTTCACCCTTAGAGCGAGCCAAGTACCGTTTAATGTCAGGATCTAGTCCCGAAAGGATGTCCTGAATCTCCCGTGACATTTCAGGCAACGGACTCAAGTTACCCATGCGCCCGTTCCTTGTGACCTGCGGCAAAGACCCTTCTTGCCTACGCAACGTTTCCCGCATAAACAAGTCTCTGATCGCCGGAATATCCCAAGTCGTGTACTCCATGCGGTTAGCAATCTCTTTCAGATACGCCTTAACCACAGGCTCAGACCAGAAAAGTCTTGTTTTCGTATCCACCATGCCGCCAATTGGATTCTTAGGATCAAGACCCGTTGTAGCAGCAAACTTAGACAAGCCACCCTCAACCTCTGTCAGTTTCGGAGGACGTCCCTTGTAACCCCCCTCAGCCCACAACTTAAGGTTCTCTAACGCTTCAGCAGCCTCGTCATCGTTACCAAGCATCTGCCGCGTAGACATGTACCAGCGTTGCCCAGCCTCAGTCTTAGTGACCCAGAAGAACACCTCGTCTAAATCAAACTCGCCATTCTTCACAGACATAAACATCCGCTGGATAAGTTCGCTGGATGCGTAAGTCTGGATGTTCCGTGCAATACCGTCAGCGATATCTCGTGTACCCCTCGGCTTATTCAAATCCCATTGGCGAGGTTCAACGTTGCCACGGACTGCTTGCAAGAACAGACTCTCTGAGGTGCTGAACCGCAGCGACAACCGCTGCTTCGTGGTCATATCAGCAGAAGCCAGTTCCCTGTTCATATCGGTAAACGGGCCACTCCAAGCATCTCCATAGAACGATCCATCAGCGTTACGAGAAGAACCGCTACCAATACGACGCTTCCGGGCAGCAATATCCCCAAACATACCCAGCGCGTAATCCTCGTCGTACAGCAGTTTCAGCAGACGCTCATACCCCTCTCGCTCCTCCAGAGTGGCACGAGTCAAGTAAGCCGCACCACCAGGATCGTCTACGAACTCAGCAGCCAACGATGCTTCATCACGCAACGCTTCATACTGACGACGCGCACCAATAATGTTTGCTTTCCACCACTTACCAAACCGTGTCCCCGACACTTGCTCCAAGCGTGCATCAACGTAAGCCTCAGTTATGTCATCTAGATCAGCCTGTCGCTGACGCAAAGCCACAATTTTTGCTTCCGCTTGAGTACGGCTGACCCGCGAAATAACTGTAGGTATGCCATCTTCCATACCCATAATCGGGAAAGTCTCTACCGATGCTTCGCTGCCGTTAGCGGTTGCTTCCCGTGGACGCCAATCACCAGTGATGTCATCAACACCGGCTGGGTAGGTACCTCGGCCTCCACCTTCATTAGCCTTCCTATCAGCAAGCAACTGACGCTGTACCGCTGCTTCAGGGTCGGGGTAACGGTCGTACTGGAGAGCCGGAGTCTTGGGCTGGTCACCGCCAAGCATGTCAATAGCAAGACCGTCATCAACCTCAGTGCGGTACGGAGGCATCTCCCATCCACCACGACCGGTGTACCTCGCCATCAGCCAACGGGCTTGTCTATCAATTTCCTGTTCTGACTTCAGGTACGGCTTAGCCTTTTTGACCCGTGCTTTAGCGTCCTCAAACGTCAAAGGAACAAGGTTAGGGTCATCTTCTTCAACGCGCCGTATCCGTGGCCCCCTAGGGCCGTCATACGTTTCCGGCCTAGCAACACTAGGTGCTTCTGGCCCACTAATACGTTCTATGTTGTCCCTGCCAATCGGCGGTTCCCACGCCGGAAACTCCGTGTAGATAGCAGCATCCGCGTCCTTACGGGGGCCGTCCTCAATCCGAAAACGCTGAACAGGTATCGGTGGAACAACCTTGACCGTTGAATCCGCTGTAGGCATGTGGTACTGCAATTGCCGAAAACCGCCACCTGGCAGTCCCCACGGCTCTACTGACTGGGCTCCATCAACCGCAGCATTTACTCCGTCGCTCCAACCACCTGCGCTGCCACGCCCCTGGAAAGCAATAACCTGATGCGGAGCGTCACGACCATCACTGCCGCGCATACGCTTATCACGTTGACGTTGCGCTTCTCTCCTTACCTCGTCCTTAGTTGGCCGGATTCTGTCAAAGTCTGCTGGCTCAGGCCGTTTAGTCCCGTTAAGTTCCGAATCCATAATTTGTCGGTTGAAGATGTACGCTTTGACTGCCTCAACAGCGGATTTCTCATCAGCCTTCGTCACCTTGACTAACTTAAGTTTGTACCCGATCCGATTAGCAATCGCAGCAACAACAGCGTTAGTGCCCTCCTTCTCAGCACCCACCGTAATCGTGCGAGTCTCTGCATGAGGGTTAGCGTCATAAGCGCGCTTCAACTGAATGTAAATCAATGTGGGAACCGGGATACGGTCACCACCCTGCACCCGCGTCCCAGGCGGTGGGAACACGATCTCCCGACCATCCGGCATCGGGATGGGGTCAGGAACGTCGTCACCAAACGTAAACGGCTCAAACTGTTGCGGCAGTACCGTTTCCTTGATTGCGGCCTGCTCTGGCGCGTCCCCACGCTTCTCCCTAGAAATCTTGCGGATTACACGCACCTGCGCGGGAGGGCCAGTCACGTTGACGCCAGGGCTGTCAAACCACTCAATGTTCTTCATAGCATCAGGGTTAGCGCGTAACTCAGCCTCGTAAGCCGCTTCCCAATCCGCTACTTCTTCCGGTGTAGCGCGAACACCAATCTCTTCTTCACCAAGAGGCCTTGCTTCTAGATCAAGCGGGTTAATTTCGCTACGCCCACCAACAGCCTTAGGCCTTGGCACGGTACCTTTAAGGTTGAGGTCTGCTGGCTCACGACGATCAATAATTGGCTTTTGGACTGGGCCTCTGTCCTTGTAGATTTCCGCAATCTCAGCAACAAGTTTGCTTTCATTTGCGTCTACTAAAGCCTGCTCTTCTGGAGTGGGATCAAAATTCGGCTCGTCAAACCCGCCATCTTCTTGTCCACGAGCACCAAAAGGAAGGTCATCAGGATCTTGACCAATTTGCCTCCACGTGTAAGAAGCGACAGGTTTTGGTGGTGTTACTTCGTCCCACCCAGGAGTCAAACTGATGTTGGCGAAATCAACATTGTCAGGGAAATCTGACCGGAGGAAAACGTGGGTTACCTCTCCGTATCCCCGCTCCATTAAAGGACCACCGGCAACCCCGCCCCTCCTTAGTCCATCGTCAATAACGTCCAGGTTGTTAGTTGTGTGGAACAGGTACTTATCTGAAGCCTTACCTGAGCGTGCTAACTCACCAACCTCATCAGCGGTTGGCGGCGTGACAGGTTTGCGTACTAAGTTGCCTTGCGCATCAGTTCTGGCCCCGCCCTTGCGAGCGTTGTTTTCGCGTATCTCTCTTAAGAACTTCTGCTCACTGCCGCCGCCTAACCGACTGACATCTTCAGTAACAGCACTAGGTTGAAATTCCTCCGCTACTTCATCGCCTTCATCAACAACAGTAAACCGTTGCGCCCCATCCGATCCAGACTCAAACGCAGTATTGTCGTCGGCAGACAACCTCATAAACTCGTCGGCTTCAGCCTCATACTCGTCAACAGCACTCGTCGGCATATCTGCCGCTAGAACCTCATCGGCATCTGCCTGCTGTGAGTACATGCGCCGCGCTTGCGCCGCCAATTCATCGTCGCCCTCCATAAGCAAGGCAACAATCTCAGCGTCACTAGCGTCTGGGTTTTCCGCACGCAAGCGAACTACCCTGTCTTGTAGAAGTTCAATCGGCTGATCAACTACCTCACCATTGAGGTAATCCACCATGTCTTGATCCGCTGGCGAGTATTGACGAATCTCAGGGCTCATCCCTATGTCATCGCTGGGCTTGAGCGCATCAACGCTACTAACATTCACAGCGTCAATACGTGTCCCGACAGGGAACGCGCCACCCTCAGTAACTACGTCCCCAGGAGACATCAGGCTTTCGCTGCCGTACACAGTGACACGGAGGTTCTGTGGAGCAAAAGACGGTTCCTGCTGTAACGCCTGCTGTATCCCTTGCTCTTCTCTCTTCAACTCTGCCTGTTCTTCACTGGCGCGGCGAGCCGCATCTTTACCACCAGCGTCATCCAGTCGCTTACGGGCTTTAGCAACAGCCTTCGCGGAGCGAGTCTTATTGACCCCTAGCAGGTTGTACGCACCATCAAATGCGGCCTGTGCAGGCCACAGCAGAGGTCTTAGAGAGTGGGTGTAGGCCATCGCACGGATAGAGCCCTCAAAGACGTTACGTTGCGTGTAGGAGGCGCGCAGCAAAGTAGCGGGACGCCACAGGTTATTAAACGTCCCATACAGTTTGTTGAACGTTTCAACGCCTACATCGGCTCCAACGGTCATGCTTTGACGCCACTTGTTTTGCAACGACGTATCGGAGCCGACCTTCTTCAACGCCTTCTGCAACTCATCAAAGTTCACAACCATCGTGCCGTTTGCTGCCTGAGCCTCTAAGAACGGGCTGTACTCAAAGCCGCCGTCAGGGTCAGTCCACCATTTCTGGTCAGGGTCTTTATTGCTGAGCCGCTGAAAGATCTCATCCCGCTGAGTCTGGGCTCTCTGAATAACAGCCTGAGCAACCGTCCCTGGATCTGTGTTAGCGGCGGCAAGTTCATCAGCCAACCCGTAGAACCGCATGATGTCCTCAGCGACAGCGCGCTCAAACACCCTGACAGCCTCGTACCCGTCAACTTGGCCCTGCTTGATGGACTTGATTAGTTCGTTTCTGAGTTGCTGTCCACGCGCCACTGCCTCTTTTGAACCCTTGTAAGCGTCAAGGTTACGGAGCATCGCGTCAACCTCACGCTCCATACCAACGGTGCTAGTGCCTTTCAAACCCAGGTAGCCGACAGGGTTTTCTTCGCCAGCCCAACGCCAAATACGGACGTTACGACGGAAACGACTAACACCGTCAATGTTGGAAGAACTAAACCAGCCATCTCTAGGGCCGTACTGTAACTGGCCCTGCACGCGGATACCGTTGCCATCTTTATCCCGTAACACTTGCTTCTTGGGAAGGATGCTGGTTCCTTCCATCGTGTACTGGTACTTAGCACTAGCAGACCGTTCACGGCTTGCCATTACTCCACGAGAGATCGGATTGTCTCTGTAGGGAACATAGAAGTCTTTGTAACCGGCGCGTAATGACGCTAGTTCGTCACTAATAATCCTGCCGACAGCATCCACCTGTTGTTGCGCAGCCTCCGCAATTTGCACAGCCTTCTCAGGGTTCTTCTCTGTCATCTCGTCAAGGACACGTTTCCGAATAACTGACTTGTCACCGTTAGTAATGATGTCATCAAAGTCAGCAATCGTGGCTAGTTCTTTTTCAATGATCTTTATACGCGCAACCGCTTCTTCAGCCCTGAACAGTTCAGGGCTAGGGCTTGCGTCAGCCGATTGATCTAGCCGACTTTGCAACAGTTCTTTTTCTTTATTGAGGCGTTCCTTGTCAGCGCGCATACTCTTCTTGGTGGCTTCCAGCCACGACTTCACAATAGGTAGTTCTTCTGACGCAGACGCGAGAGCAAGAACAAACGCTTCCTTATTAAGAACCTCTAGGGCATCACCCATAGCAGGGTTTACGTAGTCAGCAAGCAATTTAGTTGCTAACTCATCACCCGCTGAAGCCCGAATAACCAACGACGCAGTAATCGGATCGTTAACCTGCTCCAGCATGTCAGCCAACATGTCGGCGTTCGGGTTGTTCAGAAACTCGCGCCGCCGACTAATCTCACGACCAGTAACTACTTTGCTGCCATCAGCGTTACGCTGCGTAATCTGTTGAGCCAGCCGCATAATCGGGGCTACCTTGTTGCTTTGCGGATCAAGTTGCGCCACTTTCTCCAACAAGTCAGCAACGCCATCAAAGTTGTTCTCAGCACCACGAACAGTGGCGTTCTCAAAAGCAATCTCTAGCAGAGGTCGCTTGTCCCCTGCCTCCTTAGCCGCCATAGCCCCAGCCGCAGCCTCAGGGTCAGCCTCTTTCAGTAGTTCATAACTCTGCTGGTCATACGCCTGTGCAGCCTTCAACTTTCCTGACTTACTGAACTGCGTACCTAGCGCGCCAGCCTTACCGACCTTGGCAACAACACCCGCTCCAATAAGCGGATCAGCAAACATCAAGCCGGTGTCTGTTAACCCGCTGAAGAACTTTTCAGGGCCAGACGCAAAAGCCTCTAACCGGCTCTCCGCGTCCATAATGTCAAAGTTCTTGTCTTGCAACGGAGAGTCAGGAGCCAAGTACGCGGCAGCAACAAACGGCAGCGTCGCTGGATTCAACAAAGCCAAGTCCGACAAGCGGCCTTCACCCCTGCGAATACGAGCCGCTTCAATACCAACGCTAGTCAAAGCAATCTGGCCTGGAGATGGCGCAGCGTTTTCTTCCAGTCCGATAGCACCGCTGTTAAAGATCTCCCACGGGCTGTAACCCGCGCTCAACTCGTCGTAACTAAGTGTGCGTACACCGCCAGGGGCAGCAGAAAGCAAGCCACCAAACCCAATACTCAGAAGGTTGTAGCCGCCCGTCAGACGCTTCCACGCTCCGTCCCAGACGCTTTCAATGCCACCTAAGTCCATACCTAGGAGTTCTAGGTCAGCGTCGTCCTCGTAATTAAACAGGCTCGCCATAGCCGTTAAGCCACGGTCACGCAGACCTTCCCAAACACCCGCTTCCTTAGCGTTTTTCTCTGCCCACGCCTGCGGGTCTTTCCTCATCTCCTCAATTTCTTCAGTACTAAACGTCGCAGCAATATCCGCTGGATCATCCGTGCGCGGGTCTAGAACGCGGCTAGGAGCAAACTCTTTAGGTAAGTCTGGGTTACGGGCTAACTGATCAGGGCTACGGAAAATAGTGTTTGTATCCGCGTTAGCAACAAGATTGGGTGACGTCTTACCACGCTTGTTGGTGTAGTAATCCTTGTTAGGGTTGTCAGGGTTCTGCCACCACTGATCTGTCTTGTACTGCCCTAACTGCTGGTCATAATCAAACTGGTTTTGTACCCGTGCCTTCTGCTTGGCGCGCCACGCCTCAATCTCCCGTAACCGCTTATTCTTTGCTTTACGAGTATTGCTCATGGCGTTTTCGGATCTGTGCTACGGCGAGGGTCTTTACCAGTCAGGTTTTTAATGAAGGTGTCTCGTGATTGCGTGTCAGGCCAAGGAACCATCGCTAGATAAACGGCGTGGGGGGCTGCTTTCACCCCTAACGCATCAGTAAACGCCGCAAGGTCACGAATGAAACCGTCATTAGCCATGATTAGCCGCCGCTTCGAATGTACCGGTACAACATTTTGACTGATTGCGGAGTGTCCGGTGCGTTCAAAACCGGTTCAATAAGCGGTAAGAAGCGTTGCAGCGACTTGATATCAGCAGGCATGTCGTACTCTGTCGGCCCTTCACCAGCACCAATAGGCAAGCCAGCAGTAATAGGCTCGTTAGGCGCAGTCGTTGGCGTGCTCAGCCCTGGCAAGTCGTCAGGTGACGTTGCATCAGTACCAGGCGGTGCCATCGGTGGGCCAGCAGCGGGAGAAGCGGCTGTCATGTCGTAGTTCTGCATAAGGTCGGTTCGGTTGCTGTAACCCTGGCCTGGGGTTCCCTGACGCTTACCGCCCTGCTTTGCTCTTGGCATCAGACCATCCTCCGTCCACTACCGGGATCACGACTGCCCTTACGCAAAGTGTTCAGCATGTTGCCCAGCGACTCTTGTGTCTGGCTCGCTCCAGGTATTGCGTCAGCCGCTCCTGGCCCAGCCATCGCTGCCATAGCCGCTGGAGCCATCATCGCTTCCGCACTAGGCTGCTGGTTTTCCTCTTGTTCTTTTTGCGCTTCCGCAGCCGCGTCCTCAGTGACTTTGGCAAACGCTTCTGCAAGTTCCATCTTGTCGGTGCGAACTAGCCGCATGATCTTTGCCAGCACTAGCGGTGGGATCGCACCCTGCGCTGCCTGATTCTGGATTGACTGCACCAACGCCTGCTCAATTCCTTCAGCCGTAACGCGATCACGCTCAACCTCAGGGTTATCAACAAACGGGTCAAGCGTCGCCGCTGACTCTTTCGACATAATCCCCAAGCCGATGCGCTGCCCCATACCAATCATCAACTGATTTAGGTCAGACCCAACCACGGGGTACGAGACAACGTGCTCCGTTTCCTTAAACACTTCATTAGCCTTGTAAGTAACAGCCGAATTAGTGTTACCGGTGCCCACGTAGATAGTGACTGGCTCGTCACCAAGACGACGCTTAGCCAACTCAAGACCGGCTTTGTTCTCTTCCGCTATTGCAAAACCAAAGTTTTCCTGCGCCTCCGCGACGGGGTAGTCAATGACTGCACTCAATACGGCGTCCCCACGACGACCGGTACGGATGTTGCTGCCGGACTCACCGCCGAACTCAGGCGGGATACCTGCGCTTACGCGCTGTGAACGCTCCAAGCGGTCAATCGTCGGGTTCGTCAAGTATCCAGGCTGCGACTGCACCTCACGGATGTCACCGCCGCTAATCACGTTCACCATGCCGGTGCGACCGTCATGCGGCCCGTCAAGGAAACGACCGACCTCGCCAGGTCTAGAGACGAGGTAGGTGTCAGGGAAGATTCCCTTCTCCACAGCAATCGACTCCAGGGCCATCAGTTTGGCCTGGTGGTAGTACATGCCGATCATGTTGTCGAATTGCCCCTGCGCCGTGTCTAGCGTTACGCGCATAGGGACGCTGACCATGCTCTGACCCGTTGGGTTCTCTAACCGCTCTAGCGTGACTGCTACGCGGCGACCTGAGTAAGTGTTGTGAGGGATCTGGTAGTAGTGAGCGTCGTCCTGGTGCGCTGTGAGCAGCAAAGTTGTGCCGGTAGCGTCAATGTACTCCAGCATCAACATTTGGTGGTCATGCGGAGTGTCATTGTTGCCTGCTAGTTGGTACACCGCTGGGCCGTAACCCATGCTCTTCAACCATCCAACGCTGCGGCGGTACGCAAAAATGCAGTCCGTTGGGGTGGTTTGACCCGCTTGCATGTCAGGGCTGGGGAACGTCTCCATCGGGTTACGTACCTGCCAGGTCGGGGTTTGCTTCTTGTAATCCCAACGGATAACGCAAGGGCTCATGCCGTAAGCGATTAAGTGACGCGCCCGTTGCTTCATTTTCATCATCAACCGGTCTGACTGCCAGTAACCAGAGACGACCCTCCCAGCAGTCGTAGACCGGCGATGCTCGCTGCGCTTATTAGGGTCTTTCGCCGCAAAGGTGATGGTTGGTGTGACAGATGCGATACGCCCAGCCATCTGATCGACCCCTTGCGCCAGCAAGTTTGGGATGTTTGCAGGGGCGGTGCGCTCCACCTCTGGGAGCGGGATGTTAGCGGTGCCGTTGTAGATGTCCTGTACCTGGCGCATCTTGGAGTGCAAGCCGCCATACAGTTTCACTCGCTGCGTGTACAGGCCGAGTATCTCGTCAGCACTCTTCATCTAATACCCCTACGTGCGGTAGTTAAATACTGTGGGCGTTCCATACGATACATGCCTAACCTGGCTGGAGTGTAGTGGTTCTCAATAGCAAGTTTCATAAACCATGTAGCCATCAGAGTGTCGTCTGTGTCGCCATCTGGGTATTGGATCGCTTCAGTAATTAAATACTGCATGTTCAATCTAGCCGTTGGAGTGCTGTAAGGCATCCTAATGAAACCTTGCCGGAACAGGTCGCCAATCGACTCAAACCCAAACTTCGGGTCACGCTTATTCACCGACGTCGTGTGCGGCACAAACGTGATACCCGTCAATTCGATCCACCGCTGCACATGCGGCTGACTCAGAAGCCACCTCTGAGCGGCGTTCACCTCCACAATCACGTGCGACACAGGCACCCCAGCCTTATTACCCATATCCCTAATGTCACACATCAAGCCGCTGAACTCATGCGTATCCAAGTCAAGCGACAAGAAATCCTCAGGATTCATCCGCTGACGCCACATGTTAATCAAATACCGGCGATCCGTGTTCGGGTCATACACCCACCACATCACCGCCCAAAACTCCGTCGGAGACGGGTCAACCGTCACAAACGACCAATGCTCCCGATCAATCAAATGCCCAGGAATCTCACCAGAATCCCGCTCACGATCCGTACACCCAGGAGCCGGATACCCATCCCCATCCACGCCA
>WLWG01002079.1_pt1 | contig 16055 bp, 19 predicted proteins | sample 6712871 | NCBI WGS metagenome assembly WLWG01 (sample SAMN12718693, study PRJNA515312) | sponge metagenome | isolation source: marine sponge | host: Mycale hentscheli | place: New Zealand: South Island, Marlborough, Capsize Point | collected 2003-05-01
GACTGCAAGCATCCTACTCACAGTAGTATTTACTTCACTTAATTTTTCTATTGCTTTATCAATTCGAAGAACTATTGGCTTCAAATCTTCAATCTTTTGTTTTACTGCCTCTACATCCTTTAACCATTCAACTCCTCCTTGTTCTTCATCGTCTTCACTTAGTAATCTTGATATATTCTTAATGTTCTTTACATAGATCTTTACTGTAGACTCTTTAAGGTCTCGTCCCATCTTTTCACGGCTCTCACGGATCTTTTCATTCAGATTAGGATCCATTATATTTATGTGTATTATGATATACTTAGATTTAAATTCTTAAATATTATGAGTTAATAATTTTTTCTATGATTGGTCTGATATCCTTCCCAAGGTACACTTTTCCTATGTCTTTATCTTTGAAATGATCTTTATTTACAGTATTATCAGAATGACAGATGCAGATTAAGACTTGTTGAATATCTGTTTTCATACAAGATTTATCATTCCATTTAATCATAGATGCTCCTTCACCATTACCTTTTTTAGCAAATCCTCCCATACAAGACCAATGTTTCTTTGTATAAAGCATACCTGACTCGTGAATCATTTCCATAGGTGTACATGTTATTCCTGTTAATCTATAGTCTTCGTCAGGATAACAGAATACCATTTGTGGTGTCCCTACTAAACCAACATTCTTTTGTGACTTCATCACACCTAAAGAGTGTTTTAACCAAGTATGAATAAATACATCATCAGTGTCCATATTACCAAGTAACTTGTGAGAAGCTTGTTTAGTCAGCATATTTCTCTTTTGACCAATAGTATATGAATTATGATTCGATTTATAGTTAATCTTAATCTTCAATAAACTCTGTACTTCATCTATCTCTTTTTGTGTTTTGAATAATCTATCCCAAGTTTGATCTTTCTTATCATGTGTATCAAGTATGACCCATTCAAGCTTATCTTTAGGATAATCTAGTCGTTCAAGATTATTTATCATTAGTGATAACCATTTGGTTCTATTGAATGTGGGGGTCAAGATGCTCACGTTTGGATATTCCATATAATATAACATACAAAAAATTATCATTGAGAATAAACGAATTTATCTCGTATATCCTTTTATCTTCTTTGCTTTTACCTTATCAGCAAGATCTTTATCAGCCTTTCCCCAAGTCCCAGGTCTCTTCATGACAAATGAGTACACTCTTGCTTGTCCCCATTGTGCTGCTGACATCTTTCCAGCAAGAGATCTGCCACCAACTTTCTTTCCTGATGAAGCAGACCTAACACTTTGAGGATTTGATTTTCTTGCTCCTTCTCCTCTTTTATAGACTTGGTCCAAGATTGAGTAAGGTATGCCTGTAGTCTTTGATATGTCTCTTTTAGAATGAGCAGTGCCTTTTGTAAAACCATATTTCGTATTGTATCTATCCTTGTTTGTTATTACCATTTATATTTATTTTAGAATAAAAATCGTGAAATATTATTATGTAATATTATCATAAATGGTTAAATATGATAAGATGGTTGTAAAAAAAAGTACTAAAGAAGGAAAGAAGTATGTTGCTGTGTTTACTGATTCTTCTTCTGGAAGAAAGAAAGAAACACATTTTGGAGCATCTGGGATGACCGATTACTTATTATCAAAGGACAAAGACCGAAGAGCACGATACAGATCGAGGCATAAAAAAGATCTTCAGACGAATGATCCAACGAGAGCTGGTTATTTATCGTATTACTTGTTATGGGGGGATTCAACATCTCTAAGAACTAATGTATCTGCTTATAAGAAGAGGTTTCGTTTTAAGTAATTAATCACTCTACAGTGATAGATTGTCTGAATTGTTCTACCTCTAGACACTTTCCTCCTCCCCTCGAGTAGGCATATGTCCAACATTTACTCAGAAGAGCCCAGATGATTTTCTTGTCTGTCTCTTGCCGTTTTTCACAGTATTTATGAGCAAGTTTCAGATTCCCAACCCAAAGATCCCAAATGAGATACCCTGGTCCTGTGGGTATCCGTCCATCTTGATTCACTGTCAGATGCCGAGGGATACAGCATTTCTGGTATTCAGAAAGGACTACACGAAAGGGGAGATATGTCATACGAAAGGACATATTTGTTGTGTATTGTATGAGTATTGTTTGTTGTGTAGTATTCATGTAATTTACGGTTCAAATTTTGATACCTAGTCAGAATCAGATTCATCTGAAGACGTATCCAACTGCTTCATCTGCTTTTTCAACTTCTTCTCAGCAGCCTTCTTCTTATCTTTCTTCTTTTGCTTCTTCATCTTTTTATCTAGTTCTGCCTGTAGATCTTCTTCAGATCTTGCTGAGGAATATCCATATTGACGATTATCATTAATAGAGAGGAGTCTTCCTTCTTCTTGACGAATCACCATATTCTTATACTTATTGAATTGCTGACGATAATATTCATATTTCTCGAATTTTGCTTTGAATTGATAGTAATACTTCTTTGTGATGTCATTCCTGACTTCATCAATGACTTCCCACTTCTTAGACTGATAAAGAGAATCAAACTTGTTTTTCCAGTGTTCTTTTTCTTTCTTTTCTTTTTCTATTAGTTGTTGTCTTTCTTCTTCTGTAAGAACAAAGAAATACCATATATCATTAAAGTAATCATATTGATTTTCAGGTATGATTTTATCAAAGTCATCTTTCACCTTCTTTCTGAACTTTTTACGATAAGTTCTGACAGAGTCGGGCATTGCTTTCTTTTGATTGCTCCAGTGTGCTTTAGTGTATCTTCCACCCTTTAATTTACTGAGTTTCATTTCTACGACATGATCAAAGGCTTTCTTGTACTCTGATGATTTAAGAAACTCAAGTGCTTCTTCATGATATTTCTCTTCTTCTTGTTTCCAAGCAAGTCTCTCATCAATTCTCTTTTGTCGAGTAATAGGTGAGAAGTCTTCATCTTGTCCTTCATAAGGATCAATGTATTCATCTGGGAGAGGTTCTATAGTCATTTCAATTATATCATTAGGATCAGGATTCTCATCAATTTGACCAACCAGAGATTCAATTGTAATCTTCCCCATTTTCTATTCTAATATTTGTACGGAATAAATCCTTAAATAAGTTTAGATTTATGTGTCTGAGGGGGTCACGGACGTTTTTTGGGATTTAGCTCTGAAATTCAAAAAGTAGTTCATAGAAATCAAACTCATTACGGTTTATGTATATAGAACGAAAGGGTCACGGAGTTTTTTTATGAGACCATGAAAACGTTTAAATTTACAAGTTTCAAGAATTCTATTTTGAGAATTGAATTTTTTATTTTCTTTTTTTTTTTTTGAGAACAAAATGTTTCTAAATCACTAATTTAAAAGGAGTACAAAAACTCATGGTTTTACTTTTAATCGTAAATTAACAGTGAATTAAAAGACAATTCCTAAAAAATGATGGACACGAAAAAATCTAATATTTTTACAATTGAGATGACAGAAGAGGTCCTAAAATTTGAGAGTCCCAAAAATCTAAAATTATGTCGTGTCACATTTTTTTATCATTTTAGGGATTAGTTTTTCTCACTTTTGGTACTTTCTTGGGAGCCTTGTAGTTCTCAAAGATCTTATTTGCTGTTACTTTTTTGTCTTTTTCTAACTTCTTTTCAAGATGAAAGCATTCATTTGAATTATAAGGTTTACCTTTGTTAAGATGATTCTTTACTCTGTGAGGCATAATGTTATATTTGGTATAGTATTATTTAGATAAATTTTTGAATTTAAATTTTTTTGTTTATGATAATAAAATGTCTTTAGTATTACTCTCAAATGACAACACGACTGCCCAGTTTGAGGGTGGTGGAATTGCTCAAGCAAACACATGGACGAATGTTTTACAGACCCCAATGATAATACCGAAAAACTCTGAAGTTGCTCTTCAAAGTTTAAGGGTGAACAAAGCTGCTACGACATCCATAGATTTCAGTAATAATAAATTTTATACATACATCGGTCAAGGAAGAAGTGCTGATGGATTTGATGATCCTTCAAAAGATACAAGAATGGTTGCTCCTGCTATTTTAAAAGAAGGAGATTATACAGCACAGAGTTTTGTAGATAATTCACTTCTTCCAGCATTAAGAGAGGCAATATTTCACCCTGATTATCAAGACAGAGTAAATGCATCTGTTCAAGAAACAGTAACAGGAGACTTTGAAGGATACAATATTAAGTTTGGTGAAGGTGATACTCCTCCTTCAGATGTATTTCCGTCTGATAGTGAGTTTGTTGCTGCTGGATATTACAATGGTCTTGTAACTGATTCTTTCACATGGACAAATTCAAATAAGAGATTTACTAAGAATGTATCAGAAGTGGGAAAAAGAGGATATGGTATTGCTACCCGTTATCCTATGTCAGTGAGACAGGCAAAACATGTTGCTAACTTTGCGAATGCTGGTGCTGATGAATGGGCAATTGGTCTTTCTAGATATGCCGATGGTGCTAAAGAGAAAGAAGGACTTGAGGAAGGTTCTTTTGCTATTCCTGATTGGGCAGAAGAAACTCTAGGAGATTGGTATGATTTCGGTGTTATCAAAGATCCAGAAGATAAACTAAGAATATATCATGCTGTAGTCAAAGATAACAGTGATAGAAAGTTAGAGATGGAAGAGGTAGAGTATTATGGATATACTGGTGCCTCCTCGACAGAACCTTATGATCTTGGAACAAATGCTTCAGGTTTCGGTGAAGTTGAGTTTTTCTTGGATGGTGAACAAGTAAATGTTTATTTAAGAAAAGCTGGAGGAGGAGGAAGGACTCTAATTTGTTCTCCTGATCTTGGAACAACAGAAAAAGAAAATTATGTCAAACCAATCAATATGTCATGTCAATACTTATATCCTAAATATGAAGTTGTTGAAGATAATGCTTATATTACTATGGTTAATCATGAAGGTGTAGATGTTCAGAATTTTAAGTATGATGGTGTAAATGATGATGATACTCTAACATTCCAAGATTTCTATGCTACTGCTAAGGTTGGTCAGTATTTTGCTTCAGACAATAGACTCTCCAACATTCGTACTCAGTGCCGAAATGCCGATTTATTTGGTGTATACAATAATTTTGATGATGGATTTGATACTGAACATACATTCCAAAAGTACTCAGTAAGTCTTCCTAAGATTGCTCTAATTGTTGCTCCTGACACTACATACTATAAACCAAGTAATCGTGCTAATGCTGCTAATGTTCTTGGTTTTGACGGTGAGACTGTAGTTGATAATCCTACTCAGACAACTGGTTTCAAGACTTTTACTTCTCACGAAGTACCTAGGAATCTTGTTAAAAACTCTATGTTTGTAAGACTAACTTCATTAACTCAAAAGTCTTCAAATGGATTTACTGGTAATGAGTCTAAGATATTATACCACTGTCCAAGATTCGATGCTGCTGGAAGAGATTCCGGAGAGCTATATTATGAACCTGCTGAAAAAACTTATCTTGATATTTCAAACCCTAATGATATACAAGTTAATTCGTTCTCAGTTGACTTTGTCACTAGAGATGAAATTCTAATTGGTGGTATGATGGGTAATTCAACAGTAATGTTACATATAAGAGAAAAGAAATAATTAGTTTTCCAATGATAATAATAAAGTTTTCATAAATTCAAAAAAAATTTCTATGGTAAGTTTATAAAAATGACGGATGTTTTGAATGAAATTGTAAACGACCCTGAAATGATCATTATGACGGATGAAGAAGATGATGCCGAAGGTACAGTTGAAGATTTTCTTAATGGAATGGTTGATGAAAGAGAACCCGTCGATCCTGAAGATGTGTTTGAGAAGAAACATCAAGTAAAGGAATCTACAGGACCTACAGTTGAACCTATTAAGAAAAAGGATAAACCTGTTAAGTTGACTAAGAGTGGTCGACCTCGTAAACCTATGTCAGAAGAGGCAAAGGCACGATTAGAAGCTGGTCGTAAGAAAGCACTTGCAGCTCGTAAGGAGAAAGCAGCAATCAAAAGAAAGGAAAAGGAAGAGCAGTTGAAACTTCGTCAATTAGAGATACAAGCAGAACAAGTAAAGAGGGAAAAGAAGAAGAAGGAACTAAAGAGAGTAATTAATGGTGAAGAATCTGATCAAGAAGAACCTCAACCTACTCCTGCTCCTCAACCAGCACCTCAACCTCAACCTCAATCTGTATCTGTGAATGCTAAAATAGATGATGATGTTATACAGAAGGCAATCCAAGAAGCATTAGAGAAGAATGAAATGATGAGACAGAAAAGAAAGGCAGAGAAGAAGGCAAAGCAGAAAGAGGACGTTGAGAAGGCGAAGGCACAAGAGAAGATCAAACAAGCAATTTATCCACCTGACAGGACATATATGGGTGATCAGGGATTTTGGTCTCAAAATGTGTTCTTTACTCAGTAAATCTTAAAAAAAAATCTATGTATGATATAATAAAGAATTAAACCATGACTATTGCTTATATTACTCTGACAAATGAGGGTTATGTTGATTACACTAAAAATTGTATTGAGAGTATGAAGAGATGTGGTTTGAATGACTTCTTAGATATATATTGTATTGATAAAGGTGCTTTTGAGAAGTTGGGTGATTATCGAAAGAAATATCTATTGGATATACCTGAAGGTGATATTGAGAGTGATTTTCAACAATTCAGAAAGGGTAATTGGAATAAGGTAGTATATCAGAAGTTTCGTTGTATTCATAGAGCATTAATGGAGAATGACTTTGTTTATTTTACCGATGGTGATATTGTATACAAGAGTGATAGATTTATCAGAGATCTAAATAATAGAATGGATGACGATGATATTGAATTATTGATCCAGAATGATAAACAAGATGATAATGATGATAGTGAACTATGTTCTGGTGTTATGTTTATTAGATCTAATGAAAGAACGAAAGCTTTCTTCAATCCTGAAATGATTGATATGGATACGATTCAGTGTGATCAGATACATATTAATAAAGTAAAGAGTCAGATACGATATGAAAAATTACCATTACGAAGATATCCAAATGGATATTATCATAGAACGAAAAATCCAAATGGGTTTCTAATTCACTATAATTATTTGATTGGTAATAATAAGAAATCAATGATGGTGAATGATAACAATTGGTTTTTAAATTAATCCTCAAAAAAATCTATGTGAATTATAAATGAATTATCCTCAAGTTGTTCCTATAAAGGCAGAAGACAATGGACAAGCTAAATATCACCATCCTAACCTTCCTGATGTTGGAGTTGGTGTGAAAGGTGAAGGAGAGTGTTTACTTATGATTTCTCCGAGACAAACTGGGAAGAGTACTGTAATTTCAAATTTGTTTCTCAATGATAATTTCTATGGTCAAGAATTTTTCGATGATGTAATTGTCATTAGTCCTACAATCAATTTAGATCGATCTTCTAGATTCATGAAACAGAGATATCAAACATTTGATCAATATAGTCCTGACATCATAGATAATCTTCTCCATAAACAAATGTCATTTGAAGAAGATGAAAGACCTGAGATTGCTGTCGTACTAGATGATATGGTAGGAATCATGGATAAGACTATTGCTAATTTAGTCACAAGGTCAAGACATTACAATATTAAGTTATTAATCATATCTGTACAGAAGTTCAGGGGAGCTGTAGATCCAATCATAAGAGCCAATGCAACTTCTGTGATTGTTGGAAGTCCTTTCCCAAATCAACGTGAACTTACAGCAATATCAGAGGAGTATGGAGATATTTTTAATGGACCTAAGAATTGGATGAAGTTGTATAAGAAGGCAACCCCTAAGAGATACGATTTTGCTTTTATGAAGATGAGTAATCCACCAGTGATGTTTAAGAATTTTGAAAAAGTCATAGGAGTTGGAGGATCTGAAGGACCCGAATCCGAAGATATGGATATTGAAAAAAATGAAGAAAATCCAGAGTGAAAATAATATATTAATACTCTATAAACAATATGGATATGTATAATATGAGTTCTGCTCTTTCACAGGGTAATGCTTTAACATCAGGAGTCGATAATTTGAATGAACAGATAAGACAGCATAACGATACTCTTGTTAAGAATGCTAAGGATGCTGCTAAGAATGCTGTTGCTGGTGACAAACAAGCACTTCTTTTTGGTGGTATAAAGGATGCTATTACTGAAGGATCTGCTCTTTCTAATTTTAACTCTAAGTTGTCTGCTTATCAAAAATCACAACAGGCAACTGGATTTGGTGGATTTAGTGAAGTAAAACCAACTGATTCAGATTTTACACAAAAGGCACAACAAATGGGAGAAGGCACCCAAAGGGATTACAGTGAAGAACTTAAGTCTGGAGGAAAGCCAAAACCAGCAGCAGGAGAGGTAGAATCAGAAGGGGGAGTTGAAGGTGGAGAACTAACTACATCTGAAGATGTTAATAGAGCAGGTAATCTTGCTGATGAAGCAGGTGAAGTGAGTCGTGGTGCTAGGGTTGCTGGAGCAATAGGAAAGGGAGTTGGGGTAATTGGTGGTCTTGCTGCTGGGGGTATGGATTTATACGAAGATTTTAAAGATCATAAGATTGAAGGAGATAATATTGGTGAAAAGATTGCTAATATTGGAACTATTGGTGGTGCTGCTCTTGATATGATTGGATTGATTCCTGGATTTCAACTTGCTGGAGTTGTTGGTGCTGGTCTTCAGGCAGCTTCGGGAGTTCTTGAAGCAAGTTCTGAAGCAGTTCATGAAGGAACTAAAGAAGCACAAGATTCTACTCCTGCTCCTGTTGATGAGACACCTCAAGTTGCTCAGGCAAGTCTTGCTGGGTCGTATGCTGCTCAAAGGTAAGCACAGCAACCTTCGTAATTTTTGTATAAATAAATTTTTTGAAATTTTTTTGTTATAAGATATATAAACACTATGTCTGAAACTTCTGGATTCTTCGTTGCTCAGAATAAGATTCCCCTTGATGAAACTTATGTTGCCATTCCTTCTCAGAATGGTTTAACTTATGATGCTCAGAAACTCATTGAGTTTTACATCCCTCCTAATGTTGATACATTCAAACCCAAGAACTCGTATCTTCAATTTGATTTAACTCTTGCTCAAGATACTTCGGCATCTAATACTCGTCTTCAACTGGATGAACTGATTGGTGGACAGTGTCTAATTGATACTATTCGTATCCATTCGGGTGATAAGACTCAACTCCTTGAAGAGATTCGTCATTATCCTGTTCATGTTGCTATGAAGTATGCTTATCATTCTACACCTACTCTTCGTGACCTTCGTGCTTTAAATGAAGGTTGTGGTATTTGGACACCTGACACTCGTGGTACTCGTGGTACTTCAAAGTCTATCCTTGCTAATCACAAGTTTAGTCCATACTACAAGTCGGTGAGTGGAACACAAACTACAGCATTCACAAACACTAACTCGTATATTCAGTGTAAACTAAAACTTCCTCTTCACACTGGTCTTTTCCAGAATGATAAGGTTGTTCCATGTGGATTAATGAATGGTCTATTTGTTACTATTCTCACTAGTGAAAACAAGAGAGTCTTCCGTCAGTTAGACTCTGTCAATGCTTCAAGACGTCTGCCACTCAATCCAATCTTCCATTCTGTTAATGGTGATAATCAAGCTCCTGCTTCATGGGGAACTACTGCTGCTGGATCTACTGATGTATTTTATTGTCGTGTCGATAATAACAACTTTGAAGTTGATAATTTCCCTCTGGTTGTTGGAGAAACACTACAGTTCATGGAAAGTGATAGGACTGCTCACACTCTTACTGGAAATAACAGCATCAAGCAGATTGAAGTTGAAGGTAGTGGTTCATCTAAATTTGTTAAGGTTACTCTCAATGCTTCTTGTGAAATAAGTGCTTCTATGGATGCTACTGGAACAGAAAGATATTTCTTATATTCAACATCTGTCAGGGATGCTACTACATACAATCCAACATATAGTATGAGTAATGTAGAACTTGTCTTATGTCAAATAGATATGGGAGCAGCAGCAAAGGCAGAGATACAGAGAGATATGAGAGAGGGTAAGATGATGGTTTATGATTTCTTATCTACTCAAGTTTATAATTACTCACAGCTTCAAGGTGATCGTGTTGCTAATATTGGAATACCTGCTAATCATCAAAGGGCAAAGAGTATAGTATGTGTTCCTACTGATGCTTCTGTATATTCGATTAAGAATTCTATCTCGTGTACTGGAACTTATCAAATACATGCTAATTCTCATGATAGTTTACTCCTCTCAAGTCAAAGTGGGATTGCTGGAATTAGTGATAGACTTACTGAATACTTCTTCTTCTATGATGGTCGTAATCAACCAAGTCTTAATGTCAAGACAGAGAAGATTTCTTCTAAGACTTCTATTGATGCTATTCCTCTCCTTGAACTTGACAAGGCACTCTTCCAAGCAGGAATGCCAGCTCTGTCGATGAACAGATTCCAAGATAACTTTGCCATTGGTCGTGCCTTCTCACTCAACAATGGAACATACGACATGAGAGATAAAGACTGCCGTCTCAATGTATATTATCAAGATAGTGCCAATGGTCCTACAAAGGATAAATTATGGTGTAACTTCGTATACCATATAAGACGTATTAACATTCGTGCCGACTCTGTTCAGCTCGAGGTCTAAATTATTTAAAAGAATATTCGTTAAATAAAACAATGACTCCCGAAGAAAGAAGAGAATATCAAAGAAAGTACAGAATAAAGAATCGTGCTTACATACGTGAGTATCAGAGACAATGGGAAAGAGATAATAGATTGAAGGGTTTGAGGAAAAACAAACCTAGAGTTCCTAAAGAACCATTCAAGGTTAAAACTGGATCATTTGTAATTTGCTTCGACTGATTGAAATTTGAAACCATTAAATTTATTTTTATTAATTTTAAATGTATAAAATTTACCAGATAATCAACATAGACGGAGAACGATATGTTGGTTCTACTAAAAATTCACTGAAACATAGATATTCTCGTCACAAAGCAAATAACAAATTGAAAAACAAGACTGGTTGGACGACAGCCGAAGGAATGATGAAGAAACCTCATACAATAGTCTTGATTGAGAATACTACAGAAGAACGAGTAAAACAAAGAGAAAGATATTGGATTGAGACATTAAGTAATGTTGTTAATCGTTGGAGACCATATATAAGTGAAGAAGAAAGAGTTCAAGAAAAAAGACAAAGGTCTAAAGATATAAGGAAATATCAAGAATCTTGGGGTGGTCAATTGAGAGCAATTAATAATTGTCTGCTTAGGATTGATCCCTCAATTTTTGAAAATTAATCATTTTAAAATAATATATAGAATAATCATAAACAAGATGAGTATTATCTATAACGAGGTTCAACCAAGTAATGTCAATTCTACACAAAAGATTTCATACAAGAAGGGTAATCCAATTGTCAACTTTCTCATAGGATCTCAACCGCATTTGCTGGATGCAGGATCAGTTCGTATCTCTGGTGAAATTGAGTTCTTCAAAGATGCTAATGAAGCAAAACCAACTACGGCAGATCAACTTGCTATTGATGAGAAACTTGCTGTTTACTCTATTTTCGAGAAAGTAACTATTACATCCCAAAGATCAAGACAAGTTATTGAGACTGTAAATCATTATGGTCGTTTCCTATCAACTTACATGAGTTATGTAAACTCTAAGTCTGATAAACAGACACACATGAATCAAATGGGTCTTACTCTTCCTAACTATGAAACTCAGAAGAGAGAGCTAGTTGATTTCCCTGCTACTACTCATGGTAATCGTTTCTGCCTCCATGTTCCTACAGGATTCCTTTCATCTGGAAACTTAATTCCTCTATCGGGTCAATCCCTTGGTGGTGTTGAAATTTCACTTAACCTTGCTCCAGATGCTCAGGTTCTATATGCTCAGAATGGAAGTACTACTGGTCTTACTGAGGCATTCTACCAACTTTCGAACCTTCGTCTTCACTGTGAGGTAATGGTTCCTCCAGATCCTCGTTCTATGCTTCCATCACAGGGACAACTCACTTACAATGCTATTACATCGTATTTCAATGTAATTAACTCTGCTAATGCTGTTGTCAACTTCAATCTTGGAACATCGAGAACTCTTGGTGTTTTCATGAATATGTGTCCTTCTAAGTATTTGAACAATCTTAAGTTTAACTCATTTGCTACTACAACACCATTAAACTCTGATGGAACTCAGGCAGATATTAGGCAGATAATCTTTACTCGTGCTGGTCAGAGAATCCCTGTTAACTTCAATATTGATACAAATGTTAAGGATTCTGCTTCTACTGCTGTTGTTGATCCTCAACAGATTACGTTTGGTCGTAATGCTATTAAGTCTGGTCTTAACATGAGATCTGAAGTCAGTCCTGTTAATACTAACAGAGTTTACACTGGTGATGTTCCTCCTCTTACTGCTGATGGGGGACCTATGGAAATCATTGGAGTTCCGTTTGACACTGTAGGAACTGGTGTTGGTATGGATTTCTCAACTGTTCCTTTTGGTGTACAGATGGAGTTAGGACTTACTACTGATTCTCCAAATGCTCTCTTCTTGTTTGTTCACAGCCGACAGACACTCGTATACAATGAGACTGGTATTCAAATAGTTTCGTAAGTTTTTCATTTTCTCAATGATAATTTTTTTTGTTGTTCATATTAAACAACATGGACTTCGAACAATTCAAAGTTGGAGAGGGTATTAGATTTAGATTGAAGGATAATCCTAGAATGATCTTTGGTACGATTCAAACATTATTCAAGAAAAGTGAGAAGATGAAGATAAAAGTAAAGAATGATAGTAAACAATATGAATTTAAGGATCTGATAAAACCAGAGAAGTCTACGAAGACAGATGTAAAGAAATACGAAAATGCCACTTTCTTAGAGAAGGGTGATAAGGTTATATTCAAACCACCATGGATTAAGTCACTTGTTCCTGGTGAAATTACTGGTAGAACAGCAGAAGGTAAATGGAAGATTTCATCACCTACCGGACAGTTTACGATTGCTAATGATAATCTTCTTGCTCAGGTAAAGAAAGGACAAGGTAGACGGATAACTGAAAGACAGTATGAACTTGCTGTAAAAGCATTAAAGAACAAACAAGAAGATGCACGGAAACAAGCAGCAGCAGCACCAGAAGAGGCAACACCTTCACTACCAGAAGAAGCAACTCCACCCCCGAAGAAGAAACCTACTCCTCCACCGAAGAAAGAGCCAGTTCCAGAACCAGAAACAGAAGAAGAAGAAGAAGAAGATGAAGATGAAGATGATGGAGATTATACAGCAGAAGAACTAAAACAAATACAGAAAGATGTTGTAAAGATGACATTCTTTTGGAGGGAGAACCAAATAAGAAAAATATTCATTACTAAAGATAGAGGTCTTAGAAATGTAAAGCAGACAGAGAAAGTAAAAGAAAGTCTTGCTAAGAATAAAAGAAATCTTGACAGATTAGTAACTACACAAAAGGAGTACGATGAATTTTTAAAAGAGTATGAAGATGATGTTGATAACTTTAGAAATCCTTATGATTTGGATTGGATCAAGGACTTTTCAAAAAAGAATCCATATGATCGACTGAAGGATGCTTATGAAGGAAAAATTAAAATTGTAGATATTGAAGATTGAAAAAAAATCTATTATTATCATAAAGAATTAAAATGTAGGACTATTGTAAATGCCGAAGAAGTCAAAAGCAAAAGCATTGCGAATCCCACCTCCCAAAGGTTATCATTATATGCCAGACGGTAGTTTAATGAAAGATAGTAAGATGAAAAAGAAAGCTCCCAAAAGTACAAAGAAGGGTACAAAGAAAAAGGGTACGAAGAAGTACTAAACGGATAAATTTTTTTTTTTCTTGAAATTTTTTTTATGTGTTATTATCATAAAATAATAATGGAAGTCCAAGAACAAATTCCTGTTGCTCCTCCTCGTATGGACGGATCAAATGTTCCTGATCTAATTAAAGTTGGTGCCATCCAGACTAATATGAGTATGGATGTTCACTCTGATGTTTTAGACCCGATTGTCTGTAATCAGTCTAATGCTCGTTTCGTATTCCAGAACAAAGGTTATTTAAGTGAAGGGTCTCGTATTACTCTTGCTTGTGAAGGTAATGCTTCTGTTGCTCTTGGAGCATTTTTCCCTGTTAATGTTGGTGTTCATTCATTAATTCGTCGAGCAACTCTTAGTGTTGGTGGTCAGACGGTTTGTGAAATAGATGATTACAATCATTTCAAGGCATTTGAGAGCATGTTCCTTTCAAGTGAAATAAACAGAGATCGTGAGGCATACATGTCTGGTCGTCTACTTGCTCATGATTTCAGATATAATGCTTCTACTAATGCTGACGGAAACAGTAACACGAAGGCTAACGATTATGGTCTTGTGACTAATGTTGAATATGATGGTGGTGGATTAGTTCAAGAACCTCCTCTTGAAGTTAATAACAAACCTGTTTTCTCTGTAACTCTTGGAGAACTATTCCCTTTCATGAAGGGAACTAATCTTCCTCTGTTTGCTATGAAGCAAGAAGTAATTATTGATTTAGTCTGGGAACCTGCTGGTGATGGTCGTGTCAGTATTTCTGACAATTCTACTGAAGGATCAGCCATTCAGATCATTACAAATGAAGTTAAGTTAGTTGCTGATTACATTTTCTATGATGGTGAAATTATGTCTCAGCAGTTAAACTCGATGATGGGTAAATCGACTACATTTGCTTACAATGATTATCGTCTAACTAAGACATCTCTTTCTGTTGCCAATGCTTCTAACTCTGTAAGAAATCTTGGTGGTGCTGGACGACTAGTAACTAAGGTAATTTCATTCTTGAACGATGATAATCGTGATGCCAAGAATATGACTAACAAGTATGGTGCTGTTGCTCCTTCAAGAGATTATGCGAATCCAACAAAGTTTAATAGTACTCTTACGACTAACATTCGTATGAATGATTTCTTTGTATTCCCGATTGATCTATCTAACTCAGCTGTCTTATTTGATAAGACTTCTCGTGCTGTTGGATCTGTTCCATTTGTAACTCGTGAGGAATATTCTGGTGAAGGCAATACTCTTACATCTGCAACATTTGAGGCACTTGCTCAGAATGCTTCTGTTGGTCTTGGAAGCAACTTTTTCTTCCAAGCATACAAACTACCTGCTGGTCGTGTCAATGCTCGTGGTCTTGAACTCACAACTAAGTTTAGTGGATTACCTGCTCTTGATGGTGATAATACTTACACTCAAAGAAGTTACATTGAAGTTAAGAGGATTGCTGTTCTTGAGAATGGTTTCTTGACTGCTGGATTTGCTTAATAAACGAAGTAAAAGCAACCTCCGTAATGATAATAATTGTATTTTGTAAATTCATTATTTTTATGTTTGATATATTTAAATATGTCAGAGTCTTATGTCGATACAAAGATTTTAGAATGCTCACAACGATCATCAGTACAATTTGATGGATCAAATACGAGTAACAATGCTTTGTTTATGAATAAAGTAGATGAAGGATTAATGTTAAATCCTGGAGATAAAGTATCATTACACTCAGCTGTGATATCTCAAATTGGAGCAGGTGGAAATACGATTGAATTGAAAGGTAATTTTTTGATGTGTGTATACAATATAATTATTTTACTATAAAATTATTTTATACAATCATATTAAAACTAATCTATATTAAAATAAAATTAAGTTTCAATGGTGAACAAATAAATCAGTGGAACACACATATAAAATCTATTTATTGTGTAGATACACTACCTTAGATGAAGAAATTGACCTTCTGATGGAAGACATATTTGGAGTTGATCAAATTGAGGATCAAGCAGATGATGACAGCAGTGAAGGTGAAAGCGACTGTGACAGTGTTGAAGATGTGGCAAGTGTCAATTTTTTCGATAGCATCACCGATGGTGAAGATGAAACCAGTAGTGATGATGACTAAACACCATAATTTTCTCCCCTTTTTCTTTCTTACTTTTGTGATGTTATTTGTTTTTGTCTTTTTTTTTTAGTTATTATTTCACGG
>WLWG01002080.1_pt1 | contig 16047 bp, 16 predicted proteins | sample 6712871 | NCBI WGS metagenome assembly WLWG01 (sample SAMN12718693, study PRJNA515312) | sponge metagenome | isolation source: marine sponge | host: Mycale hentscheli | place: New Zealand: South Island, Marlborough, Capsize Point | collected 2003-05-01
TTGACTTGCAACTGTCAAGAAACCTTGAACTGGCCTATGGACACCAAGCAAGCTCCAAGGTGTGACAAATGGCGGTTCGCTATAGGCAAGACAGGGACGTATGGGTCTGCGCTATCGAGACTCCATACGGCAGGGAAACAAAGCACTTTTCAACAGAGCAAGAGGCCACTCGATACGAGATGCTTCAAGCAAAAGCTTGTTTGTTGAAATTGCACAGCATCTGCTGCGCTATGGATTGGGCAGGCAAGGCCAAAACACAGCCTGATCGGGCAGGTCGAGCGGTTGAATTTCTTGGCTGTGATCTCCATCCCAAGCAAGTCACAATGCAATTGCTGGATGAGTACGTAGCCAGCAGAAAAGCAGCCGGGAAGGGCAACTCAACAGTCAAATGTGAGCTGTCTGCCTTGAAGGTGATGTTGACCCGTGCCATCAGGTTGGGATGGATTGATGCGCTGCCTTTATTCCCTGAGAATCGGACGTTACCGCTGCCAGAGCCAAGGGATCTCGTGATCCCAGACCACTGGTATGCAGAGCTGCTATTGCAACTGGAATGGGCAGAGCACAGGGTTGAGCAGAACATTGTTGTGTTCTGCAGGAGACTGGGTTGCAGGATTGACGAGGCCTTGTCTCTTGAGTGGGATCGGGTTGATCTAAAAGCAAAGACGGTGCAATTTGTCAGAACCAAGGGCCTAAATGCAAGACGCTTGCCTTTGAGTGATGAGGTTTACGAACTGTTGTTAGCGCTTAAGAAGCGTGCAACTGCAAGCGTATTTGACAAGCCTTACACCACCTTTTATGCACGTTATAAGAGAGCAGTTGAACGTACGTGCAACAAGCTAAATCTTGGTGTTGACATTCAAGATCAATGGGTCACCCACACATTGAGGCATACTCGTATCACTGAACTTGCTATTAATGGTGCATCTGCCCCACAGATACAGGCATGGGCTGGACATCAAAGTCTTGCCACGTCTCAGAAATATATTCACACTAGCGGTGTTGATTTAAGCCACCTTGCAGATTGTTGAACGGTGTCTCATGCCTGAGATTCACGCGACAACAGTTGAACGATAAAGGGACCACATTCCAACCCAAACCCAGTCACTCACTGCTTTTGAACGTGTTAGTAGTGAATCAGAGATTCTCTACCAAGCTTGACACCGCTCAAACAGCAGCTGGGAGCTGGGGTCTCACCTGAGATCTCAAAACATGCAAGAGAAACAATCAAACGCTGTCAAGTCACCACGCCAAGAGCAAGTTGACCTGGAGCAGTGGTGCAGGAACTTAGGTGCATCTCGAATCTTGGCCAACGGTTGGGAGAGAGCAGCAGAGGGAGCACTGATCAACAAATTGGCCAGGGTTTACCTGGATCTAGTCATTGCAAGTTGGAAGAAGGGCCTAGAGAAACCATCCAAGGCCTCTCACATATGGAACTTGATCGAGAAGGAAGACGACCTCGTTCAGGTTGCATTGGAGTCCTTCGTCTACGTCCTTGGAACCATCCATGACAGCGCCTACGGCAACGGCCTAGCCAGGGTGCTGGGTAAGCGTGCTGAATACGTTCTGTGGCTATGTCACAGCCAATGGGGAGGCAGTAAGCACCTGGAAGGATTACGTCTCGTTAGTGGCAGCGATTTAGGCATGGACTTGATGACTAAAAGGCTGCGAGATAAGGGCTTCAACAAAGCAGCTAGTTACAAGCCAATCAAACCCGTTGAACGAACAGCTTTGGGTTGGGTCTTCCTTGAATGCATTGAGCACGGCACTCTGCTGATCGAGAGCTACATCGGTAAAGACCCAGGCGGCAGAAAGAAGCGCAGAGTCAGAGCAACAGCAATGTTTTGGGACTACCTCAACAATTACAAGGAGATTGTGCGCTGGTTGAGGCCAGTCAAGCTGCCGATGATGGTGCCACCCAAGCCATGGACGGGACATCACGAAGGCGGATACCTAACGATCGAAACGCAGTTCACTCCTGTCCCATGGGAGGAATACAACATGGTCATGGAGCAGGCCATGCCTTGCGTCATGGATTCAGTGAACATCCTGCAGGCGCAGTGCTTTATCCAAGATATTGAAGTCACGCAGTTCAAGCGTCAGGTCTGGGAGTCGGGGCATGGCTTTGGAAAGATGCCAAGCAAGACACGGTTAGTTGCGCCAAAGGATCAGGACTACAAGATCAGGGGGCTAGGCCCATCTGCTTATTGGAAAGCGCTGTGGAAGTACAAGTCTGACGCGAGGCAGAACAGCACTCGCAGTCAGATCATCAGTGGTTTGGCATTGACAGAGCAGTTCAGCAAGACAGGACACCTGTACTTCGTCAACAAACAAGATCACCGAGGCCGCATCTACACCTACGGAGGACAGATGCACCCTCAATCAGGCGATCACTGGAGAGCAATGCTTCAGATGAAAGAGATGAGCCTGATGAAGGGCAATGAAGCTGCGTTTGCTTGGTCTTTAGGTGAGGCCTATGGCATTGAACGCAACGAGAAAGCTCGGATGGATTTCTTACATGAGGAAAGAGGAGGTATCCGAGCAGCAGGCAATGACCCAATGGCACAACTTGAGTTCCTTGACCGAGCAAAGGAACCGTTCAGGTTTACTCAGTTGTGCATGGATTGGGCCTGCTTCCAAGACAATCCTTGGTACAAAACAGGCACGATTCATTGGTTGGATCAGACCTGTTCGGGTTGGGGTCATGTGGCCTGCCTGACTGGAGACGGGGAGCTGTCCCAATACACCAACGTCACAGGATCAAGGCCAGCCGACCTGTATGTAGGCATTGGTTTGTTGGTTGATCGCTACATCGAATCGAAACTGAAGATGACTGATGTTGATGGTCGTCAACGTCAGTATTTGGAGTGGTGGCATGAGCACCCAGTGCCACGCAGTTTGCACAAGAAGATGTTCATGCCTGTGATCTACAACCGCAGCTTCCTGTCCTTAAAGGCAACCGTGAAGGAGTACCTGAGGGATGAGGTCAAAGACTTCTTGACCGATGAAGGATTCAGAGTGACTGATCTAGCGCAGGTGTTTGCCAGTGCAGCACACCAAACAATCAAGAGTGGGTTCCCGCAGATCGGCAATCTTTCACGTTGGTTGGGTCACATTGGTGAGCTGCAGATCAAACAAAACATCAGACCGCATTGGATAACACCCAATGGGCTGATGATTCAGAGCTATAGCAACGTGACCGAAAGGGATTACATCGATCTGCGCGTTGCCAATAGATCAGTGAGGGTTGAGCAACGCGATCAGAACAAGAAAGTGTTCAACGTGCAGCGCACGAAACGCAAGATGGTTCCTGATTATGTGCATTCAATGGATGCTGCATTTCTTCAGAGGTTTGTTTGCCACTGGCACGACACCTACGGGCACCCTCTTTCGACAGTCCATGACTGTTTTGGAACAACACTGGACCACGTTGTGACAATGAGGAAGGAGCTTAATGATCAATGGGCCCGCTTCTACTCCGTAGACCACCTGCAGAGGCATAAGAAGGCTTCTGAGGCAGTGCTGCAGCGTGAAGTGCCTGCTCCTCCTGTGCTGGAGACGCTTGACAGGGAACGAGTGGGCGAAAACCCTTACTTGTTTTGCTAAAGGCTTGACACCGTTCAATCTCCTTTATAAGCTAACGGTGTTGGTTCAACCAACGGTCAATCTATTCATTCTCATGGCGCAATACAAAACAGCAGTAGGTCGCGTGGCCTGGAGCAACCTCATCGAGGCTCGCACTTCTGACTACGGCAAAATCGAGTGGACTCTGGGCTTAATCCTTGATGAACCGGCTACTAATCAAATGTTCGGTCGCATGGACGATGAGCTTGACGGATACCGCAAAAAGAATCCTCTTCATGCCAAGTTCCCTCCTCTCACACAGCTAAAGAACGGCATCAAGCCAAGTGAAATCAAGGACGAAGAAGGCAACAAAACCCCCGATGAAGGTAACTTCCTTGCAGTCTTCAAGCGTCAAACCACATGGAAGAGCAAGCAGGGTGATGTCAACAAGCAAACTCCTCCTCGCATCTATGACTCAGTTGGTCGCATCCTTACTGATCCCATTGATGTCCCTCGTGGTAGCCGTGGCCTTGCTGTCTATGAGCACGGGATCTACAACAACCCAGGCAACAAAGGCATCAGCCTCAGGCTTGTTGGTTTTCAGATCGCAGAGCTAGCTGAGGGCAACGACGTGAAACTCGAAGCCATTGATGGCGGCACGTTCGTTGTTGAACCACAAGAAGAAGCACTGATCTGATGCTTGAAAAGTTCAACCGCTGGAACAAGCAGCGCAAGAACAAAGAGCATCGTTCAGGTCTGGAAGACAAGGTTGAAGATGCCCTGCGTGAGCAGGGTTTCTCTCCTGAGTACGAGAAAGAATCCTTTCCCTACACCCTTCACCGCAAGTACAAACCCGACTTCAAGATCGGTGACGTACACATAGAGGTGAAGGGCTGGTGGCAAAGCTCTGATCGAGCCAAGTTCCTCTCGGTTGTCATCAACAACCCAGACCTAAAGATCTTTGTTGCTATCCAACGTCCACATCAGACGTTGAACAAGAAGAGCAAGACCACTTACGCGCAATGGGCAACCAAGAACGGGATTGCCTGGTGTCCCATCCCTATCCCTAAGGAGTTCTTAGAGCAATGGCTGGCAGGGCAAAGACCCACCTTCCATGTCCCCGTGAAGACTGCGAAAGCACGGACGGGGCCTGGCAATACGAAGACGGCAGCGTCTACTGCTTCGTCTGTGAAAGGAGATCGTATTCAAATGGAGATCCCTGGAAGCCAATGAGCAAACACACTTCAGTCGCTGACTTGTTGAACGTGCCACGCACGGATGAGATCACCAAACAAGTGGCCTTGCTACCTGGCAACCCACTCGACAGCCTGCGAAAGATCGCATCCAAAACCTTTCGCTTATATGACTACGTTGCTGGTCAGTTCAAGGGATCTGATGCACAGATCGCTAACTACAGAGACAGCAACGGACTGACCACAGCACAACACATTCGCTATGGCGATAAACAATTCGGTTGGGTTGGCCGTGACAAAGCAATCAAGATCCAACTGTTTGGCCAGCACCTTGGCAGTGAAGGAACCCTTGTCTTATGCGAGGGGGAGATCGATGCCATGTCTGTCTATCAAGTCATCAGTAAGAACCGAGCAAGCCAAAAGTTTGTCTGCGCTTCTATTCCTGACGGGGCTCAGTCGGCACACAAGGCCTGTCAAGAACAACTCTCTTGGATCCTCGGGTTCAGGCGTGTTGTTATTTTCATGGACAACGATGACCCAGGTAAAAAAGCAGCAACCAAGCTTGCTGAATTGGTTGGGCCTACGGCCTGCATTGCTTCTGGCTTTGCTTACAAGGACGCAAATGAAGCGTTAGTTGCTGACGATGAAGCTGCCATCCTTGGCGCTATCAACAACGCAACCAAGCATCGGCCTGACTCCATTGTTCATGCTCCTGATCTATTGGATCAGGTGTTGAATCCTGTTGATCGCATGGGTCTGCCTTTCCCATGGGAAGGGTGGAATAAATACACCGAAGGGATGAAGCCAGGCCAACTGATCATGATCTCCGGTGGTACGGGGATTGGTAAAAGCCTTTTCACTAGAGCCATTGCGCTATTCCTCGCGCAAATGGGGATCATGGTTGCCTATCTCGGATACGAAGAAAGCTGTGTCAACAGTCTTGAACGGATGCTGAGTGAGGTGCTGGGCTACAGCCCTGGCTTTCACCTTGACACCGTTGAACAAAGAAAACGCCGCGATCCTGACGAAATCAAGAAGGCTTTAGACACATTCGCTCCCAACATTTTCCTTGCAGATAAGTTTGGCAGTGAAGACTTTGATGACTTCGTTGCTGCTGTTAAACACTACGTTCTTGGCGAAGGTTGCCGGGTCGTTGTCCTTGATCACTTCTCTCTATTAGCTGATGGTATTGCTCTCGGTGTTGATCAGCGTCGGGCTATCGACCGCTGTATCAAAGATCTCAAAACGCTCTGCGTTGAACTCAACTTCACGATGCTTGTCGTTGCCCATCTATCAAGAACCAGCGGATTTGGAACTGCCGCTGAGTCAGGCGGGGAGCCGGGGTTGGAGTCGCTTCGCGGCTCTCACTCGCTGGCCCAAATTCCTGACCACGTTGTCATGCTTCAACGCAACCCAAGCAGCGAAGACAAGATTGAAGCGAACACGACTAACTGTTGGCTGAAGAAGAACAGGGTCAAAGGAACCTTGGGTCTTATGTCGAAGCTGCATTACATGGACAGCTGCAGATTCCATGAAATTAACAACTAATGGCAAAAGCAAAACCACTCCCTTCAAGACAAGAGCTGCTAGAAAAATACACTTATGTTCCTAAGACTGGGCTGCTGTATCACAACAGGCTTGGCAGGGTTGTCGGGAGCAAATCGAAATTTGGACTTCAAGTCAGGCATGCGAAGCTGAATCTTGCCGTTCATCGTGTCGCATGGAAGATGGTGACAGGTAAGGATCCAGTGGACACGATTAACCACATCAACCGCGATCCTTTCGACAACCGTTGGGTGAATCTCAGAGAAGCAACCAGATCTCAACAGTGTTGGAACAGCTCTCAGCCCTCTAGGCACATGAAAGGGGCCAAACCGCAAGGCAAAAAATGGATAGCGCGAATAAGGAGAAACGGGAAAGAGATCTACATCGGATCATTCGACACCGAGATGGAAGCTCACCTTGCTTACTGCCACCTCGCTGAACGACTGCACGGAGAGTTTGCGTGTCTTGATTAACACTGCGCGTTGTATTCGGGCAGTCGGTACTGGTGGATGTTCCCCCTTAAGTCATTGCCGATCCGAATCATGTAAGTCGCACCCCACATTGCTCACTCGATAATCAACCCAATGACGTACAAGCTCAAAGGTCCATTAAAGGACGACACCCTTTACACAATCACAGGTGCTGCGCTCAACACCATGTACAACGACGGAATGGAAAACCTAGAGCAAGCGGTCTGCGGCTACGAGCACAAGCTTCCTTTCTCATACGCAGAAGCGTATTGGTCAGGCTGGTGCTGTGCGACCAATGGCGTGCGCGACATCGTGCGCGACATGGAAATCAAATGACGTTGATCCTTGACGCAGACATGCTTCTCTTCAGGGCATGTTCCTCAACTGAGGTTGAGATTGAATTATCAGATGACGTATGGACCAGGCACAGCGAGCTGCCTGCTGCCCGTGAGTATTACTGGAGCCATGTTGATCGTTGGCTGGAGCAGTACAAACTCGAACGCTCTCAGGTTCTTCATTGCTTTACTGAACGCTCTGCGTTCCGGCGTGAGCTGGCATCCACCTATAAAAACAACAGGAAAGGCCCGAAGCCCATTGGCTTTAAGGCTCTGAAGAATGAACTGCTTCAAGAGGAAGGGGCATACATGTTCCACCGCATTGAAGCTGATGACTTGATAGGTATCTTCGCGACAATGCTTAATGAACAAAGTGATCAACAAGTGATCATTGCCTCAGGTGACAAAGACCTCAACCAAATACCAGGACACCACACATGGATAGACAAAGAAGACTGGGGCGTGACCGATGAAGATGCAGAACGATTCACGTATCAACAAGCCATTAGCGGTGACACTACCGATGGCATCCCAGGCTGCAAAAATGTTGGCACGACAGGTGCCGAGAGAATTGTTGAAAAGTTCGATCTCTCGAACCCCGTGGACTGTTGGGAAGAAGTTGTTCGAGCGTATAGAACAAAAGGGAAAGCCCAAGACCCAAGGGAAGCTGCCTTATTACAGGCTCGATTGACGCGCATCTTGCGCAATGGTGAGTACAACTTCAAAACACATGAGGTCAAACTATGGAATCCTCCGACACACTGAAGCGCGTTCTTGCTCAAGGTGTAACTGATGAAGTGTTAGATGCACTTGATCGCTTATTTCCTGAGCGAACGCCAGAGTTAGCTGACTCTGTTGATCAGATCAGATATTCTTCAGGACAACGATCTGTTATTAGGTTCCTTCAAGCCTTAAAGCAGACAGCTAACGGAGACACCTTATGAGCTATGGATCAAATCGGCTTCAAGATCTCATCCTCAACCGAGGCAGCAAGTATTACGACAAGAAAGGCCAGCTGAAAGAAGGCTATAGCTTTGAAGGAGGCCCGGATTCTGTCGCTACAGGAACAGTCAAGGAAAGCTATAACGTTGGCGGAGGCAAAGACGGGCTGCAACAGAGAACCCGCAACAAAACCGTTTACAAGACAGGTGACTTTAGTAACGGGAGCGAAAACGAAGAAGAACAGCGCGGCTTCCCAAGAGACACTGGTGAATTTGACGACATCATTGGGGCCTTAGGTGACGACGTTGCTGCAGCCAATGCAAGGGCTGATGAGTACGCCAACAAGGCGACACAAGATATAGCTAATAACACTCAAACCCTGAACGATCAGTTCGCCGACAAATTGGCTGCGTTGACTTCAGGGTTTAACGACCGATATGGAGCGCTTGAAGCCCTGCTAACAACACAGCAGGAGTCAATGACTCAGTTTCAAACAATGATGCAAGGCCAAGTGCAGGCTGCGCAAGAAAGCTACAACCAACAGGTTGCCATGATGCAGAACATGCAGCGGGCTCAAATACCTCAAGCAGAAGACAGCGCATTCAGTGCACAGATTGGTGATCAACGGCAAGATCCCACTCGTGAAAAACAGAGCAACCGCCTGTCTGATCTTTCAATCCTTAGTGGGCTAGGAACTCAAAGCTCACCAACCGCTGGCCTTTCTCTCGCTTAACCATGACTGACCTTCTTTCTTTTCGCACTGACTATTCCAATCCTGAAGTCCCTAGCAATTTAATTGGACTTGAAGCATACGGTCGAGCGCGTGAAAGCGGGCTTACCGCTCAACAAGTTTACGACTTAGCTTCTCAACAAAAGCTCCAACTCGGATCAAGACTTGGCCCTAAAATCCTTGATGACATTCTTTTAGATGTAACTACTGGATTTCAAGATCAATACGATTCACTTAACGATCAGATTGGTCGGCAAACTACTGCTTTTAACGCTGCTCAGAGCAGCTATCAAAATCAATTGTCTCAACAACGAGCGCAATCAGCTCAACTTCAATCTCAGTTTGCAAATCTGCAAAGAGCGCAAGTCCCTCAAGCTGAAAAGACTGCCAAGGAGAACAGAGCAGAAGGCTCGACAGCTACACCAAAGCGACAGTCAGGCCTTTCTTCGTTGGCAATTGTTAGCGGCCTCGGTACTCAAGCCAATCCATTGTCAGGTTTACAACTCGCCTAATGAAAAACACTGCTCGCTCTCGTTGGAACAATCTCCAACTCCATCGCTCCATTTACTTGCAGCGAGCAATTGATTGCTCTGCTCTAACTATCCCTACTCTCATCCCTCAGTCTGATCTGAACTGGGGTTGGACGGGAGAGTCCTACAACAGCATCAAGTCCTTATATCAAGGCGCTGGTGCGCAAGGAGTTAGTGGGCTTAGCGCCAAACTTCTTCTTGCTCTGTATCCACCAGCCCAGCCTTTCTTTCGTTTGACGATTGATAAGGCAAAGCTGCAGGAATACATGGAGCAAACCCAGGCTGACCCTGAGGAACTGCAATCCCAGTTGGACATTGCTCTCTCCTCAATGGAGAGGCAGATGCTGTTGAAACTGGATGAACTCAAAGCAAGGACGGCTCTGTTTGAAGCCATCAAGCATTTGGTTGTTGGTGGTAACGCCCTGCTTTATGTAGGCGCTGAGGGTGTGCGGATGTATGGCCTGCGTTCTTACGTGGTTGACCGTGACCCTGAAGGCAACCTAAGTGAGATCGTCATTCGTGAGCAGGTAGCCAAAGAGCATCTGCCACCAGGCGCGGAAGTCAAGGATGTCAACAACGAGGATGATGTCTCTCGCAAGCCCTATGACTTGTATACCTACGTCAAGGTTGATGCCGAGAAAGACTTAGTTGAATGGCATCAGGAGCATGACGACTCCAAAATTCCTAAGACATCTGGATTCAGCAAGATTGCCAGCAACCCTTGGATCTGCTTGCGTATGCAGTCCATTGCTGGTGAGAGCTACGGCAGGTCACTGACGGAGAACGTCATAGGAGATCTGCAGTCTCTTGAATCGTTGAGTCAGGCAATTGTTGAAGGCAGCTTGATCGCTGCTAAGGCAATGTTCCTTGTTAACCCCAATGGGATGACAAGAGCTGACGTGTTGGCCCGTGCTGAGAACGGAGCAATCGTTGCTGGCAATGCAGCGGATGTGGAGAGTCTTCAGACGAATAAAAATAATGACTTCTCGACTGCATTGCAGACGATGCAGGTCATTGAACGTCGGTTGAACTTTGCCTTCTTGGCTAATGAAGCCGTTCAACGAAATGCAGAACGAGTAACAGCGGAAGAGATCCGCGTGATGTCACAACAATTAGATCAAGGATTAGGCGGGGTTTATTCCCTGCTGTCCACTGAACTACAGCTGCCGTTGATTCAACGCGTGCTCTATCTAATGGAGCAGGACGGAGAAGTGCCACCTATTCCTGATGGATTGATCTCACCACAGATCACAACAGGCCTGGAGGCTATTGGGCGGGGCAATGACAAGGCACGACTTACTGAGTTCCTGCAAACAATCAGCGTTGCACTGGGACCAGAGCAGTTCCTGTCATTCATCAACCCATCTGAATTGATCAGACGATTTGCTGCTTCTGATGGTATCGACATTGCAGGACTCGTGAAGTCTGAGCAAGAACTGCAAGCTGAACAAGCACAAGCACAGCAGGTAAACTTAGAACAACAGCTAGCGCAAGGAGCTATCTCTAATGGAGCAACAGCCCCTCCCCAGGTCACGGCGAACATCGACGTCGGTGCCGAGCAAGGTCAACCCACAGCCGCAGGCTGATGATGCACTACCGCCAGGCACTCGTTATAGAGACCTGCCTGATGGTGGCCGCATGATCATCAAGGACAACTTCAAGAAAGAAAAGGGAAGCTACAACTGATGACTGATTCTTTTGTCCAAACAGGTGACGGCAGCTTTGAAGCTGATGGTGCTGCAGAAGAGGCAGCAAAGGTTGAAACAGCGCGTACTGAACTGATTGATGAAGCCGTTCCCGAAGGGGAAGGTTTGATCATGGGGAAGTACAACTCAACCGATGAAGTGGTTGAGGCTTTCAAGTCTCTGCAATCTGAGTACAGCAGGATCAAGGGAGGACAGGAAGCAGCGGCTCCTGAGCCTCAGCAATCTGCTCCGCCTCAGCAACAGCAGCAGTACCAGCAAGAGCAGCCTGATGGTCAGGTAACACCTGAACAAGCAGCAGAGATTCGTGAGTCCATGTTCAAGCAGGTTGGTGGCGAGGATCGCTACAAAGCTGTTGCAGGCTGGGCTAGCACCAATCTTCCTCAGGAAAGATTGACATCGTTCAACCAAGCTCTTGAGTCAGGCAACCAATCGCAAATCATCAATCAGTTGAAAGGTCTTCAATATGATCACATGATGGCAACTGGTTATGAACCAAGACTTGCACGCGGTACATCTGCAGCTCAATCAAGCGCAGTGCCGTTTGAATCTGAAGCTCAGGTTGTTGCTGCCATGAATGATCCTCGGTATCAAAACGGTCCCCGCATGGATCCCTCTTATATCAAAGAAGTAGAGCAACGCATGGCTGCAAGTACGGGTGTGTTTCAAAGTCGGTAACAATGACTTATAAAGGGAGGAGATACGACGCCATTTACATCTTCTCCCTGGCCCTCTACGGAGACACCTAGAGGAGTGATGATGGTGAGCCAAACCAGCTCATTGTCGATCAATCACACTTCTATTTAGGCAACAACCATGGCAATGGATCCAATTTCCCTTACCAGGGGTGGCGCTATTAATGGCGCCACTGGTACTTGGGCGCAGGACAACGCGTTATTCCTCAAGGTTTTTTCGGGCGAAGTCCTGACAAGCTTCAAGAGGATGTGCGTGTTCGGCGACATGATTCAGAAGCGGAGTATTAGTTCAGGCCGCTCTGCACAATTTCCAGTAACTGGTCGCTTCACGGCAGATTGGCAGACCCCAGGTCAATTTGTAGGAGGTCAAGGAGATATTGCGGCCAACGAGGTAGTAATTAAGATCGATGAGTATCTAACAGCTGCTGCCGACATCTACGACCTAGATGAAGCTAAGGCTGCATACGACATTCGCTCGATCTATTCAACCGAATTGGGTGAAGCTCTTGCGCGTGCTTGGGACAAGCGTATTGCTCGCTTGCTTGCAATCGGTGCTCGTACTTCTACGGGTGACTTGACTGCAAACCTTCCCGTTGGCCTGAGTCCTGACGATCCTTATCGGACAGGAACAAGCATCGACCTGAACAAGGCAACCCCTACAGCGGATGACCTTGTTGCTTCTGTCTTTGCTGCTGCAGAAGCACTCGACTCCAAGGACATCTCCAAGGAGAATCGTTGCCTTGTCTGTACACCTGAATCCTTCTATACGTTGATTCAGAGTTCACGCGCTGTGAACATGGACTTCAACCAGCAGGGCTCTAACGGCTCCTACAAGGAAGGTCAGATCGCCAAGCTTGCAGGCTTCAACATCTACTCCAGTAACAACATTGCCCAAGGCAATGTGACTGCAGGATCAGGTGAAGCTGGTTTTGTCTTCAACGGCAATGATGTTAAGTCAACCGTGGACATGACCCAAACCAAGATGTTGGCTTTCCAACGTAATGGTATTGGCGCTGTTACTTTGAAGGACATCCAGATGTCACAAACAGGGACGGATTATTCAGTTCTTTATAATGCAACGAAGCTCAAGGCTCAGTATGCAGCAGGATTTGGCGTGCTTCGTCCTGAGTGTTGCGTTGAGATCATCAACAGCCTGTGATCTTTCACGGTTGATTGACTGGTGTCAAGATGGAGGGGATGAAACCCCTCCTTTTTCATGGCAACAATTAACCCACCAGCCGAGTGGTCAACCGATCAGGCCCTGCTGCCTGAATCGCAGGTTGACTACATCTACTTCAATCAGCACCTGATCAAAGGCGTTCCGATTTCAACAGCTTTGGGATCGATCTGGGCGCTTGATCTTCTTGACCCTGGCAGTGGCTACGGCGACGGGAGTTATAACGACGTTGCGTTGAGAGATACCGGCACTGCCGCAGGATTGTTTGCCACCATCGACATTCAGTGGCTGTCTGGTTCTATTGCTTTTGTCATTGTTCGGAATGGAGGCCAGGCCTACCAGATAGGTGACCAGCTGACAGTGGACAGTGCTGATGTTGGAGGCACTGGCAGTGGGCTTCTTTTTGCAGTCTCTGCGGTATATCCCGCCCCTGACTTCACGAAGGCTGTTCAGCCATTGACGGTTGCTCCGCTTCCAAAGCCTGCCCCAGCAGGAGTTGACTTGTCAGGCTCCAAGGATCTGATGAAGCTTTCGGTTTCAGCGTTGAAAGATCTTGCTGCAAGGCACGCTATAGACATCTCTGGGCTGCCCGGCAGCAACAAGCAACTGTTGGCGGAATACATCGCAGCCAACATGAATGTGAACAAAGGAGGTTGACACCGTTTGATGGTGTCGTGTATGAAGGTTGTGCGGCAGCGAGTTACAGCTCCTACCGCGTGACCAATTCAATAGCACTTGAACTGATGACAACAGTCTTACATGCCGCACCCGTTTGTGAGAAGCACGGGAACGACAAGCCTGTTGAGGAGTGGTTCAAGTCTCAGCCCTTCTTTTCGGTTGAAAGGTTTCAACGGTTGAACGAAGTAACATGTGCCTAGCTGCTGCTAGGTGCTTTGAGAGAGCTAGAAAGTATCAATATCTTGTTGAGTGTCATCGGCGAAGCGCCAATTGACTCACTCAGTGATCTGCAGTCGAATGAGATTACTGATTCCGCTCTTGCCCAGCGGACGTTGGCCGAGGTCAACACTGACGTTCAAGCTGAGGGCTGGATCGTAAACACTGACAACGGGGTGGACATTCAACCTGATGCAGTTGGGGAGTACCCACTCCCTGGCAACGTCCTACGGATCACGTTTGCTCCTACTCAATACGCTGATTGCCAGTACGTTGCTCGCGGCAACAGGATCTGGGATCGCAACAAGAAGACCTATAAGATCGCTGACTCTCAAAATCCTCAAGTAATTACAGCTGACACTGTTGTTAGCAAGCTTGAGTGGGATGAGCTTCCACACAATATGCACCAATACATCACGATCAGAGCAGCAAGGATCTATTCAGATAGATTTATCAACAGCAATGTAGTGTTCACATATACTGTTCAAGATGAGGAAAGTGCTAGAGCACAGTTAATTAGAGCTGAAGAATCAACGCTATATAACAGTCTCTTATGGGGCAACAATAGAGGGATGGGCCAGGGCCTCGGCTACGTCCCAGCCCAAGGCCGCATGTACCGGAGAAGCTGAGATGAGAGCCAAGAGTCGCATCACACCCAGCAGAGGTGCAGGGAGAACATCATCTCCTATCAAGGTCAACATGGATTCCTTGATCCAAGGAGTCAGTCAACAACCTCCACATCTGAGGCTTGTTGGTCAAGGCCAAGAACAGATCAATGGTTGGAGTAGTCCTGTTGAGGGTTTGGCCAAGCGCAACCCAATGCGGATGGTTGCAAGAATCAAGGACTTCCCTCTGGATGACTTCTATCTAGAGATGCTTGATGTAAGCGCAACCGAGAGCTACAGCGTGTTGCTGTACCCCAATGGAGACAAGACGCGACTTGAGATTTTCAGGAACGGTGTGCCTCCCGCCTTGAACGTTCACGGGACAGGAATGACCCTGAACAATGGCGGGATTGACATCGATAGCACTGGTTATCTGTACAACACAGAACATCTGTTCAAGGGATATGTCCTTATCAATAATGGTCCAACAGGCTTACTGCTTAATCGAAACAAGACAACAGCTCTTAGTTCTCAACTGTCTCCTTCTAGAGGGAACAATGGATTGATCTTTGTGCAGGCTGTCACCTATGACGTGACTTATACCGTCAAGATTAATGGCTCCCAGGTTGCTACATATTCAACGCCTAGTGCTTCTGATACTGACAATCAGATCAGCACAACCAAGGTTGCTACTGAGCTAGCAAGTCAGATCAATAGCACTGCTGGTTATTCAGCAACACAGAGTGCGTACGTTGTTGAAGTAGTCAAAGACGATGGAGCTGCTTTCAGTATTGACGTTGACGATGGTCGCAGTAATTCACTAGCTAGAGGCTTCACGGACAAAGTGACAAGCCTTGGAGAGTTGCCAACGATTGCCCCTAATGGCTACATCGTGAATGTGGCAGGAGATCCTTCTACAGATATTGATGATCGCTTCTTCAAATTCACTACAAATGACAACGTTAGTTTTGGTGAAGGTGCTTGGGGCGAAACAGTAAAACCTGGCATCCAATACAAGCTTGATGTTGACACGATGCCCATCGTGATACGACGTGAAGCAGAAGGGGTTCTATTCATTGGCCCTGCTGATGGCACTGAGGAGACAGAAGGCGCTTATAGCTTTACCTTCCCCAAGTGGGCTGAACGAACAGCTGGTGACACGAACACGGTTCCAGACCCTGAGTTCATTGGTCAACCAATTAAGGATCATGTTTTATTCAGAAGCAGATATATCGTCTGTGCCGGAACCAGTGTTGTGTTTTCAGAAGTTGATGATATTTTCAATTTCTTCCAAGACACATCAGCTGTACTAACAGACTCTGATCCATTCAGTCTTAGGGCAACAAGCGAACGCAGCTCGCAATTGAATTGGCTGCTACCTGTTGATGAATCAATCCTAGTTTTCAGTGCATACAGCCAGTTTCAGGCAAGACCAGCTGACGCTGATGTCTTGACGCCAACGACAGCAATCATTTTGCGGTTGAGCAATTTGGAGAGCAACCCAGACATCAGGCCAAAGCTTGCTGGTCCTCAAGTGTTATTTGGGACTAGAGAGTTTGGCTACACCCACTTCAGGGAGTACACCTTCTTTGAGAGCACTCAACGAAAGATCGGTCTGAACTTGGGAGGCAGCAATGACGTGACGTTGAACCTGCCCAAGTACATCG
>WLWG01002082.1_pt1 | contig 16038 bp, 24 predicted proteins | sample 6712871 | NCBI WGS metagenome assembly WLWG01 (sample SAMN12718693, study PRJNA515312) | sponge metagenome | isolation source: marine sponge | host: Mycale hentscheli | place: New Zealand: South Island, Marlborough, Capsize Point | collected 2003-05-01
AAAAGTCCGTAATACCGGTCGTCTTAGGGGCCTCGATGGCCGTCCTATTTTCTGTCGCGCAGAGCATGCGTCACTCAACTATCTACTCCAGTCATGTGGAGCCATCCTCAGCAAGCGTTGGGTGGTAGTTGGGCAAGACTTGCTTGACCAAGCAGGGCTTACATACAACCGTGACTACACTCGTTGTGCCTACGTACACGATGAAGTTCAATTGTCTGTAGTACCTACTGAAGCTGACCACGTAGCAGAACTACTTGTTAAAGCTGCTCCTATTGCTGGACAGTATTACAAGTTCCGTGTGCCGATTACAGCTGCTTCTGATACTGGAGCTAGCTGGCAAGATACACACTAGTTAGCTAGAATAATAATACGTTCATCTCAACATATAGTTGAGACGCAAGTAGGTCAGACAGGACTGAAGGAACGGGGAACTACACCTCACTATGGAGTTTCCAAATGTCAAACGTTCAAATCATGAGCATTGAATCTGCTCGTAAGCAAATGGCGCGTGCTCGTAAAGAGCTTGAGCTTGCCAAACTTAACGACACCGTTTATCGCGGCACTCGTTATTCAATTCACCATGAACCAGCAGAGACTCACGGCACGTTTATGTACCGTGGGCGTACCTACACCAAGTAACTACAGAGTCCGGTTAACACCGGGCTCTTTTTTTAGTTTTATTCGTAGATATCGTAAATCGTATCATTCATGTCAGGCCTAAAGTTTTGTGCTCTTTCTTTAGCTTCGCCCATCTTACGCTGACGTTCTTGCTGAATACCTAAGCCTTGTGTCATACCACCTGTTCCTGGTGTTTGAGGCGTCGTGTTTTCTTGTTGCTTGCTTGCGTAATCTATTGAACCTTTAATATTACGTACTTGCTTGTTTTCTCGCACGTCACTTGCATAACCGCCGCCTTTATCTAGGTCACGCCTATCTCTCATCGTCAATCGACGTCTATCAATTGGGTCACTTCTAAATGCGGACACTATAATCCTACGGCTTTTCTACCATTATAAATGGTTCTTTAGGGGGAGGCTCTGCAATAAAACACTGTATCCAATCAGCATTCCTATCAAGCAACTCATCAGGAATAGCGTCTTCCAACATTTGAATTGCTGCAATCTGATGCGGTGCATTGTAGTGCTTAAATATTTGCGTTAGCCTCACTGCACGCCGATAGCTGTCTGCAGTTCCTTTACTGCTTTTGCGACTGGTGCAACAATCATCAGTGTTTTCTTAGGTGCTTCTGCCTCTGAAGTCTGCACTGCAGTCGTGACCAGCTCAACGTTAGCTTCTAATGCTTTGATACGTTCTTCTGTCTCTTTAGTTTTGTAGTCAGTGAACTTCATACTAATCAGCAGTGATAGCACTGAACCTACGATGGCGTATTCCATATTTATATCTAAACTAAATGTAGTCTAATAGATATCACATCATTGTGAGACCATCGTCGTCAATGTCGTCAATCTCCCAACCTTCATCCATAATGTCTGATGGCAACTGATCATCTTGCATTTTCAATAGCTCAATGAAAGTATCTTCAGAAATAATTTCAGGTAATCCGTTCTGCATTTCTTGTACTTTAAACAGGATGCCATTACCCATTAGTAATTCTTGCACTCCATTCTTCTGCTCCATACGAGACTTGAGTAACCGTACAGCTGTCTTCTCTAATGCACCACGGCTCATCCGTGCTACTTCATATCGTGCTCGCTGTAAAGCAAATCTCTGTTCTATTGTCAATTCGTTCTGCATAATCGTCTAAGTCCATTCGCTTGTTAGCAATCCATTCTTCAATAAGTTCTTGAGCAACAGCATTATAAAATAGCTGTCGTTGATACCAGGGTAGCCATAATTCACTACCTTTGGAGTGGTTACACTCTCTGCAGCATGGTACTAAGTTAGACCTTAAATTACTCCCACCTTTGCAGCGGGGTTTTAAGTGGTCAAGAGTGTCAGCTCTTCTTATTCTGCAGTATGCACATAGCCCTCCGAAACTATACCGAATGTCTTGTCTGAACTGTCGCTTGGCGGAGCCTTTTGAAAGGCACTGGAGACTGAACATAAGTTCGCCCCAGTCTTCTGCGTATCCCATGTAGTTGTTGTAAGCAACTTAGGTAAAGTCTAACCAGGCAATGATTCTTTATGAAGTAGTATCATTATCAGGTTTAAAACTGAGTCGCATCTCTCCACCTAATAATGTTTCTCCTTCAAGTGTCTCTGTAAATTCAACTGTTGGTTCCGGTTCTGGTTGTTCTTCCAACCAATCTTCTTGTGCTTTATCAAGCTCATGCGGAAGTAACGCATAGAATTTTTTCGCTTGTATCAAGCGATTCAAACGTTCCGCTGTACTAAGAGTATTGAACTGGTATATCCACTGCCCATCGGCAGGGATGTTCAGATCTTTTTTCCAGGCTTCAACTTTTCAAGTGTGTGGAAAACAAGCTGAATGATTGAGTTGTCCTTGAGTGGGCTAAGCGCAATGATTTCACTAGCTGCAGCAAGCACAATCCAAAAGATTGCTGATTCTAGAACTGCCATTTGTTTATTAGTAACTATCTCTATTGTACTGATTGATATCCATGGTTATATTGCTTATTAATTCTTTGCTCGATATTATCCTCAATTTTATACAGCTCATCGCGCATACCAGGTGTACCACTAATTGCAATTCCTAAGTTCATAGACTCTTTAATTGGGTTCCCATATGCATCTTTCCCAAACTTTTTACCGGTGTAAGGGTCTGAATCCATTGTCATCGACGGAGCCAATTGCTGATTTAATGTTCTTAGACCACTTTCAGCAATGGCTTTTGGATAGTCTTGTGGCTTGTTACCGTAGAACGGATCTTGATTTCCATATCCTAAAGCTGTTGTAGTACCTACTGCTACTCCTTGAGCGTTTGCTTCTTCAATTACTGTAGGTGCTGTTTGTGTTTCAAATCCATACCTGACAGTACTACCTGTTCGAGGCATCCCTTCAATACTCTGCCCTTCAGGTAATCTACTCGCTCCATACTTTAATCCTCTTTCTATATCTAATTGACCGACTGGAGTAGGCATCATTGAATGTCCTAATTCATGCGCTAAAACATGCCCTCTTCCCTCACCACTGTCATCTACATAGACTGTTGTAGGGTCATCAAATCGCACAAATCCACCGCCTGAACCCTTCATTTGATGGTCGTCAGGTACTGGAACAATGCTCCTTGTATCTGCAGCTACTCCAGATTTTTTCGCTACGTGATTTAAAATATCTTTCCCTAGAGGATTTAATCCGCCGTCAGCTTTCTTAAATATATCTAGCGCCATGCGTTGATCAGACATGTTGTATTTATATAACACTTAACTACTATTGTACAAACCACGCAAACCACGCAAACCACACTAAACCACCGTGTTTCCTATAAACCTATCTCGTTATTCCCCTACCCCTGCATTTAAAAATGCACTTTATAGAGAGTAGTGTGGTTAGTGTGGTATTGCGGTAGCTACGTCAGCTTGAGTATCTCTTTGTACTTCATCTCTAGTGTGACTTTGCCGTACCTACCTGTCTTCGTTGCAGGTGCGTGACCAAGTAGTGCATCTTGAATGCGGTCAATGCATCCAGCTTCGTTCATCCTGCTTGTAAAGCTATGGCGTAACGAATGTGCACCGTCGCCCTTAGGGAGCCTCATGTTGTGCCGAAAATTTTCGCTCCAACTTTTGCCTGGTTCAATTGCTTTTGATAAATACAAATGCTCTACGTAAGGTAAACAAGCAGGGTGAATGGGCACCTTCCTAACGGAAGTACTATTTTTTATTCTCCTATTCTCTTGGTGCACGATATTGAAATACGGTATCGGTTCACTCGTCACAATATTTTCTTTATAGATACCTGCCAGTTCACTGATACGCATGCCGCTATACCAAAGACATACGAAGTAAGGGTCCTGGTGATAGTAGCTGTAGTGCGACCAAGGGTATAGGTCTGGGTCACGGCGAGTGCTTGGTAATCCTTTGTTCGCCTTCAGCCATGGGTTAGTACCCTCATGCATCTCCCATTCAATGGCTTTATTCCACAACCCCTTGAGTGCACTGATGCGAGTAGCGAGAGTGGTGGGTGCCCACTGTCTCAGCTGAAGCATCCTGTACTTCTTGACCACCTGCTTGTCGACGTCTTCAAGCCGTATGTCACCTAATGGGCCTGTGGCCTTTACCCAGTTCTTGTAAGTCGAGTCCTGTATTGGATACAGCTCTCGCATCTCCTGCATCAGGTCGGTGAGTTTCATAGAGGTCATTTGGTATATAAGCAACGCCTATCGTTAAGCTACTAAAAAACCCCCTGGTGTGGGGGCTTGTGTTGTGCTAACGGAGAGGGTCGGATTCGAACCCTACGTTTTGGCGTCACTGAGGCTAATCTAGCACGTCAAGTACTTAAGAACAATCAGCTGTGCTTATGAATTGCCATTAAAGTTTTCCACAGGCTATCTGTGGTCATCTCACTTTCCATTTTTCTTTTTCTCAAACTCTGCTTCAGCTGCTTTGCCAGCTACATAAGCAAGTGCTGGGTCACGATTTACGTTTAAAGGCTCACCATTAGTATTTAAAAATTCTTCATTCCATCCTTCATCACCGAAAGTATCCTGAAAAATATCTCCAGCCATTCTACGTTTGCCACTAGCATCATTTAGATATTTACCAGAGCTATACCCGCCAAATGTAAGTCCGCCGTCCATTGCATTGTTGCGTAATACTATTATTTTAACTAACTATTTACTATTTCTTGCTGACTTGCCGGCGGCTTTAGCTTTAGAGGTGTTTGGTGTTACCTTTTGTCCACGCTTTGAAGCGGCACGTTTCTTAGCATCAGTAGCAGTCTTTTCCTTAGCGCTAAGTTTACCCCAAGCTTTCTTGGGCAAGTAACGTTTAGTAGAACCATCTGACTGCTTGGCTTTATCACCAGCACCGTCTTTCGTTTGCCACTTTTCTTTGCCCCATTTCTTGAGCTTGTTGTCTTTAGCAGCAGGTTTTTTACCTTCGTATTTGCCACCACTATCTTTGTAATACTTAGTAGCTAGTTGCATAGCACGAGCACTGTGCTTGCCACCCATCTTTGCTTTGGCGCGAGATTTTGCGGCGGCCCATTTCGCTGGATCTTTCTTCTTAGCAGTTCCGTCAGCCATTACTTTTTACCTTTGCTATGTTTACAACCGCAATTACCTTTAGGTTTAGCGGGTTTCTTTTTCTTTACAGTAGCCATTAGCATTTCCAACGCTTACGCGCTGCCTTACCACGTTCGCCATTCCAGCCACGAGAGCGAGCACAGAATGATTTCTTACGTGCACCAGCTTTAGTACCAGGCTTACCGTTAGGTGCTGGTGCTTTTAAGTTACTACCAGTTTCACGATTGATTTTATCACGACCTTTTTGTGTTAGGCCGGCACCTTTTTTAACAGAAAGTTTACCACCGCTTTTAACGGTCACACCTTTCATTGCACCTTTCTTTTTACTTTTAGTTGCCGGTTTGGCCTTAGGCTTTGCCGCAGGTTTAGCAGCCATAACAATATTTATGAACTCTATATTTATTGTAATGGGTCTGGTTTACCTTCTAATATTAGAACTGCACGCTTATAAAAGTAACTGTCAGTCTTATCCGCTTTCTCAAGTGCATCCTTAACTTTCTTCCAATTATCTAGTTCCCGCTTATCCATTTTCTGTAATTGATAGATGTTCCATCTCGGCGTGCATCTGGTCACTTAGTGCACATACTTGAGCACAAGCACCCATGATTAATCCACGTTGATTTGGGCTGAGGGGAGCAGTTTCAGCATCTTCTGATAAAACATTGCCGATATCTCCTAGTGCCATAATAATTGCTGGCAGCCCCCATTTCTCTACTAAGTTATGAAGCACAGACAGAAGTGGATTCTCTCCACTTTCTACTGCTTTCCAAAATTCAGTGCGCTCTTCAATGGTCATTAGTATAGCCCTTTAATACTATTGTAAGCGTTAGAATGCTGTAAGTTGATATTAACTATATGTCACAGATTAGCAAGGAAGACTTTAAGAACTTCTTTAAGTATTACAAAAGTGAAGCACAGCAAGAAGCTGGTGTTGAAATTTTATATGACCAGATGCGTGATGTACTTAAGTCTGATAGCCACGACTGGATTAAAACGTACCGTAATAAGCCTCAGGTTACAAGCAGCAACCCCTTAGATGTTCCGTATCAAAGTCAGAATGATAACGCTAGCGGCACTGGATACCGTGAGTGTTTCTCCAGTAGCTGCGCAATGGTCGCAATGTATTACGGCAAGATTGAGAATGATGATGCTTATAACTTAGTGCGTGAGAAGTATGGCGATAGCACTAATGCACAAGCACAGGTAAGAGCACTGCAGTCACTGGGCCTTGAGGCTAACTTCATTAGCAACGGCTCTACATCTGACTTGAAGGCAGCAATTGATGCTGGACGCCCTGTACCTGTCGGTTGGTTACATCATGGCTCGTCTTCCGCACCAAGTGGGGGTGGCCATTACTCCGTCGTCATTGGCTACAGCGATAAAGCTTGGGTAATGAATGACCCAAATGGAGAGGCTTCGTTATTTGCTGGTGGCTATACTAACAACACTGATGGTTCTAACCAGAGCTACAGCTTTAAGAACTTCAATCCTAGGTGGATTGTTGAAGGTGAGGGCTCAGGTTGGTATATGGATATCCGTGACCCTGGCGCAAAAAAGTAGAAGCGGGCACTCATGTTACTGAGCCTACCCGCACTTCACAAGTCGGCATTGACCTTATCAAATCATTTGAAGGTCTAAGACTAGAGAGCTATTACTGTGCTGCTGATGTACTCACGATTGGATATGGTCATACTTCAAGTGTTTATGAAGGTCAGACGATTACGGAGCACGATGCTGAAGAACTATTACGTAAAGACCTTATGTGGTTTGAGCAGGAGGTATGCCGATTGATTAATGGGCCACTTACTCAGAATGAGTTTGACGCTATTGTCAGCTTCACGTTTAATGTAGGTAGCGGTGCGCTATCAGATAGCACCTTCCGCCGTCGTATGAATACAGGCGAAGATAAAGCTACGTGTTTCCGTGAAGAGTTTCCACGCTGGGATAATGGCGGCCTCGCTGGATTAGTCCGTCGTAGGGATGCTGAAGTAAAGCTTGCTACTAGTTAATGAAGCGATTAACGACTGCTAAACGCTTCACAATCTTAAGAGATTATCAATAGCCAGAACTTTCGCCATCTTCATCTGAGATAGCGTAGGTGTTATCAGCTTCACGCTCATACTTTTTAAATCCTGCTTGATATTCGGCTTGGGCTTTAGCGTTAGCAATAGCTGCATCAAACTCAGCAGCTGTATTTTGAAGCTGGTCTTCTACCCAGCCAACAAGTGTTGCTTGTGTTACTTCTGCTACAGCAAAGTCACCAGCAGGAGTTGCTAGCACGTGAGTGTTACTGATAGCACCGTCAGCATTGGTGTATACCCAATCGACTGAAACGATATCGTCGTTAGCGTCTGCTACAAAGCAATTTACAGAGAAAGGCATTGGTATTATGTATCAATCTCTATTATTCTAACGTCAGCTATCAGCGGTTGAAGTGCCTTTAAGTGCGGTTACTTCTGCTTCTAGCGATTGTATTAGAGCATTTTGTTCTGATACAGCACCAATGAGTTTCATAATGAGTGCATCTTGAGATAGACCTTTGTAGCTGTCATCTACTTCTTCAGTGACAGCTTCTGTGATAACCCTACCTTTAGGACCAATGACAGCAGGAGTAATCTCCATCGTCTTAGTGCGATTGATGTCTTTAACAAGAGAAGGGCATACTTCTGCTACTTCCTGAGCAATCAGACCAAGCTGACGTTGTGAGCGAATCTCTTCGTTCAGTGGTGCATCATCGTTCCAGTCGTAATTCTTCAGCAGCTTTCCAAGAGCTACGACATCAGCTAACTGAGGATTAGCAGGTGTGATGTTCTCTTTGAAACGTGCGTCAGAAGGTGGAACAACTGTTGCTGTGACGGTGCCAGTAAATGAGGCAGTTCCATCGGAGAACATTCTAATTTGATTTACGCCGCCGTTTTGTGCAGTGAAGATTTCAGAATATCCTGTCCTGCTAACAAGGAATCGAGTTGCAGTATGAAACTGACCATCACTAGCTACGGTGCCAGCAAATGAGGCGGTGCCGTCATTCTCAAGCTTAATTGTGGCACTAGTTGTGTCACCATTGATAAAAACTGATCCTGTATTTCTAACTAAAAATTTAGGAGTCTTTATGCCACCATAATCTGAATAAACTCGAAGTGGGAATCTATCCAATAGAGTGCCTTTGTAGTAAATCTCAGCAATACCACCGTCTGCGATAAAAGAATCTCTCGTTGTCACTGTGCCAGCAAACGTGGCGCTGCCATCGGCTCCAATACCTGCCATTAACGCACTTCCGTTCCAGTGAGCAAATGCTTGATTAGCACCACTCAATCTTGTTCCGACATAAGTAATCTCTCCAGGAGCGTCTGATCCGTACTCGACTCGATACCCAAAATCGCCCACACTAGAAGGGTTGACATTAGTACGAGTAACACCACCAGCAAACGTGGCGCTGCCGTCCGCATCTAGCGTGATTTTCGGCGCTGAGGGTAGGGTTCCGCCGATCTTTACGTCTCCCGAGCTGTCAATATGCAACCGCCCCGTAGGGGTCGACGCACCATCGGCAGTAGTGGAGAACACTAGGCGAGTTGGCATTGAAGAATTATTTGTCCAAGTTCCGCCATCTCTTTCTGCACCTATTGCTGCGCCAGCCAAGCTTGCCGTGTTGCCTGAAGTGCCGTATCGAATATTTCCTAACGTATTACCATCGGCAGGACTTGAAGTGCTTGATTCCAGGACCAAAGTTCCTGCGGCGTTTCCATCATTTCGTCCAGAAATAACAACTCGTGTATTGCCAGAATAAGTAGACGTACCCACCAACAGCCTGCCTGAGTCGTCGATTCTCATCTGCTCCGTAGCAGATGGGCCCGTTCCAAATGCCAACTCAACATCAGCAGACAGTTTTACATTGCCTGTTGCGTGATGGAATCTCGCGGAACCAGTGCTGCCGTCTGAGAAAATGGCGCTCACCTCCCCGTAAGTGGGGATAGTTGCTGCTTGAAGTACGGCTAATTTTGCGTAAGAACTTGGGCTTGCCGTTCCAATCCCAACGAACTCCGCAGTGGTTGGATATAGGTTCGTACCTGTTTGCGTCCATGCCCCAGCACCGCCAGCAGCAGCGTCGACGTAATCCTTGGTTGTTAATGTTGTACCGCCGTCACCTGCAACCGTTGAAGCTGAGGTTACTTTTGCGGTAAAGGAGGCACTGCCGTCCGAATTCAGCAGAATGTTTGGAACTCCTGCTGTGGCGCCGACATTGACATTTGAAAATGCACCTCGACCATCACCATAAATTGAGGCGAATACAAATCCACCATATCCAGCCTGGAAGCAGCCAGCATCTGATGCTGTAACCATAGATTGAATAACCTGTTTGAAATAGGCGCTGCCATCCGTTGCATTCAGCGTAATTTTATCGGTACCTAATGTAAGGTTGCCGGTCATATTATCGCCAGTTTTATTGACGTAAATATCATTAAATACAACAGATGATGCTACCCATTTTTCATTATTTGTCCATATATAAGTTACACCATTAGTGCTTTTAGCTGGTGTGCTATCTGGACTGAATTCATTCAGTGGTGTTTGTAAAGCGGGGTTAGGAAAATTTAAGGCCATTGTCAGTTAGCTCCTTCGAGTGCGGTAAGTCTTGCCTCAAGGGAGGCTTTTGCTGTTTCTAGCGATTCAATACGTGATGCTGCTGTTTGTAATGTAAGAAGCAATGCTTTTACATCAAGCACGGGACCATTGTAGACCTGTGTTTCTACACCTTCACTATCTGTTGTTGTGGTGTAGTTAGCAGGGTTATCTGCTTCTAGGTTGAAGGTGACGTTATCTGCTGTGACGTTGCCAGAAAAAGTGGCAGATCCGTCATAATTTATCTTAGTAGTTGCATCGCTACTGCTTAACGTAGGAGCGATTTCAAATGCTAAATTTGAACGCGCAGGGTTGCCGTCAGCATTTCCAATATAAACAGCTGCCAACGTTGAATCAACATTTCTTACGTTTACAAATTCTGATGTTGTCACACTTTTGCTGAACGTGGCGCCGCCGTCCGCAGAGATAGTACTTGTGGCAGAAGTATTGCCTCCAGTAGTAGTAAAACCTTGAAATACTGGTGAAGTGCCTGAAGCAGCCGACCCAGCAATTAGTCCAGTGTTATAGAGCCTTGAGCCGGTATTTTTAGACCCGCTTGGGTCACCGCCTGCCTGAACAAGAACATTACCAACAACAGACCCATCGTTATACAGACCGATATTCGGCGCTGAGGGTAGGGTGCCACCAATCTTTACGTCACCCGAGCTGTCGATTCGTAGGCGCTCATCGTTACCGGGGCCTGTAAAGAAATTGATATAACCACTGGCGTTGTCAGCAGTAAACCCAATTCCTTCAGGTTGGTGGGAATAAACAAAAGCTCCATTCGGCCTGATTCCAGCGTATGCATTATAATTTGTCCCTCCGATTCCAAAGCTAGCGGTCTTAGTGCCGTTGCTTGCAAGGAACGATGCATTTGCACCAGTCCCAGCGTTGGCATTTGTAATCTTTATTGCTCCAGTAGTATTTACCGAACTCGATGCTTCAACAGGACCAGCAAACGTGGCGCTGCCGTTGGAGTTCATCACAATCTTCGCCGATGAGTCACCTGTCGTATACCCTTCAAAAATTATGCCGCCCGCTCTTGCGGCATAGATTTTTCCAATAGACTGAAGACGTACACCACTTGCAGTGCCAGACGCAGGTTGACCACCCGCATATACATCAGTGCTTGACTTAACATCACCAGCAAACGTGGCGCTGCCGTTCGATGCCAGCGTGATATTCGGCGTGCCTGGGAGGGTGCCGCCGATTCTAAGCGTTCCGTCTATTTCGATCCGAGCAACCGGGGTAAAAGTATCGGATAGTAGATCATAGGCTTGAACCTGAAATGAACCTGGTTCAGCTATCCCGACGTTTACTTGTCCTTCTCCAGAGAGGTTAACGATACCAAATCTATTTTTATCGTTGCCAGCATCAGTTACAAACCTTGAATCAAAACCAACATATGCCAGGTCAAGTCGCCCATCGGTTGGTCTTGCAATGCGTAATTTAGGAAAAAGGGTAGAAGCTCCTAAATCTAAAGTTGAACCAGTAAACGTACCGCTGCCGTCCGTAGCATTTAGCGTGATTTTATCCCCGCCGATGACAACATTATCTGTTGCTACTTTAGGTTCTAAATCATTACCGTTCTTATCCCATAGTGTTGGTTCACCATCTTCACCATCTTCGCCGGTGCCTGATGGACTAGCTTCTACCCATTGTGAGGAATCAACATCCTCGTAGAACATATACAGTCTACCGCTGTCATTACTTGAGTCCCACCACAAGTTACCGGGTTCTGGGTCTAGTGGTGGTGTATCTCCGACGTGAATATTAGCGTTACTATCTTGGGCGTATTCACCAGTTATACCTTGCCAGTACCCGTTGGGTGGCGTACCAACGTATGTATAGACAACACCATTGGTGCCGGTCCATACTTGACCATCAACAGTAGCGACTGGAAAATCTAACTTAGCCATTATTTAAAGACCTTTGATATTAATATTTTAACTGTTATCAAGCAGCATCTTTTAGTGCTTGAACTTCAGCTGATAGTTCAGCTACTGCACCAATGAGTTTCATAATGAGTGCATCTTGAGATAGACCTTTGTAGCTGTCATCTACTTCTTCAGTGACAGCTTTTGTGATAACCCTACCTTTAGGACCAATGACAGCTGGAGTAATCTCCATTGTCTTGGTGCGGTTAATGTCTTTTACAAGAGACGGGCAGATGTCTTCTACTTCTTGTGCGACAAGACCTAGCTGACGAACAGAACGTAACTCTTCGTTTACTGGTGCTTCATCAGTCCAGTCGTAGTTTTTAAGTAGACCGCCAAGTGCAACTACATCAGCTAACTGAGGATTAGCAGGTGTGATGTTTTCTTTGAAACGTGCGTCTGAAGTGCCGACAGTTGTGCCGTTAATTTGACCAGCAAACGTGGCGGATCCGTTCCAGTTGAATTGAATTGTGGTGTTAGCGGTATCTCTTTGCTCAAAGCTTATAGTACCTGTCGATTGATTTTGATAGTTATAAATTCCAGCTTGGTTTGTTGTAGGATTGGCCCAGAGATAACCATCAGTCTTAACATTGCCAGCAAAATCGGCGTTGCCGTCATTCCCAAAACTAATGACCTCACTGTCTGAAGAGTTTATCAGCTTAAAACTCTTGCTTGTACCAACCGAGCTGTCGGAGTAAAGATAAATCGCCCCTTCTTTATAGACTTCTACGCCAAAGTTAGATGCTCCTGCCCCTGGACTCCCAAACCTAGCGCTGCCGTCTCCGTTTATGACTGATGTTTGATTACCACCACTATCAGCTCCAACAAAGATAGCACCACTATTTCTGGCGTAATAGTAATTATCAATTACGGTAACTTGACCAGCAAACGTGGCGCTGCCGTCCGTTGCGTTGAATTCAATGGGTTGACCTGTTGTCCCAATGTTGGCACTGTTTGTGGTTAAAGCTAAAACGTTATCAGATGGCTTGTTCATGTAAACCCCGTTTTCCGAAGCGTTCTTCAGAAAAATCCAACCATTTTCTCCAGCGTTTTGGCTTCCAACCTGAAAGTTTGTATTACTTGCAGTGATCCCACCAGCAAACGTGGCGCTGCCGTCTTCAAAAATTTTGGTGGTTGGTACACCTGTTGAACCAGTACCAGCAAATACCATGCCAGCAGATTTTTTGTTCTGGGCGAAAATAGTCGCAACATTGGTGCCGGGATCATTATCAGTTCTGGCAATAATTGCGTAACCGTTATTAGTAGGTTTGTCAGCATTTATATTTACAGTCCCAGCAAACTCGGCGCTGCCGTCGTTGTTGAAGCCGATTACTTGATCAACTCTGTCATTACCGCCGTTATAAACCGTGTAGACACCAGAGACTGTAGGGCCATCTCTCCGGCTAGAGATAGAACCTACTTCACGAAGTTGAACTCCACCTGTGACTGTTTGTCTATCTCCTACATTTAACTCGCCAGCAAAATTCGCGCTGCCGTCCGTAGCATTCAGTGTAATTTTATCGGTGCCTAATGTAAGGTCACCGGTCATGTTATCGCCAATTTTCTTGACGTAACGGTCGTCTAATGTACCGGACTGGTTGTCACCACCGTCTGGGTCAGGAATGACACTAGGGTTCCAGTTATCGGGACTAGCGTCAACCCATTGCTGTGAATTACCGTCATCGTAATACACATATAGTCGTCCATCAACTGGGTTATACCATAGGTTGCCGGGTAAAGGGTCTGACGGAGGAGTAATATTTGACGGAATTTCTACTTGACCGTCATCTGAAATATTATTTACACCAGCAATTCGGATGATATTATTATTACTATCTTTAATGAATATTGCTGGATCATCAGTATTGTAATTAACGGCTAACTCGCCGTATTCCATCTGGGGAGCTGTTGGTTCCTTAGCTGCATTGTTCTCTAGAACATTACTGCGCTTTAACTGAATTTTCATTGCTAATAAGCCGAGTTAACTGGATAATAATCCTCAGTTAATTCTAACAATTTAGTATGCTCCACCATCAATTACTGATGTTGGCAGCCACTCATTTCCATCCCATTCAAGATGATCTCCCTGATTCACTCCATCAGGCAGTGAACCAGTATTCAGATCGGAAACTTTAAGTTTATAGTGAATTGAAGTTTCCGGCCTCTGAACAATTAGAAGATCAGTAGCTTTTATTGCCATTATGCGTTAATGTCGGTAAGACCTGAGAAATCGTAAGGACAGAAGACACCTTGGTTGACTCCAATCGTTGTGTCTTTTTCTTTCGGGTTATCTGGTGATGATTTAGGAACTGTAAGAATCTGTAGAGCATTGGTAACAATGTCTGTTCCATTTTCTGTGATTGAAACAATTGCTTCTGAAGGAAGATTATCAATTGCTTCTTTCAGTTGAGAAGCATCAATAACAGCACTACCACCTGACGTTCCATTTGAAATGTCACTGACACTTGCTACTTGGACAACACCGTAATCAGCATCAGATGCGGTTTTGATTTCAAGTACAACAGGACCAGTCGTCGGTGCAATCGACAGAGCAGCGTTATTGTTTGCGTCTGTTGTCGTAACGGAACTGACACCACCTGGTGCTAGTTCCAGTGCGGCGATGTGATCGTTGGTATCTTTCAGCAAATCAGCTGTAACAACAGCACGTTTGTCAGCTGTGCCAGTTGTTGCGTCAACGTCAGCCGCTTCTGCTAGACGATGAACAGCACCGTCTGTTCCTTTACCATCACCGCTGGTGTTGGCTACGGTTAGTGTCCGTGCTTCAAGAATAGAAATCACGGGGTTGACTTGATCACCATCCTCTTCCAAAGGAAGTGTGGCGGTAATGCCTGTCATTGTTCCGCCTAGCGCATCAGTCGCAAGCAGAATCCAGTTCGCATTATCACCGTCATAAACAATTCGGTCGCCTTTGAGCGCTTCAGTTTCGCCATTCTGCATGACCCAACCAGCAGCAATTGCTGGACAGGCCACCATGACGACATACATGTCGCCGTTGTTAGCGGGCAAAGCAACGTTAGGGAGGTCGCCAACAGGTGATTGATCCTGAGCCGAAGGTGCGTAGTTAAGGTCTACGCCACCACGGAAATTAACAGCACCAGACTCTGCCTCAATTTGTGTAATGAGGTCATCTAGTTTTAAACTATAAAGCTTTTTGTCTGTTTGGCTTTGTACTACAAACAGATCAGTTCCTTCAAGAGCCATTATTCATCGTAGCCGAATGTATGCTGTTACTATTATAACTATGCTTTACGTGAGTTAAGCAAAGTAATATCCATCGATGTATCTACTCTGTATCCAGTACCTTGAGGAACTGTATCTACAACGATTGGAGGAATACCATCGTAATCTACGATGTTTGCTCCGCCACCACCACCTCCACCAGCACCTGGAATTTCGTCAGGAATACTGATGCGATATGTCGGTGGGCCAGATGGATGAGATGGGTCCACCACGACATACATTCTGTTGTAAGCGTATTCAATTGTTCCAGGTGGAGGATTAGCCATAGCTCTACTCTTTCGTTACCTTCATTTTATCTGATATATCTAAATCACTGATTCCTTGAACCACTAGTTGTTTGACAGCTATTTCAAGCAAGTGCTGATACTGTGTAAATAAACGTGTCACGTTAATAAGCTGCTTGCGTAATTCATCAATGTTATCGCAGTGATTGATTTCGTCATTGATCATACGAAGGCGAAGTTCTTTCTCCATACTGATTTCAAAGTCTTCTTTTGAGAACATACTTTACTCCTTATTTGATAGTGCTGAGCCAGTAAGCAATGCAAGAGTAGTAGCAATCATTACGTTGAATGTTTGCTCGTATCTTTCACCTATCTTAGGACAACTTTTCATTCCACCGTTGTTTGCGCAATAATAAAAGCCCGCCCCAAAGAGGCAGGCTTGAAATGTAAAAATTCCCGCTAACATTTGTAGTAGGAATTTTTGTCTATTCATTTGTTATCAAAGTGCGGCGACACGAGTCTGGAAGTCACCGAAGTCAGATGAGGCTGCAACAACTGTTTGGAATGCAGTAAGCGTCAGTGTTTCAGCAGCAATCTTTGTCTCGACTTCAGTCTCAAGTTCTTGGAGAGCAACCTTGAGAACAACGCTGTCGGTAATGGTAGAACCCGTAAAGGTACCAAGGTTGACTGCGTCCTTAGCAACACCGCTAAGTGTTACCAAGTTATCAACGTGAGCTTCGTTAGCATTCACCAAGCTAGTGACGTTAGATAGACCGTTGATGTCATCGTTCAATGCATCAGCGATTTCACCCAAGGTATCAAGACCAGCAGGTGC
>WLWG01002083.1_pt1 | contig 16034 bp, 9 predicted proteins | sample 6712871 | NCBI WGS metagenome assembly WLWG01 (sample SAMN12718693, study PRJNA515312) | sponge metagenome | isolation source: marine sponge | host: Mycale hentscheli | place: New Zealand: South Island, Marlborough, Capsize Point | collected 2003-05-01
ATCTTTGAAGAGTTGGGTAGACCTTCTTCTTTATCTATTCCTGCTGTTTCTTTCTGGGTAAGAAATAACATAGGATCACTTAACAATTACATCAATACCTCCTTTTCATTAAGAGGTACAGATTTTGAAGTCGTTAGAACTGTAGACAACTCAGAAGTGGAGATAGATCAAAACGCCAAAGCTGTACTTAAAAAAATGTACATAGTCCACTACTATGATCAACAAATAAGAACGCAGTTAGCCTCTTCTGATAATGTGACTGAAGTTAGTCAAGATGGAATGACGGTCAGAAAAGTCAATAAAGGAGAAATTGTTAGACATCTATCAACAATCAAGAAGCAAGAAGATGAAGAGCTTAGATATCTAATAAACGCTTACAAAACAAATGAAGCAGCACCCAGACAAGTCGCTGGAGACGATACTCAAGAAGCTACTTGGTACAGTGATAGCGTAGGAACCGACGCAGAGAAGTTTAGAAAAAATAACTATCTACTATAAACGACATGGCAAGCCTTTTAAGCAGCACTGAGAAAAGTACTTTAACAGGCATCCTTGGAGATCATTTTGATACTTTCAAGGAAGATATCGTTGTTTATCAAAAACCTATAAAGCTTGCGACAGATATAAACATTGATTTCTTGTATGGATACGGTCCAGTTTCAAATCCTACGAATTATAGCTATACTCAAGTATCAGGTGTTTTTAGCGCGTTAATAAATAGGGGCGGTGCTCCTAAAGATGATGCCCATTTAGCGGGTCCAAATATCCAATTACCTGAAGACGAGGTGACTATTAAAGTCGAGCAAGCTACAAGAGACTATCTAAAACAAGCTCAAATAGAAAGAGTAGATGTAGGTGCAAAAAGCTATAACGTTCATTCTACAGATAAGGAAGTAAATTTCTTAACTAAAACTTATTACGTATTTAATTTAAAGGAGACAGAGTAATATGTCTCGAAGAGTAAAGTTAAATACAAAAGATATAGCTAAAAAGGTCTCTAGGTCGAAAAAATTTAATAGAGCATCCGAGCAAAACGCTCGAAGAAAATTTGAAATAGAAATAAAGAGATTACTAGCAGATTTTGACACTGATCCAGTTACGCAAGAATTAAGAAACAAAGCTAGCGCGTCTAACATAAGCGGCACTTTAATGGGGCTAAATACTAACTTGTTCCATTATATAGGTTTTTACGCCTCGGATAATCCAGAGGAAGAGTTAAGAAATTATTTAAGAAGTTCGATTATTTTATCGAAAAAAGGTACAGTTAATGTAGTTGGAAGGAAGCCTAGAGTAGAATACAGGGTCACAATTCCTAGTAACGACGCAATAAAGTCTGTAACTAAAATGCCGTGGAGTAGCAAAAGCTGGGCTTTTGGAGTTGAAACAGGCATAGATGGGTTTAATTATTTTTTAAATTTAAAATCTAGAAAGAGTAGATCAGGTAAGGGTATACAATCTAAGTTTGTTGTTAGAGAAGGCGGTTTTAGGCCGAGAGCTTATATAACCACAATGTTACAACGGTTTATTAGCAGATTTGGTAAATAAAATGGATGTACAATACGAAAATAAAGTGATGAGCAGCTTACTTTTGTATGCAGATCATATGATTTGCAAAAAGGGTAACGCTTATTCTAATACTTCTAGCTTCTTTTACGAAACCACACAGACTTACTCTAATTTATATAATTATTCTACCCCTTATAAACAGATAGTATCTGACCACTCTATATCTGGAGCTAATCAGCTTTCAGGGGTATATCTAGATGGAAGCTTTAAAAATATAGGAGCTTCAAATTTACAGTCTATCAATCATAATCAAGGTATCGCTTATTTTTCCTCTCAAGTAACAGGAGCGAATAGAGTAAGTGGAGATTACGCAGTAAAAGACTTTAATTTTTATTTAAGTAATAGACCAGAAGAAGAAATTTTATTTGAAACAAAGTATCATTTAAGGCCAAAAGTCAACGAAACCCTAACTGGACTTAAACCTGATCAAATTACATATCCCGCTATTTTCATAAAAAGTATAGGAGGAACCAACGTTCCTGCTGCTTTTGGAGGCTTAGATAAGACTATAATTGACGCCAGATGCATAATTTTGGCTGAAAGTGCTTATCAATTAGATGCCGCTGTTAGTATATTGAAGGATATGGTCAAAACTAAAGTATGTTTTGTGCAAAATGATCTTCCTTTTAACGCTTTAGGGGCTTATACTGGTACAGCTTATAATTATACGGGATTATCCGCTCCTAAAACAGGAAGCGAGGACTTTATTTTTATAGATGAGGTAAATGTTTCTAAAAACATAGGTACAGCAGGAGGATATAAAAACCTAAACCCTGATATATACAACGGTTTCGTGGACTTTAACCTCAATCAGTTCAGATATCCTAGAAGATAGCAAAAAAATAAATAAACTGTTCACAAAATCAGTAAAATAATGTAATTTAAACAAAGGGATTTTATAATATGGCTACAAGAAAACGTATTATTTACCAGAGTCAGGCAGTTTATGCTAGTACCGCATCGTACAGTGGTGACCTTACGGGAGATGGGTCTATTAGTGGGCTTCAGAGGGTGCAAAGCGCAAACTATTCTTTTAATATCGCGAGACAGGACGTCAATCAGTTCGGTCAATTAGCGGCAATCGATAGGATTATTACTGATGCTCCTACAGTATCTTTCGATACGTCGTATTATATGGCTAACTTTACTAATGAACGTACTCTAGGGTTTAATGTTGCTCCAAGTGGAGCAGCAATATCAGACTTTAAATCTGCCGTAACAAATATAATTAGCACAGGCGCTGTTGATTCTCAAAAAAACTATTTTATTCTTACTACTAAAGAAGGTACTGACGCAGTAGATGATCAAAATTCAGGAGACTACGAAAGTATAATTGGAATTGGAAATGGATTCATAACTTCTTATTCTACGGAAGCTTCTGTAGGTGGTCTTCCTACCGCTTCAGTTTCTGTCGAAGGGCAAAACATGAATTTTGTTAATTTGCCTTATACTGGAGGTGGCGTAAACGCTGGTACAACTGACTCAGCTGTCCCTGCTAATGGTTTTGTTACCGGTACTGCAGCTCAAGGAAATAAATTGATTTCTATATCTGGAGAAAGCCCAGCTGTTAATCCAACGAATGGCCAGAAAGTTGGGAAGTATATCAATCTTCCAGTATCTAGCGGTAGCGCACCGGGATTGGGTGAAGAAGCTACTGGATTTAATGCTATCAGTACTCTTCGTCCCGGAGACATCACTTTAACTTTAAGTAAAAAGGCTGGAGACCAAGTGAGTGGCATCTCTGATGCGGCTCAAATTATGGGGTTCCCCGACTACGCAGGAGCTTCCATAGCTAATTCTCACATTCAAAGCTTTAACTTAAGTTTTGACTTAAGTCGTTCGCCTATACAAAAATTAGGTAATCGTTTTGCTTTTGCTCGTGCCATTGATTTCCCGGTTAATATTAGCTTAAGTGTCGATGCTATCTTATCGGACCTTACATCAGGTTCTCTTGCCGATATAGTTGATTGTGATGACGAATTTGATGCTCAAATAAGCATGAAGGATCCAGAATGTGTTCCGGGTAGTTCTGATGTAGGGGCTGGAAATCAGATTATATGTAATTACTTCTTGAAAGGCCTCAAATTGGATAGTCAGTCTTTTGCTGGGGGAATTGGAGATAATAAAAGTGTTACTCTTGATTTTACTTCTCAAATTGGGGGACCTGAACAATCCGGTCACGGAGTATTCATGAGTGGATTTTATTCTCAAGGGGATACTGCTCAAACAAATGGAGTTTGGACCTAGTATTTAGCAAAATAATTATACTAAAAACGGCCACTGCGTAGCGGTGGTCGTTTTTTTTGTATTTTTGTGTAATTATGTATAAGATATAAGGTAAAGGTATGTCTAAGGAAGAAGGTAAGGATAGGGATATTGTCAATAATTTTTTCGCATTTCAAACTCAGCGAAAAATAACTAATCTATATAAACAATTCTTCTTCATTTTAGAAGATCTTCAAGCTAGTGGGGTTAAAATCCCGGAAGAGCAACACCAAAGAATCCGCAAAAGAATTCTTGATTTAGGAAATGACACAATCCGAGAATTAGAGGAATATTTTGAAAAATTTATAGAATATAATAACAATAATAATAAACAAAAATGAAACGTATATACGAATTCACTTTCGACAAGGAAGAAACTGTAAAAGAACAATCAGTAGAAAAGAAAAAAGATGGGACAGAAGTAACTACTGCTAAAGATGTTAAAAAAATGACCCCTCATAAATTTTTTCTGCGTCGACCAACTCGTGCCATGACGGATGAGGCGGAGTTATATTATGGCGTAAGGTTAGCGGAAGGAATAAAAGCTGGTCTTTTAACTCGAGCTTTATTGGAAAAACGTTTTGAAAACGACGGAGGAGTAAGAAGTGATGATGAAAATAAACAATACGCTGATGTTATTGCTAAGCTTCAAGATTTTCATAAAGAGCAAGTAAAAATACTAGAAATAGATGAAGAAAAAAGAACTCCTACTCAAAAGAAAAAACTCAAAGAACTAGAAAAAGAAATTAAACCTGCTCGTAGAGAACTGAGAGACCTTCAACTTATGGAGGATAATCTTTATGAGGAAACAGCGGAAAGTAGAGCACGTAACAAAGTTATTTTGTGGTGGATGCTCCATTTGGCTTATCAAGATAAAGAAGGCGCAGAAAATCCATTTTTTGGAGATGGAGATTTAGATTCTCGTTTTGATAAATATGACGAAATAGACGAAGGTGATGATGCTTTTCCTATCAGTGTAGCAAGAAAATTTGCTTACTATGTTAGCTTTTGGTTTGTTGGTCGTCCTAATAGTCAAGAAGAATTTCAAAGCATGATTGATATGGCTCTTAAGATAGATGAGGAAGAGGAATCTGCTTCTAATGAAAAAGAGCCTAGCAAAAAGAAAAGCTAAGTAAAATTTTTGACAAACGTCTGTCAAGAATAAAAACATAATGGAAAACTCAGGGCTAAAAGTTATTTTTTCTGAGATTCTTCGTGGGTATACTTTGGTCGAGAACAAAGACTTTGGTAAAATTAAGATAAAACACTTTAATAATTTTGATTCGGCTGAATTAGATATTAAAAATAGATATTTTTATGAAAAAGCGCGAGATCAGGGTCTCCCTACTAGAGAGCAAAAAATAGAATATCTTTTAAAGGAAGATATCTGGGACGACAAGAAGAATAAAGAAATACTTAATTTGAAAACTATGATCGCGGGTTTAAAAAACTCGAAATCAAAAGTGTTTCTTCAGGCTCATATAGATGACATAAATAGACAGCTTGAAGAGAATCAATTAAAACTTGCCCATTTAGAAATACAAAAAGAAGAATTAATAGGTTTTTGCGCCGAAAACTATGCTCAAAGGAGAATAAACGAGCATTATATGCAAAAAGCTATTTTAAAAGATAATGGAGAATTTCTTTTGTCTGATGAGGATTTTGAAGATCTTCAACAAGATCAATTAATGGGTTTAATTTCTACTTACAATAAAAACACACGTAAATTTGAATCTCCTAATTTAAAAAAAATATCTTTATCAGGTTTTTTTACTAACCTTTTTTATCTTTGTGAGAACAACGCTTATACCTTTTTCGGCAAGCCTTTAGTTGAGTTAACTTTTTATCAAGTAGAGCTTTTTGGCTATGCGAGGTACTATAAGTCCTTAATGGAGAGCTCTGAGAGTAAAGTCCCTGACGAAGTAAGGCAAGACCCTGAAAAAATAGTAGAATGGTTCGAGTCTTCTAAAAACGCTAAGGAGGTTATGGATAAATCGCAAACAGCAGGAAAAGAAGGTTCAGCAACATCCTTAGTAGGGGCTACAAAGCAAGATTTAAAACGTTTGGGATTGGACAATCCAAATGAAACTATAAGTCTTGCTAAAAAAGCCGCAGAAAAGGGTGGATCCTTAACTATGCAAGATATGATGAAAATTCACGGAGTATAGCTAAAAATAGTGTAATATCCCTTAAGGAATATGGCAAGGGATCAAATAGAAGTCGATTTACTATTAAACGCTAAGAAAGCGGAAGCCACGATTAAGCAAATGAATCGTGAGTTAGGCAAAATGGGTAAAACCATGGGCCAAGCTTTCTCTGGTACAGGTGGCGGCGCGTCTAATAACATTAGAGCACTCGGTACCGGTTTATCAAAAGCTACAGTTCGCGCAGATGAATTTAGCAAATCCTTAGAAGCTTCTAACGCTCGTGTTATAGCTTTTGGAGCTTCAGCGGGATTGATCATGAACGTTGACAGAGCTTTGCGAGCTATGGTTAAAACTACCATTCAGGTGGAAAAAGCCATGGCTGACGTAAATGTCGTCATGAATATTTCTAGCAAGCAGCTTGATCAGTTCGGTAAAGGAATGTTTAAGGTTGCTAAAGAAACTGCTCAAGGATTTTCCACAGTTGCAGAAGCTTCTACTGAATTAGCTCGTCAAGGTTTGGGGATGGAAAAAACTCTAGCCAGAACCAAAGACGCCCTCATATTAACTCGACTTACCGGAATGAATGCAGCAGATGCTGTAAAGTCCCTTACCGCTGCTGTAAACTCATTTAATAAAGAAGGAACTACTTCTTCTCAAGTTATTAATAGAATGGCAAAAGTCGATGCTGCTTTTGCTGTTAGTTCTGAAGATTTAGCTAAAGCTATTTCTCGAGTAGGTTCTTCTGCTGTTGACGCAGGAGTCTCTTTAAATCAATTAATGGCTATTACTACATCTGTGCAGCAAAAAACTGCTCGTGGTGGTGCTGTTATTGGTAACGCTTTTAAAACTATATTTACTCGTATACAGCGAAGTGATGTAAGAAAAACTTTATCAGATATAGGAGTAGCTACAACCGACATGAGTGGTAAAATGTTGGACGGAGTTACCGTTTTAGAAAATTTATCTAAAAGTTTTGGGAGACTTACAAAGGTACAGCAAGCTTCTGTAGCTGAAAGTGTAGCAGGGGTATTCCAAGTTAATATATTGAGGGCTGCAATGTCCGATTTATCTACTAAAAATAGCGAGTATGCAAAAGCTTTAAGAGTTGCAAATAGCGCTACCAATGAAGCTTACAAGAGAAACGAACAACTTAATCAAACTTTAGATGCTTTAGCTAACAAAACCATGGTGAACTTAACCCAAGCTGGGGCAGCTTTGGGTGGAGATTTATTTGGACCTGCAATTAAAAAAGTATTAGGTACTGTAAATAGCACTTTAGAGTCTTTTGGTAAAGGTGGGGCTATGGAGGGAATTGGTCAAACTATAGGTAAAGGTTTGGTAACAGGTATAGGTAATTTTATAGGTGGTCCCGGTTTAATTATAGCTACTGCAGTATTTGGTAAATTAGCCTTAAATTTAAGTAAATTTGCTACTACTGCTTTTAAAGACATAATGGGGATAAATACCGCTGTTAAACAAAGAGCGGCGTTAGAGGAAATTGTTGTAAACACTTTAGCCAGTGAACCTGCCCTGTTACAAAAAGTTAAAATGGGAACATTAAGTGTTCTCGATGTTGAAAAACAAATACTTGCTACAATAAAGCAACAACAAGTCGAAAGAGCCGCGCTAAAGGGGTATGGGGGAGCTATCGCAGGTTCTCTGCACCAAAGGGGAACCCGAGTTGGTTCTAGCGGTAGAGCCTTTAATACAGGTATGGGCAGAATGGGGAAAGCCTCTGGGTTTGTACCGAATTTTGCTAACGCTAATTCAGAAAGAGCGGCGGCAGCGGCGGGAGGATATACCGCTGGAGCAATCAAAACGATGAGTCAGCCCGGTGCTGGAACCATGATGTACAACTCTGCGGAAACTGTTAAACAATTTCCCGGTATGAGTCAAAAGGCTATAATGCCGCCATCAAATAGTTCTGCAGGAGCAAATTATAGATCAACTTTTGGAGCTGCACATGGTTTTGATCCTTATGCTGCAGGGGGATTTGTTCCGAACTTCGCTAGGAGGTTGGACGGTTCTAAAATAGGTATCGCGTTAGGGTTTCAAGGGTCAAAATCTGCTCCTCAATTTTATTCTCAACCAGTTAAAAATCTTTCAGCTATTAAGGGTATAATAAGACCAAACAAGCAAAACGAACAAATACAGTTGTCGAAGGTTCAATCGAAGGCTATTTATAATCCAAGCGAAAAAGAATCTGACGCCGAAGCCATGTTTAAAAATGACCTCAATGAAGCTACGAGAAGAGCTTTAGGTTCAATGGCAGGTAGCATAATCCATCAGTTGGATGTCGATGGAAAACCTGTAGGGCAAGACGATATAAGGAGAGTGCAAAGTGATGCTTTTAAACGTCCTTTGAATCTTCCGGAAGCTTTCGAAGGTCAACTATTCGAAGAGGCTTTAAGGATTGCTGTTGAAGGCGCAAACGTAAAAGACAAGAATGCAAGTTTTGATTTTGAAGAGAATAGCAAACCAAGTAAATTGATGCAGGCCTTGTTTGATGGTTCTAAAGATAGAATAGATGCAAAAAGACAGCAAAGCGCCGCCGATAACATGGTTAATAAATTTTTGAATGATAGCCTATCTAACAAGCCTGTTTTGGGTGATAGTGCAAAGGGGGCTTTTGCAAAACTTAACACAGGAATAAGGCGAGGAAAGATAGCTCAACTTGAGCCTTTTCTTAACTCTTCAATACGTCAAAAAACGTCTCAAAAAAGGAGCCGAATGACAAACGCAGCGCTAGGTTTTATTCCTAATTTTTCTTCTCCTTTAGGTTCTTCCGTAGGAAGAGAGATGGCGGCGGGAATTCCTGCTTCTGCTATTAGAGTAGGATCTAGCCCTGCTTTACGTTCCTCTAAAAACCCTTCGGGTTTAGGTGTTTATAACACTAAAGACGAACCAATGGGTTTAAATCAGGGTATTAGTAGATCTAGGTCGATGGGGATTAATCCTAAAAGTCATGGAGCGGCAGGAGGATTTGTACCTAATTTTAACTTAAACGAAGCTTTGGGAATGGGGAGTAATTCGCAAGCTAAATTTTCAAAAGCCGCTACAACTCAAGAAAAAGCAGCCAAAACTAATAACCAAGCTTCAGATAAACTAAATAAAGGAGCAGATAAGATGATGATGGCTGGCATGATGATTAATATGGCACTAAGTGGTGCAGGGGGCGCTATGGGGGCAAGCGAGAAAGTTCAAGGTGGATTAAATGCTGTAAGTAATATAGGCGGTATGGCTATGATGGGTGCAGGATTTGGTCTTCCGGGAGTAATTGCAGGAGGAGCTTTGGGAGCTTTAACTTCTGGGGATGATATTAGTGCGATGTTTGGATTTAAAGATGCTGAAATAGCAGCTAGAAAAGCAGCTGAGGATATTCAAAGAGTTTCGGCTTCTCTCAGTAAGGCCTTCGTTGGTCTTTCTGGAGCTTTTGACGTTTTAGATTCTTTTGATTCTTCTACCCCTTTACAAAGAATCAAGGCCTTAAAAGACATAACAGATGCAGTAGCAGAAATAGAGGGAACTGAAGCTACCAATCCTGCCGCAGCTTCTATAATAAAGAGGGCAAGAAAAGATTTAAACCTAGATGAAATACTTCGCACTGGGGGTAAAAGTGGTTTACCTAAAGGGGGAGTATTAGAGTTACAAAAGGAATTGGAGAACGTCACATCAGAAATCTTGGCCGCTAATCAAAGGGGTAGCTTAGAAGAAATGACTACGGGTTTCTTGGGTGGTAGGTCGATGCGTTTCAAAAGTATAAGTGAGGGAACACATTCAGTTGGTAAGCAATACGAAAATAAGCTAGGTATAGAACATAATTTACAACAATTTAAATCTAGTTATACCCCTGAGCTACAGGCTGCTTTATTGAGTACGGAAGGTGGTGTCGAAGATCTAAAATCTATAAAAGAGAAAGTTACTCCTTTGGGGGCTGGGACCTTTAGTGGTAAAGAGGACTTTACGCAGACTATAGTTGCAGCAACTAAAATGGCTGCTGTTTTAAAAGGGGCTGGTTTTGAGGCTTTAGGTTCTGAAATGTTTGAAGCAGCAGACAAAGCGGAGAAAGAAAAGAAGTCAGGGAAGATGCCAAGTGACACTATAGGGTCAGCTGGTTCTCATCAGAGAGGGCTTCAGAGAATGCTATTTAGCCTTTTTAACGACGAAGGCCTTGCTGGCTTGTCGAACCCCGAGGCCGTAGCCGCAGGCACTATAACCCCGGAAGGGACTTCTTCAATGTCCCAAGCAGATTTTAATTCAAGAAGAAGAGCAGGAAGGATTAAAAGAGCTGATGATTTTTCCGGTATGGGCGTAAAATTAAACCGCAGATTAGGCCGAATTAGGAGAGATAAAGCTAGTTCAGATTTAGGTAGGTCTATTGCGGGTAATTTGGCATCTGCGACGATGTATGGGGATGACTTAATAGAGCAGCAGGGTCAAATATCAAAAGCTGCAGCTGTAGATCAAGCAAGAGCTTCAAGAGGAGAAATTAGAGCAAATCAGCAAGCTAAATTAGGAAAACAAGAGTTAACTTCTCTTGGTACGCTGATAGATACTGTTTCTAAAACAGCTAAAAATCTAGATGATAAAAATGACTTAATTAAAAAGTACAATAAAACGTTCAAAGGGTTAGAAGAAGACGCCATAAAAGAAAAAATAGAAACGATTGAGAAATCAGTACCTGTAGATGATGAAGCAAATAATATAAAAACAGCTGAATTACAATTTTTAGAAAAAAGACTGATAGATCTTAAATCTAACGCGAAAGAAGAAAAAGGATTAATTGGCCAAGTTAACGCAACTAAAAAATCACAAATAGAAAATACAGAAGCCTTAACAGAAGCGCAAAAACAGGCGCGTCAAGAATTGTTAAAATTTCAAATTCAAATTAAGAGGGGACAGATAGAAGATAATGTTATCAGAACTAAAAGTGAAGCGGCTGGCTTAAGAGCGCTTCAGAAAGAGGGATATGGCATAACAGAGAGAGAAATAGCGGACGCTGATCGCGCTGCTAGAAGAGCAGATATAAGAGCTGGTAATTCCAAGGGGAATCCAATGGCCGCTTTCCGGGAGTCTTTTGCTTACGGGTCCACAGACGCAATTTTAGAATTCGAAGATGGAGTAGTAAGCGTTGCTAATAGTATGAAGTCTTCTTTTGCGGACGCATTTCGTTCGATAGGAAGCGGCGCTACAAGTGTAAAGGGGGCTTTGGCTAACATGGCTCAGGGTATTTTGGATTCAATTTCTCAGGTATCCAGTAACATGTTTGCTAATATAATGATGTCTAAAATGGCAGGATATTCTCAAGGTGGTTATGTTCAGGGTTATAATTCTGGAGGTTTAATTACTGGTGGATCTGGTTATAAAGATGATGTCCCTATAAGGGCAACTGGTGGGGAGTTCGTAATTAAAAAATCAGCTGTAAATAAAATTGGATTACCTACATTAAATTCTATAAATGGAATGGCTAATGGAGGTATGTCTATGGGTAAAATGGCTTTAGTTAGTGCGGGAGCAAGCGCTGCTTCTGGGCTTATAGGCTCGGCAATGCAACCGGGTGCTCCTGATGTGCCTCGTTCTCAGAACTATGGAATGGGAAGAAGTAAGCATGGTTACTTAGGCGGTGCTGATCCAGATGCGGGAGGGTCGGATATGATAAGCGGGAGAGGTGGTAGAGCTAGTGTTTCTTTAAATAAAGCTTATGCGTATTATCGTCGCGATCCTCAAACCGGACAGTTAATAAGCGAAAGAGCAAGACCTACAGAAGGACGATTTGAAGTTAGTGATAACCTATCTCTTTTAGGTAGACTCGGAGAAGATGACCCTCAGACAGCAAGGATGTTCCAAAAAGAACAAGCCATGTCTAAATATCAGGGGTATTTATCCGAAGAGACCGACAGGAGAAAAGCTGCAGTAAAAGCAGTAGAAAGAAAGAAACGCTCAAACTTAATTCAGGCTTATGCAAATGCTGCAATGCTTATTGGTGGGGCGAAATTTGGTCAAATGGGTCAAGTAGCTGGATCTGCGGGTGGAGCGATAACTAAGACTGGAAACGCTCGTCTTGATTCAAGTCGGATACAGCCTAGTGAGTATTCTTCATTTGGCTACAATACTACTAGTTCAAAGGCTAACGGCGGTATGATAGCTACTATGGGCGGTGAATATATAATGAGCCCTGAAGCAGTTAGGACTCATGGGATTAATTTCATGACAGAGCTTAATCGCGGTAATGCCCCGGGTTATGCTTCTGGTGGTTTAGTTGGTTCTGCCCCAGCGGCTGGTGGGGGTGGTATGGTTGGCGGAAGCACTACAAACAATGTTAGTATCAGCGTAAATATAGATAAGAATGGAAAAGCTAGTGCTGATAGTTCTGCAGCAAGTCAACAAGGTGGTGAATCCGCTAAAGACCAGCAGTATGAGATAGATAACAATAAGGAGCTTGGTCAGGTTTTGAAGGCAGTTGTTCTTCAGGAAATGGTTAAGCAGCAACGTCCGGGGGGATTATTAAATAGAAGCACTACTGGAGTAGGTTAAAAATTCATTTCTTCCATTCTGGTAAGTCTTTTATCTAGTTCGTGGAATTTATTTTCTATAATTATAACCGCTTCGTTATAAGTTGTTTGTGGATCTATACTATTTGGTGGCAATAGAGGTATGCTATTAATTGGAGAATAATCAAAAGTTATTTGACACACTTCATTTTCGAATGATTCATCGTCATAATTTTTATTAAGAGCTATAACTTGTTTGTTTACAATAAGTTCTCCATTTGTAACTCCTTTTGGTAATGGATAAGTTAAGGTAATAACAGTTTCCTTTCCGTCGCTTTCAACAAAAGAAAAGTCTCTTTCGAGTATTGATGACTGAGAAGAATAGTCAAATTCAGCTTTAACTTTTATAGTATGACCTTCTTCGTTCATCATTTCTATAGGGTCTTTTGGGGGTGATATATAAAGACCCGGCGAAGTAAGGGATAGTTCTAGTACTCTACCTTTGTCGTCAATCTTTTTAACTTCTGCTTCTGCGTATTCCCCAGTTACATTACCGCTAAAGCTAGAAACTTGCCCTCCCTGCATGTATATTTTTTCTCCTAATTTATAAGAGCCAGTTTGATCAATTATTTTTTCTATTTTAATTGCTTCAAATTCATCAAATGAAATACTCGCCGCATCTCCTGTAAATAACTTGTAATTAAAATTTCCTTTAATAGTTAACTTATTTTCTTGCGCTGAAAATTTTCTTTTTATATTTATCTTATCAGAACTCTCTGTTTTATAAAATATATCATTTTTTCCCAGTTTAATAAAAGCACCATTTCTTACGGCAACTTCAAAAGAAGACCTTAAGTATAATTTATTAGATCCTTTTTCTATGCAGGCTTCAAAAGTTTCTGGTTTCATCTTTATATTCTATCAGGTAGTAAACAATATTCCAAATGTTAAATTTACAGGAACAATAAATGGTTTTCCATTATGGAAATAGGTGATTTTTATTGTGCCTGCCTCATCAATTTCATAAAAATTTTCAGTGTGAAGATCATTCGCACCTATCCCACCAAAACCTCCCCTTGCTGTACTAGTTAATACAACTGAGACTTGATTATTGTCGATACTTTGCACTATATTGTCAAGAGTTACAACAATCATAATAGAATTATCTACTATACTCTCAACTTTTATATTTGGAACATTGTTAGTGATGATATTTACGTTGCCAAGATTTTTGCCGATGCGCCCCTCTGTATTGAATCCTTCAGGTATTTTTATATCTCCCCATGCACGAAAAGCTAAAGATGCATCATGAGCGCTCAGGACGCTAGATTCATTTAGGAAAAGACTATTTCTAGGCGTAGCTGCCAATGCGTTAGAGTATGTTAGGCGATTTATTTGATAGTCATATTCGCTATCCTTTATTACATTAGTTGAATAGTTGACGTTTTTTTCAGTGAATATTTTAGGAGTTTTCTCTGAACCTTCGCCGTTAAAGAATGGAGTTCTACCATCTTCTTGAAAAGCGGATAATACATGTAATTCATCAATAAATCCAAAAACTAAATTAATGTTTTCTACTAAAGGCCTAGTAATCACAGGAAAAGGAATTTCAATAGATTCAAGAGAGTCGCTTTCTCCGAATAAATAATATCCTCTATGAACATTCCCTACTTCACCGTCTGCTAGATTTCCTTCATACTGTCCTAAATCTATGAGGCCACCAAAAGCTGAAGCGTTAACGCTGCCATCATATTTGGTTATTTGATCAGAGTATCTACCGTGTATATTATTGGGTTTATCAAGGTCCTCTTGAATTGGATTTATAGTGAAAAATGGAGCTTTATTTAAAGCTTTGGTTTCTGCCTCGATAACTTCAACTCTATTGTCTCCAGTGGTAAAGTAGTATATTATGCCTGCTGTGTTATTGAAAAATACTTCAATTTCATCTTCCGTTACTGTTGGTTCTCCGTCTGCTTTTAACGCTGGGTTTAAGTCGATTTTTAAATATCCGTTAGGATAGATATAAGCGGAAGCAGTATAAGGATAGTTTCTCTCTCCAGCTGCAGACGCGCTTAAAAAATTATAATTTAAGTCCGCTGGCCCCATTGTGTTGGTAGAGGGTATTTGAGCAAAAAATACCCCACTAGGAGCTTCTATTTTAGCACCAAAAATATCATAAGATAAATCAGATGGTCCATCTGAAAGATAACTTGTATAAGGCTGAAAAGTTTCGCTGAAAGCACCGTTTCCCTTTAGCGTTCCTGCGTATGCGGTATTCCCGGCGCTAGTGTTTCCGTTTGAGTCTTCTGCTTCTACCACTATATCAAAAAGCCTTAAAGGAAATTCATCTATAGCTCCTGAATTTATATTAAGTCCATAATTAATTCCTGAGATTTCAATGTCCCCTTCTGCGTCTGGGCCCCCATTTCCTGAGGCAGAAAACCAATCGGCCTTTGCTTCATATTTTTGATTATTACTAAGGGTCAGCCAGTTATCAATTGGGGCTCCATCTGCCCATCCGTATCCGCTTCCGGTGACAATAGACCTAAGACTATTTGGGTCATTATAAAATTTAGTTAATACAAAGTTTGAGTCCTTAGCTGGGGACTGGTATCCAGTAATTTCTAAATATATCTTGGTAGAGGGCCAGTTATTGGTTGATTTTTCTCTAAAAGTTATCCTGTATTGATTATTTTGATTGGGTATCGTTATTTCAAAATCATTAGGGTCGCCTCCTCCTTCTAAACTAGTTAAAATCCCTTTTTGTGTAGATTCCCATGAAAACCCCGGCTCTACTGACTCTAAGAGGTTAATTGTCGAAGACGGCGTTGAAATACCAAGGTTACCTTGAGAGGTTAATTTGGTTATGCTGGTATTAAGGACTAAACTATTAGTTATTGCGGGTTTAACATTATCAATTCTCCTTATCATACCGTAAGAGCAAGCTTGCTCTTTCGAAATCGCAAATACTGCTATCCAATATTGTTCTATATCTGGAATAGTTAAATACTCACCCAGTATCATATTAGCATCCTCTCCGTTAATCCTTTTTCTCCGAGAATTTTCTATTTTTTCTTCTTCATCGTTTTCTCCTAGGATTAATTGATTGGGTATTGTCTCTACAATAAAAGGTGAATAAGAAGCATACCTAGAAGGGTGAATAACTTTGATGTTATTAGTGTCCGAGGGTCGATCGGTAGCTGGGATATCGTTTACATCAGTAAATAATGCGACTACATATTCCATTTCTAATTTATTTTGTGTCGGAAGAGTTACAGTAAAAGTTTTTGAGTTGGGTGTCACCTCAATTTCTTCTATGAATGAAACAGATGGGGCAGCGATGGAGAATTCAACTTCCAGAGTATTATAAGGGGTTTTATTGTTGTCTACGAACGCTGTTCCCTCTCGTATGTTAAGTAACGTACCTAGTCCTTCTGTTATCGTTGCTGAAGCAGAGGCCTCGATTCCTGTAGGAAACACGGGACTTTCGATTTTTGCTTTATAAGTCTCGGGGGGTTCTATCAAATCGTATTTACCGCTAGCGTACGCTAAAGCTGAAATAGAA